>ENA-UERS01000844-UERS01000844.1-human-gut-metagenome-genome-assembly--contig:-NODE-844-length-11393-cov-7.033051_pt1 | contig 11393 bp, 10 predicted proteins | sample MGYA00242991_ERZ507992 | MGnify/ENA primary metagenome ERZ507992 (study PRJEB26167, sample SAMN06115535) | human gut metagenome | host: Homo sapiens | place: China:Chongqing | collected 2015-10-24...
GAGCCTCTTGTCGGATTCGAACCAACGACCCCGAGATTACAAATCACGTGCTCTGGCCAACTGAGCTAAAGAGGCAAGCTAAAAAATGCAACCGTAACGTTCATAGTGTGAGCGAAACGGCTGCAAATTTAGGCATTTATTTTTTACCCGCAAAATTTTAGCGGAAAATTATTTGCTCCGTTGCTTTTCCTTGTACTTAACCAGCTGTTTTTCCAAAGCTTCCAGGCATAAATCCACTGCTTCTTCAAACGTATCACAAACCTTGTTTGCATAAAACTCGCCATTGGGAACCAATACTTTCACTCCGGCTTCTTTATTTTCGGCTGTTTCTGGTTTTACTACCTTTAATGACACCTCTACTTTCTTTATATCGTCGTAAAATTTCTCCAACTTAGCAACTTTCTTTTGAACGAAAGACTGCAATTGCTCTGACGCATCAAAGTGAATCGATTGAATTCTTACTTCCATACTTACCTCCTTTTTACTTTAGGCTCGGGGATGAGCCTGATTATACACTTTTTTAAGCTCTTCAAAAGTAGTATGCGTATAAACTTCCGTTGTCGCCAGACTCTCGTGTCCGAGGAGTTCTTTTATCGAGCCTAAATCAGCACCATTGTTCAGCATAGCCGTTGCAAAGGTGTGCCTCAGCACGTGGGGACTTCTTTTTTTTACAGTCACTACCTTCGAAAGGTTTCGTTTCACAAGGCATGCTACGATACTGCGGTAAAGCCTTTTTCCATTCTTCCGGACAAAAAAAGCATCCGAGCGAACCGGGACAGCTTCATTCCGCACATTGACATATTCTCGCATCGAGCGTCCCAGCTCCTCATCGAAAGGTATAAGACGTTGTTTATTCCGTTTTCCCGTCACTTTAACGAGAGAAGCCGAAAAATCGACATCCTTATCATCCAACCCTATCAATTCTGAAAGTCGCATGCCGGTAGCATAAAACATTTCAATAATCATATGGTCGCGACACCCTTCAAAACCTTCACCAAAGTCCATATCATCCAGCAACCTATTCATCTCACCCTCTCTCAGAAATACCGGAAGCGGCTTTTTCTTCTTGGGCCTCGTCACTTTCCGCAACGGATCTACCGCGACCTCGCCTCTCCTCAAAAGGAATTTATAGTATGTCCGGATAGAACTCAGCTTTCGGTTTATCGTATTAGAAGCAAGTCCTTTGTCCATCAAGGAAGCAATCCATTCACGAACAAGTTCCGCATCTACATCCGATGGAGTCAAGTCTCCCAACATTTCTTCTCCAAACCTCTGCAGTTCAAGAATATCTGCCCGATAGTGCTCAACCGTACCTTTGGAATAGTTCCGCTCATGCAGAAGATAGTCAAGAAAAGAATCTGTCAACAACATATCGCTACATATCTAAAATCATGCAACGAATGTATGAAAAAGAATTCAATAATTCAAAGGAATTTACGAATTATTAATCTTCTACTTGCTGAAGTTGTTGAACGTAAACAGCACGTTCTTTCTTAAGTCTTTTAGTCACAGACGGTTTATCAAATTGTTGTCTGCGTCTCAATTCCTTAACTGTGCCAGTTTTTTCAAACTTTCTTTTGAATTTCTTCAGCGCTTTTTCAATGTTTTCGCCTTCTTTTACAGGTACTACAATCATTTTCTTTTAATTAAATGTTAATGGTTTAAAAATCTCACGATTAAATTGAGCGGCAAAATTACACATACTTTCTTTATTCACAAAACTTTCTGCAAAAAAATTACCCATGATTCCTAATTATCAAACGAATGAGCAAAGGGAAAGATGTTTTTATTGAGCCAATCCGCTAAAATCCGTGAAGCATAGCACATTTTTAAAAGAGAATGTGTAACTTTGAAAGCAGAGAATGGAGAGATTATAAACTCATTTACACGCCTACTTAATTACATTTATAAAAATATGGCTCAGACAATCAATCAACGTATAGATGCTCTACGGGCATTGTTAAAAAGAGAAGGCATAGACGCTTTCATTATCCCCAGTACCGACCCGCACCTAAGCGAGTACGTAGCACCGTACTGGAAATCAAGAGAATGGATATCAGGCTTCACCGGTTCGGCAGGCACGGCGGTGATCACCAGCGACAAGGCGGGACTGTGGACAGATTCCCGCTATTTTCTCCAAGCCGAGCAGCAGCTGGAAGGCAGCGGCATCGACTTATACAAGGAAATGCTGCCCGAAACGCCCAGCATCCTCGATTTCCTGCGGGAGAACCTTACAGCGAATTCAGTTGTAGGTATAGACGGGAAGGTATTTTCCACCACACAAGCCATAGCCCTGCAAGAGGATCTGGCAAAAAACGACATCACCGTAAAGAGCATTGCCGACCCGATGAATGAGATATGGACAGACCGCCCTCCCATGCCCGAAGCACCCGCCTTTATCCACGAGATGAAATACGCCGGGAAAAGCTGTCCGGACAAACTGGCTGCTATCCGCCGGGAGATGAAAAAGAGTGAAGCGGACGTATTATTGGTGTCGGCATTGGACGAGATAGCATGGACACTCAACATACGCGGCAACGATGTGCATTGCAACCCCGTAGTAGTAAGCTACCTGATAATCAACGAACAAGAAACACACTTTTTCATCCAGCCCGAGAAAGTAACGGAAGAGCTTTCAGCCTATCTGGAAGAAGCCGGCGTCACCATCCATGCTTATGGGGACACCGAATCCTTTGTGACAAGAATACCGGACGGCAGCATCATGCTCGACATGGGAAAGACGAATTATGCCGTTTATTCCGCCCTCCCCCCTTCCTGCCGGGTACTTGACGAGCGCTCACCGATAGCCTTGCTGAAAGCGGTCCGCAATGACCGGGAAATAGCCGGCATCCACGCAGCCATGCAACGCGACGGAGTGGCACTGGTGAAGTTCCTGAAATGGCTGGAGGAGGCCGTTCCCGCAGGCAACGAGACAGAAATCAGCGTAGACAAGAAACTGCACGAATTCCGTGCCGCACAGCCACTCTACATGGGAGAAAGCTTCGACACCATTGCCGGGTACAAGGAACATGGAGCCATCGTACACTACGAAGCCACTCCGGCAACGGACGTGCCACTGAAACCCGAGGGATTCCTGCTGCTGGACTCGGGTGCGCAATACCTGGACGGCACTACCGACATCACCCGCACCATCGCACTGGGGAAACTGACCGAAGAAGAGAAGACGGACTACACCCTGATACTGAAAGGACATATCGACCTCGCCATGGCTGTCTTCCCGGAAGGTACGCGAGGAGCGCAACTGGATGTACTGGCCCGCATGCCGATATGGCAATACCACATGAACTTCCTGCATGGTACCGGGCACGGCGTAGGCCATTTCCTCAATGTGCACGAAGGTCCGCAAAGCATCCGCATGAATGAGAATCCGGTAACCCTACGGCCGGGAATGGTCACTTCCAACGAACCGGGCGTTTATAAAGCCGGAAGCCATGGAATACGCACGGAAAACCTGGTGCTGACCGTGAAGGACGGTGAAGGCATGTTCGGAAATTACCTGAAGTTCGAAACCATTACCCTCTGCCCCATCTGCAAGAAAGGTATCATCAAAGAGATGCTGACGGCAGAGGAAACGGCATGGCTGGACAACTATCACCAGCATGTATACGAGGCACTTTCGCCAAGCCTGAACGAAGGAGAACGGGAATGGCTGAAGGAAGCATGCAGTAACCTAACCACTAATCACTAAAAAAATGGCATTAATAAAATCAGTAAGAGGATTCACTCCCGAAATCGGGGAGAATTGTTTTTTGGCGGACAATGCGGTTGTCATTGGCGACGTCAAGACGGGACGGGATTGCAGCATCTGGTTCAGCACCGTGCTGCGGGGTGACGTAAACTCAATCCGCATAGGGAACGGAGTAAACATCCAGGATGGAAGCGTGCTCCACACCTTGTACGAGAAATCGACCATAGAGATAGGAGACCACGTATCCGTGGGGCACAACGTGACCATCCACGGAGCCACTATCAAGAACTATGCTTTGGTAGGGATGGGTTCCACCATCCTTGACCACGCAGTAGTGGGCGAAGGGGCTATTGTCGCCGCTGGTTCCCTGGTATTGAGCAATACGGTCATCGAGCCGGGAAGCATCTGGGGAGGAGTCCCCGCCAAGTTCATCAAGAAAGTAGATCCGGAGCAGGCCAAGGAGCTGAACCAGAAGATTGCACACAACTATCTGATGTATTCCGACTGGTACAAATAAAGGGAGACAAGGCGCCCCAAAAAGGCAGGGCGATAAAGGGATGCCATTCCATCACCTTTACCGCCCTATCGCTTTTATCACTCTTTACTTTTCTAAAAGTTTATCATACTCATTATCTTATCCGTTGCACCGGCGTTGCCGGTCACATAATTGCTTGCATTCATGCCTGATTCGCGCAAAAAGACTTCATCTGTCAGCATACGGTCGAGCAAAGTTTTCAGTTCCTCATAATCCTTCACCGAGAAAGCGCCTTTTGCCTCCAGCAACTGGATGGCCTCCTGGAATTTCTGATACTTCGGTCCGAAAATCACCGGAATGCCATAAACTGCAGCCTCAAGAGTATTGTGGATTCCCACTCCGAAACCACCTCCGATATAGGCAATCTCGCCATAGCGGTAGATGGAAGAGAGCAACCCGAAGCAGTCGATAATCAGGCAGTCGGCCTTACGGACATTCTTCTCGTCGGCACGGGTATAGCGCACGTAGGGGCGTTTCAGTTTACGGATAATCTCTACCAGATGGTTTTCGTCGATAACGTGCGGAGCGATAACCAACTTCACCTCTGGATGCTGGTTAAAGTATTCAATAAACAAATCCTCGTCCGGCTGCCAGGAGCTTCCTGCCACGAAAGTCATCGTGTTGTTCTTGAAAAGCTCCACCAAAGGCAGATGTTTGGCCTCCTCACGAATCTGCAGCACACGGTCAAAACGGGTATCCCCCACCACCGTGACACGGCTGATACCTATCTTCGCCAGATAGCGTTTGGAGCGTTCATTCTGCACAAACAAATGGTCGAAGTCGCGCAGCACATGTCTGTACGTACCGCCATACCACTTGAAGAATACTTGTCCGCGGCGGAAAATGGAAGAAATGCTGTACACCGGAATACGGCGCTTGTGCAGTTCGTCCAGATAGTTCTTCCAGAACTCGTACTTGATGAAGAATGCCATGCAGGGATTCACGATATCCAGGAACTTCTTCACATTGCGGGACTTGTCGAAAGGCAAGTAACAGACAACGTCTGCCCCCCTATAATTCTTGCGGACCTCATAGCCCGACGGCGAGAAGAAAGTCAGCAGAATACCGTAATCCGGATATTTGGCACGAATTTTCTCAATCAACGGCCGTCCCTGCTCGAACTCCCCCAAAGAAGCGGCATGGAACCATATATAGCGCACGTCCTTCTCCAACTGCTGCCGGAGAAGTTCATAGACCACCCAGTGTCCCTTCATCATTTTTCGGGGCTTACGGCTAAATGGAGCAGCCAGATGCACCAGAATATCGTAGATGGCTATTGCCAAGTCATATAGCATACTATATGGATTAAGGATGAAGAAGATTTATTCACTTTAAAGCATCAACAGCACGCTGTATACGGGCCAACGTCTCTTCCTTGCCAATCAGCTCGGTAATGTCGAACATGTGCGGGCCTTTACACTCGCCCACCACTGACAAGCGGAAGGCATTCATCACATTTCCCATGTGATAGCCACGCTCAGTAATCCAACCAATCACAATATCTTCGGAAGGCTTGGAGGAGAAATCTCCGATGCCGCGCAACACATCCATCAATTCGGTCATGATGCGGGGAGTATCTTCCGACCAACGCTTCTTCACATCCTTTGCCGCATATTCCGTGGGGGCTACGAAGAAAAAACGGGTCTGGTCCCACAGTTCCTTTACGAAGTTGACGCGTCCCTTCACCAGTGAAACCACTTTCGTAAGGAACTCGTCGCTATAGTTGGAGGCGTCTATGCCGTTGGACTCCAGCACCGGTCTGAAAAGACAAGCTATCTCCGCATCCGGTTTCATCATGATGTACTCATGGTTGAACCAGATACCTTTCTTATAGTCGAATTTGGCACCCGACTTGCTGCAATGGCTCAAATCAAACAATTTCACCAATTCATCCATAGACATCAGTTCCTGGTCATTGCCCGGATTCCAGCCCAGCAGAGCCAGGAAATTAATGACCGCTTCGGGCAGATAGCCTGATTCGCGGTAGCCTGAAGAGACATCTCCCGACTTGGGGTCATGCCACTCCAACGGGAAAACCGGGAAGCCCAGACGGTCGCCGTCACGCTTACTCAATTTGCCGTTACCCTCGGGCTTCAGCAACAAGGGCAAATGCGCAAAGGCAGGCATGGTATCCTCCCACCCAAAGGCACGGTAGAGCAATACATGCAACGGTGCGGAAGGCAACCATTCCTCACCGCGTATCACATGGGACACTTCCATCAAATGGTCGTCCACAATATTGGCCAGATGGTAAGTAGGAAGTTCATCTGCCGATTTATAAAGAACCTTGTCATCAAGAATGGAAGAGTTTATCACTACTTCCCCACGAATCAGGTCGTTCACATGCACATCTTCGTTCGGCTCTATCTTGAAACGCACCACGTACTGCTTACCGGCAGCAATCAGCGCGTCTACCTCTTCTTTAGGAAGGGTCAGTGAATTGCGCATCTGCATACGGGTAGAAGCATCGTACTGGAAATTCGCAATCTCCGCACGCTTTGCTTCCAGCTCCTCAGGAGTATCGAAAGCGATGTAGGCTTTTCCGGCCTCCAGCAGAATCTGAACATACTTCTTGTATATTTCCCGACGTTCCGACTGACGGTACGGGCCATGGTCTCCACCGAAACTCACGCCCTCGTCAAACGGGATGCCCAACCACTTGAAAGACTCCAGGATATATTCTTCCGCACCCGGTACAAACCGGTTGGAATCAGTATCTTCAATACGAAATATAAAATCTCCTCCATGCTGACGCGCAAAGAGATAATTGTATAAAGCTGTACGCACACCGCCGATGTGCAACGCCCCCGTAGGACTCGGGGCAAAACGGACTCTGACCTTTCTTTCTGTCATAATCTACCTTACTTATGAATATTTTAGACGGCAAAATTAAACCTTTTTTTCCACACTAATGTTTTTTTTTGTACTTTTCGCAAAAATTTCAGCCGATATGAGTTATTTCAATACAAAAAAAGAGTTCTCGCTCAGAGATTTGCTATACAGAGCACTGATATTCATCGGCACTGTGGGGATTATTGTCTATTTTCTGCCACGTGACGGTAAATTCAACTACCAGTTCGACATTGACAAGCCCTGGAAGTACGGACAGCTCATGGCCACCTTCGACTTCCCCATCTATAAGGCCGATGAAGTGGTGAAACGCGAGCAAGACAGTATCCTCGCCGCCTTCCAGCCGTATTTCCAGCTGGACAAAAGCATTGAGAAAAGTGTGCTCGCCAAGTTGAAGGCAGACTATCAGACCCACCTGCGCGGCCTGCTTCCCTCCACCGACTACGTCCGCTTTCTGGAAAGGAAACTCTCTGAAGTATATCGCGCCGGCATCGTTTCTACCGAAGAGCTGAACCAACTGCATAAGGACAGCACAACCGCCATCATGGTCATTAACGACAAACTGGCCAACCAGCAGGACATCAACAAGGTATATTCGGTGAAGGATGCCTATAACTATATACTCACGGCCGATACCGCCCACTACCGCCCGGACATTCTACGGCAATGCTCGCTGAACGAATATCTGTTCCCTAATCTGACCTATGACGAGCAGCGGACCGAAACCGCTAAGAAGGAGATGCTCGACAACTATTCATGGGCCAACGGCATCGTACTGAGCGGACAGAAAATCATCGACCGCGGCGAGATTGTCAGCCAGGAGACATACAACATCCTTGAGAGTCTACGGAAAGAATCCATCAAACGCAGTGAGTCCATCGGGCAAAAACGGTTGATGCTGGCGGGGCAGGTATTGTTTGTCAGTATCTTCATGCTGTGTTTCATGCTCTACCTCGACTTGTTCCGTAAAGATTACTACAAGCGCAAGGGCAGCCTCTCCCTGCTCTTCGCCCTCATCATGTTCTATTGCGTGGTGACGGCCATCATGGTTGCCAACAACATATTCAATGTCTATATCATCCCGTATGCCATGCTGCCGGTCATCATCCGGGTGTTCCTCGACTCACGCACGGCCTTCATCGCACAAGTCACCACCATACTGATATGCTCCATCTGCCTGCGCTATCCGCATGAATTCATTCTTCTGCAACTCTCGGCGGGACTGGTTGCCATCTTCAGTCTGAGGGAACTTTCACAACGGTCGCAACTGTTCCGGACAGCCTTCCTCGTCATATTGACCTACGCTGCCGTCTACTTTGCTTTCGAGCTGATTACAGAAAACGACTTGACAAAAATCAACGGAAGCATGTACACTTATTTCGTCATTAACGGAGTGTTGCTGCTGTTCACCTATCCCCTGCTCTTCCTGGTGGAAAAGACGTTTGGCTTTACCTCCAATGTCACCCTGGTCGAATTGTCCAACATCAACAACAGCCTGCTGCGCCGCATGTCCGAGACAGTTCCCGGCACCTTCCAGCATTCCATGCAGGTTGCCAACCTTGCGGCGGAAGCGGCCAACCGTATCGGAGCCAAAAGCCAGCTGGTACGTACCGGAGCGCTGTATCATGACATCGGCAAGATGGAGAATCCGGTGTTCTTCACCGAGAACCAGTCGGGTGGAGTCAATCCGCACAAGAATCTGGGCTATGAGCAAAGTGCCCAAGTCGTCATCAGCCATGTGACGGACGGGCTGAAGCTGGCCGAGAAGAACAATCTCCCCAAAGTAATCAAGGATTTCATCACCACTCACCATGGCCGTGGGAAAACGAAGTATTTCTATATCTCCTGGAAAAACGAGCACCCCGGTGAAGACCCTAACGAGGAGGCATTCACCTACCCCGGTCCCAACCCGTTCACCAAAGAGCAGGCTATCCTGATGATGGCCGATTCGGTGGAAGCCGCTTCACGCAGTCTGCCCGAATATACGGAAGAGAGCATCAGCAACCTGGTAGACAAGATTATCGATTCGCAAGTGGCAGAAGGCTATTTCAAGGAATGCCCCATCACCTTCAAGGATATTGCCACCGTGAAGAACGTATTCAAGGAGAAGCTGAAGACTATATACCATACCCGCATCAGTTATCCCGAACTTAAAAAATAAGAACTATGGAAGTGACCAGTAAAGAACAGAAAAGAGCCGAACAACTGCTGCAAAGCCAGCACATCGGACTGCACCAAATCAAGAGTTTCAGTTTCATGAAGCGTTACCACCAGGTTCCCCGCAAAAGCAACTTGGCTGCGAAAGACAAATATGGTCCGGGCATACTGACTTTACATCTAAAGGAAGGAAAAGAAAAAGTAATCTATCTGCCTCCTTTCCGTCACCCTTCCTCGGTCATCCGCTACCTGGTCTCCCAAGAAATCCCCTTCGACAACTACGCACCGAGGGAACGGACAGTCGCAGAGGTTCCCACAGAAACATACCAGCGTCCGTCACTCTATATGTTCTGGTTCTTTGTCTTATTCCTGATATTCCTTATATTGGGATATTATTCCATCAGTGGCAGGGGCTTCATCCCGGCTATCATTTCGTTTGCATTAAGTCTTTTTTTCATCAGCATGCTGATGACCCGCTTCTGCTACCTGACGTTGGACAATAACGGCCTCATCATACACAGCGTAGGCAGGACTATCCGCTATCCGTACCAGAACCTAAGAAAAGTAAACTTCGACTTTGCCCGCGAACAGAATTTCACGCACGTCATGGAATTGCTGGACAACGATTACCGCTACCGTCTGTTCTATATCGGAAGGGTTTCGAGGAAGAAACTGAATGAGATTGCCGAACGCCTGCAACAAGCCGGAGTGGATGCCACTTGCAGCCTGAATGATAACAAGCGGTTCTTCCAGGATACGTATATCAGCCACTAAACAGACGTTAGCCAACAAATAAGCTGTCGGATACGGCATCATTCCCGTTTCGCAGATTTCAGAATGATGCCTTTGCACTTGCTCTCAATTTATTTATAATTGCAGGATAAACCTTTTTATAAATAATTTGGAAATGAGCAGAAATGAAATTACCTTACAAGAGATGTTCTCCTCAGTCATCGGGGAACTCCGGGAAGGCGGCAGGTGGGGAACGGCACACATCTACCAGTCAGCGGTGAATGCATTCTCGGTATTCACCAAATGGCAACCGATGCCCATGCGCAAGCTGAGCCCGACCGTACTGAAGAGATTCGAAAACTTCCTCAGACAGAGGAATTGTAGTTGGAATACGGTGTCCACTTATATCAAAGCGATACGTTCGGTTTACAACCGGGCAGTGGACAGAAAGATGGTGCGATATGTACCCAGGCTGTTTGAGCATGTGTATACCGGTACACGGACAGATAGGAAAAAGGCGCTCGAAGCTTCCGACATAGGCTGCTTGGTACGGGAGACAGAGATGAGCCTGCAGGACGGCCAATCTCCCAACACCCGACAGAAAACAAAAATTTTCTTTGTACTGATGTTTATGCTAAGAGGGATTCCTTTTGTGGACCTGGCCTATTTGCATAAGAGGGATTTACAAGGAAACACCTTGTCTTATAGACGCAGGAAGACGGGACGGGCACTGACCGTGTCATTGACGCCGGAAGCTATGCAAATGGTGAGAATGATAGCGAACAAGGACAAGGACTCTCCTTATTTATTCCCCATATTACAAAGTGAGGAAGGCACGGAAGCGGCATACCGGGAATACCAGGCGGCGCTCAGGGCATTCAACCAACGTCTGGCAGTGCTCAGGCAGTGCCTAGGAATGCAGTCGGCACTCAGTAGTTATGCAGCCAGACACACCTGGGCCACAATGGCCTACCATTGCGAGATACACCCCGGAATCATATCGGAAGCCATGGGGCACTCCTCCATCACGGTGACGGAAACCTATCTGAAGCCTTTCAGCAACAGAAAGATTGACGAGGCCAACCAGAGGGTAATTTCTTTTGTAAGAAGCGGAGCGTGTACAGTATAAAAGACGTTACTTCTTTTGATAGGATAGAATAGATTTGTCGCATATTTTCCGGAATCTTCAAACAGAGTTTTGAGGAACGGAATGGTACTGTCTTTACGGAGCTCCAATCGGTGCTATCAATGGACTGTCATTCAACCTTTTGAACTGAAAAATACATACTTTTATTCTTTGAGAGCCTCATTTCATCCCTTTCCCACTGTCATCTTTCTGGACTTCCAATCCTCTTTCCAATATCCCAACGGACTGTTTTTTACTATTCCAAACAAAACCGGTCTATTTTC
>ENA-UERS01000847-UERS01000847.1-human-gut-metagenome-genome-assembly--contig:-NODE-847-length-11344-cov-2.394337_pt1 | contig 11344 bp, 12 predicted proteins | sample MGYA00242991_ERZ507992 | MGnify/ENA primary metagenome ERZ507992 (study PRJEB26167, sample SAMN06115535) | human gut metagenome | host: Homo sapiens | place: China:Chongqing | collected 2015-10-24...
CGTATAGTAAGCGTCGTATTTCTCCAGATAGCAGACGCCGGCGGTGTCCAGATCGTTCGTGGTAATGCCGCCCCACCGGGTCAGCACCTCATTGATGCTGGAAACCGTGTGCTGCTGGATGGGCACCGGCATATCAGCCATATTCTCAACCCACTTGAACGGCCAGTCATCCAGCTTCTTCAACGCCTCAAATTCTGCCTCACTAGTCTTGCCGCTGCTTGGGAAGTAGCGGATGAATTCCTCAAAATTCAAATCTCTAATATTGTCGTAATAGGAGGTAAGGAAGTAACTGGCAGGCTGGATATTCAAGTCCACAATGTCGCCGCTTTTATCCCGGACCGCCGGGTCCGTAATGGCATTATAGCTGTCCAGTTCCTCTTGCGTCAGGGTGTGCCGGGGGCTATACTGTCCCGTCAGCGAGATCTCCACCACGGCCTGAAAGGTCTTCCAGCCGCTGCCCCGGTCGGCGCTGTAGACTACCGGCACCAGGGCCCTGTCCCCACCGAGGTAGATGATCTGCTCCTTCAGCACCGTGGCAGACAGTTCCACTTTGTCCCAGCCGTTGAAGTTCCGGGCCCAGGCGTTGTCAACGGAGTAAATCCGCTGAACGCCGTCTTCCTCTTCCACGGTGTAGCCCACCGTAATGTCCGCGATGCGGCCATCCACCTCGTCCCCCGAGGTGGTCTGGGCGGCCGTCCGGGTGGCTGTCCCCGCCGCCGGGGTAAAGTCCGCCGCCGGCGTGAAACTTTCCGCCATCAGGTACAGCACCTGTGGCTCAATGAAGATGTTGGGATATTCGCTGATCCCCAGATCCGTCCACAGGGTCCATACCCGCCAGCAGCCGTTCCCGTCGGCGGCGGGGTAGAAGTAGTACCGCTCGTTTATGCCGTCCTGCCGCCGCTTCCAGATTTGTTTGGAATCGTCCAGCGGCTCGAAGCCCTGTTTCCGGGAAGTGGTATACACGTCCTCCAACGACTGGGTATAGTGGCTCACATGGATGCTGGAGCCGGTGTTATACAAGGAGCCCCACTCCCACCAGTCGATGCTGGCACGTTCGGATGCGATGTCCGTCATAGCCCAGGCACTGATGGGGATGTAGAGGTAGCCGCCGTCCACATCATAGCGGTGAACGGGATAGTTGCCAGGCTTGTCATTGGGGTTGTTGTAGTTGATCTGGTCGATCCAGTCCTCCACATACAGCGGCAGGTCCAGCCCCTGATCCGTCACATACCAGTCGTAAATGACCTCTTCCACGGTGTTGTGATAGCCATAGAAGTCGTAGCCGTCCATAATCGCCGCATCATAGAGAATGTCATAGCTGTCGTCCTCATAGTGCAGGGCAAACAGCGCGTGAGTATTGTCCGGCCCCAGCCAGAAATAGCCCTCGTCGTCATAATCCTGGCCGCCTACCAGGGCCACTGACTCCGGATCCGCGTCGAACTTCACCAGGTAGCTGAACTCCCATTCCTCCAGGGTTCCATCGGGATCTAATCCGTCCACCTGGCCGTTCCGCCCCAGAGAGAGCCTCTTCCGATCGGTGACGGCGGCGGTCTGGGGTTCGTCCGGTCGAACGGTTCCGTTAGCGCCCACCACATAGTACTCCACTTCGGTCTCGGCGTTCATCACGGACTCCACATAGGCCTCCACGCTGCTCCACTGGCCTTTCTTTCCCTGGGCCGCGGGATCCTCGTCCGAATCTCCCTTGGGATTGGCGGCGCAGAGGGCGATCAGTCCCACGCAGACCACGGCGCACACGGCGATGATCCACGGCTGGGGCCGTTTCCAGTTCAGCAGGTTCCGGATGCGTCCGCCGGTGTCGCCTTCGCCGAAGGCAAGGGGCATCCCCGCCACGATGCGGTGTCCGGTGGCCAGACTCAGGAGGGAGGCGGAATAGTCCGCCCGGATGTCCTCGCCCAGCTCCTTGACCACCGCCTCATCGCAACTCATTTCCATGTCCTTCCCTGCCAGAACAAAGGCCACCCACACCAGGGGGTTGAACCAGTGGACACACAGGGCCAGGAAGGCCAGGAACTTCACCAGATAATCCCGGCGGCGGATGTGGTACTGCTCGTGGCGTAGGATGTAGCCCCGCTCCGTCTCTTTCAGGGTGGAGGGCAGGTAAATTTTCGGCCGCAGCAGGCCCATCACAAAGGGAGATGGTATGTGGTCCGCCAGGTAGATCTTGTCCTCCAGCAGCACGGCCCCCACCAGACGGCGGCGGAGCCGCAGCATGGACACGGCGCTGTAGGCAAGCAGCAGGGCCAGGCCCGCCAGCCAGGCCCCGGTCAGCACCACCATAGGCCCGCTGAGGGGCAGGGCGGCGGCAGGCTCCGGCGCTGTAACCGCCGCCGGGACGGTGCTTTCCGCCGGGCTATTGATGGCGGGAAGCGTTTCCTGGGGCAGCGTCGTCACCGTGGGGGTCCCGCTGCTGCGGACGATGTCCGCCGGGACATACTCCACCGCGCTGGTGCGCTGGGTCCGCTCCTGGACCGGCGCGCCCACCGCGCCCATCAGGGACACGGCGGAGGTGACGGACACCGGGCATATCAGCCGGAACAGCACCACCGCCCACAGGGCGTAGGAAAAGACCTTGGGGGCCCGCTGCAGCAGCAGGCGGACCAACAGCACCGCCACGATCACCACGCTGGCGGTGAGGCTCATGTTGCAGATGGTAGGAAACAGCCTGTGCATCACAAACTCGATCATACCCTTACCCCCTGTTCTGGTCGATCAGCCTTTGCAGCTCCGTGATCTCATCCTCCGATAGCTTTTTCCGCCGGATAAACGCCGTGATGAACGCCGGGAGGGAGCCGGAAAAGCTCTCCTCCACAAACTGCTGGCTCTGTGCGGTGTCGTAATCCGCCCGGGACAGCAGGCTGGTGACGGTGCCCCCCTCGTTCTGGAAGATGCCCCGGTCACACAGCCGCTTGAGCACCGTGTAGGTGGTGGACTTCTTCCAGCCCAGGGATTCTTCCGCCAGCTTCACCAGTTCCGTGGAGCCAACAGGCTCTTTTTCCCAGATGATCTCGGCAAACCGGGTCTCCACCGGGCCCATTTTCAAATCGCTCATGGCTTCGCCTCCTTGGTTTACATCGTGTAGACCTTTCACTTGCAGTCTACAGCTTGTAAACCGATTTGTCAAGAGGGAACCTGTAAAAAATGACACGGACATTTTGTCCGTGTCATGTTCCTTATCCTAACTCCTTTGTGCGCTTGTACGCCGCTTCCACGGCGGCCATGGCCGCCCCCCGGAAGCCCCGGTCCTCCAGGGCCGCCACCCCGGCGATGGTGCTGCCGCCGGGGGAGCACACCGCGTCCTTCAGCGCGCCGGGATGTTCTCCGCTTTCCAGCACCAGTTCCGCACTGCCCAGCAGCATCTGGGCGGCGTACCGGATGGCCTTGGCCCGGGGCACACCGCACTTCACCGCGCCGTCTGCCAGAGCCTCCACAAACATATACGCATAGGCGGGACCGCAGCCGGACACGGCGCTGGCCGCGTCGATCAGATGCTCCGGCAGGTCGTCCAGCAAGCCGGATTCCGCCATCAGGGCCTTGAAGTCCGCCAGCTCCGCCGCCGTCACACGGCTGTTGGCCGATACCAGCGTCAGCCCCTTCCCCACGGCGCAGGGGGTGTTGGGCATGATGCGGATAATCTTCTTCTCCGCTCCCAGCAGCTCCGCCAGACGGTCCAGGCTGGTGCCCGCCAGCATGGAGACGAAAATGGCATCGGAGCCTGCAATGTCCCCTGCCAGCTTTTTTGCCAACCCTGCCATCATCTGGGGCTTTACCCCCAGGAACACGAAGCGGCTCTCCCAGAGAATGGTCTCCGCCGTCTCCGGATTGCAGCCCAGCCGCGCCGCCGCTTCTGCGGAATGTTCCGGCGTGGAGCAGGACACGGCCACCCGCTCTCCGCCCACGGCCTTCACCGCCGCCTGGGCCAGGGCGCCGCCCATGCTGCCTGCGCCGATGAAACCGGACTCATACTTTGCCATAGGATTCCCTCCTTACCGGGTCTGTCCGTTGCCCCGGACGATGTATTTGTAGGTGCTCAGTTCATCCAGCCCCATAGGGCCCCGGGCGTGGAGCTTCTGGGTGGAAATGCCCATCTCGCAGCCCAGGCCGAACTCGCCGCCGTCGGTGAACCGGGTGGACACGTTGACGTATACCGCCGCGCTGTCCGTCTCGTTGACGAACTTTTCCGCGTTGGCGGCGTTTTCCGTGACGATGGCTTCGCTGTGGTGGGTGGAGTGGGCCAGGATGTGGGCAACGGCTTCGTCCACGCTGTCCACCACCTTCACCGCCAGGATGTAATCCAGAAATTCCGTGTCGAAATCCGCCGGACCTGCCGGGGTGCCGGGAATCATTTCCGCCGCCCGGGTGTCCAGCCGCAGCTCCACCGGGACCTGCCCCGCCGCTCTGCGGTCCTCCACCAGCGCCTGCCGGAGCATGGGCAGGAATTTCGCCGCCACGGCGCTGTGGACCAGGCACACCTCCTCGGCGTTGCACACGGAGGGGCGGCTGGTCTTGGCGTTGACGATGATCCGCGCCGCCTTGTCCAGGTCCGCAAATTCGTCCACATACACATGGCAGATGCCGGTGCCGGTCTGGATGCAGGGCACGGTGGCGTGCTCCACGCAGGCCCGGATCAGTCCCGCGCCGCCCCGGGGGATCAGCAGGTCCACCAGGCCGTTGGCGGTCATGAGGACGTTGGCACTTTCGTGGCTGGTGTCCTCCAGAATGTTCACGATGTCCGGATCGCCGCCGGCGGCAGCGATGCCTGTTTTCAGGGCCTTCACGATGGCGGTGGAGGTACGGATGGCCTCCCGGCCGCTGCGGAGAACGCAGACGTTGCCGCTCTTGATGGCCAGGGCCGCCGCGTCGGAGGTGACGTTGGGGCGGCTCTCATAGATGATGGCCACCAGCCCCAGGGGCACCTGCTTTTTATAGATGGTCATGCCATTTGCGTGGCGGGTCTCGGAGAGGATGCGGCCGGTGTGGTCCGGCAGCTGCACCGTGGCCCGGATGCCCTCGGCCATGGCCGCGATACGGCCCTCGTCCAGCCGGAGCCGGTCCAGCATCACGTCGGAAATATGGCCCTTGGCATCGTCCATATCCGCTCTGTTGCAGCGGAGAATGTCCGCCGCTGCCGCTTCCAGGCTGTCCGCCATGGCGGAGAGGATGCGATTCTTCTGCTCCGCGTCCAGATCCCGGATGCTGCCCCAGGCGGTCTTCGTCTTTTGAATGATCTCCAAAGTGGTCATGTGTTCACCTTCCTTGTCAAAAACCGGGTGCCGATGGCCTCCCCCGCCGCGATGCCGTACAGCAGCTCCGGGTTCCAGCCGTTGGCGATCACCATTTCGCAGCCCGCCTCCGTGGCGATCTGGGCGGCCCGGAGCTTTGTCACCATGCCGCCGGTACCCAGGTTGGAGCCGCTGCCCCCCGCCAGGGAGAGGATCTGTTCGTCGATCTCCGGCACCACGCTGATGAGCCTGGCTGCCGGATTTTTATGGGGGTCACTGTCGTACAGCCCCTCGATGTCCGACAGGAGGATCAGCAGGTCCGCCTGCACCGTGGCGGCCACCACGGCGGAGAGGGTATCGTTGTCGCCTACGGCGATCTCCTCAGTGGAGATGGTGTCGTTTTCGTTGATGACCGGCAGGGCCCCCAGCTCCAGCAGCCGGTCCAGGGTATTGTGGAAGTTCTCCTTCCGGCTGCCGCCGTCGGCAATGTCCGGGGCGGTGATGAGGAGCTGGGCCACGGTGTGGTTATATTCGGTGAAGAGCTTGTCGTACACATACATCAGCTCGCACTGGCCCACCGCCGCCGAAGCCTGCTTGGTGGGCATATCCTTTGGCCGCTCCCGGAGGTTCAGCTTGCCAAAGCCCATGGCAATAGCGCCGGAGGACACCAGAATGATCTCGTGGCCCGCGTTTTTCAGGTCGCTGAGCACCTTGCACATCCGCTCCACCCGCTGGATATTCAGCCGCCCGGTGGCATAGGCCAGGGTGGAGGTGCCCACTTTCACTACAATTCGCATGTTCATTCCTCTTATCTTGCCGCCCGCTGTCCGTCAGGCGTTTTTATCATCATACAGCGGCGGCCGCCGCAGTACACGTTATTTTTCGTTAAGGACATCAGTGTCCGCCGCCGGCCATCATCTTCAAGGCGTGGTCCAGAGTGTCCAGCACCGCCCCCAGATTCTCCCGGGCCGCTTTTTCCGAGCCCGGCAGGTTGATGATAAGGCAGCTTCCCCGTGTCCCCGCCGTAGCCCGGGACAGCATGGCCCGGGGGGTGATGGCCAGGCTGGCGTACAGCATGGCCTGGGGGATGGCGGGGATCTCCCGGTGGAGCACCGCCCGGGTGGCCTCCGGGGTCACGTCCCGGGGAGAAAGGCCGGTGCCGCCGGTGGTCAGCACCAGGTCGCACCCCAGCTCATCGGCGCAGCGGGTCAGTTCCCGGCCGATCTGCAATTTGTCGTCCGGCACGATGGCGGTGTGGATCACCTGATACCCTGCGCCCTCTAGCATGGCCCGCACCGCCGGGCCGCTGGTGTCCACCCGCTCCCCGGTGTTCCCCTTGTCGCTGACGGTAATGACCGCCGCCTGATATGCCATATAGATCCCTCCCGGTCTTTTTTTCGATTTTATACCGGACGCCGCCTGTTGGCAAGAGTCAATGGCCTTTCCCCGCCGCTAAACTTTTGGCCCGGATATGCGGCAGGCGCCTCCCGGCGGATTTCCGCCGGGAGACGCCTGTCAAATTCACTGTGCCCGTTCAAATTCCCTGGCCACGTCCTCCAGCAGCTTCCGGATGGGCAGATGCTGGGGCAGGCCTTTTCACACTTGCCGCACTTGAGGCAGTCGGAGGCCCTGCGGCCCGGAGCCGTGTGGACCACATTGTAATAATCGTCCGCGTTCCAGTCGTGGTAGAGTTGCTTGGTGTTCATGGTGGCGAAGAGATCCGGGATGGAGATGTGTTTGGGGCAGCCGTCAGTGCAGTACCGGCAGGAGGTGCAGGGGATCAGTTGCTTGCTGCGGAAGATCTCCTGCACCTTTTTCACCGCCGCCAGCTCCGTTTCGTTCAGGGGCTTGAAGTCCCGCATGAAGGCCAGGTTGTCCTCCATCTGCTGCAAATTGCTCATGCCGGAAAGGACTATCATCATGCCGGGGAAGCCCGCCGCAAAGCGGATGGCATAGCTGGCAGGGCTGCCGCCGTGGAGGTCTTCCAGCACTGCCTTGGCCTCCTCCGGCAGATTCACCAGGTTGCCGCCCTTGACCGGCTCCATCACCAGCACCGGCTTGTTGAACTTCCGGCAGATCTCGTAGCATTTCCGGCTCTGGACCGCCGGGGCGTCATAGTCCACATAGTTGAACTGGATCTGCACCACTTCGATGTCCGGGTACTCTGTCAGGATCTGCTCCAGCACCTCCGCCCGGTCGTGGAAGGAGATGCCCACATGGCGGACCTTTCCCTCGGCCTTCAGGGCGAAGGCCGTTTCATAGGCCCGGCAGGCCTTGAAATGAGGATAGTTGGTGGTCCCCTGGGCGTGCATCAGGTAAAAGTCGAAATAGTCCACGCCGCAGGCTGCCAGCTGGCTTTCAAAAAGCGGACGGATGTCCGCCTCCGTCTTGAAATAGTTGGCCGTCAGCTTGTCCGTCAGGATGTAGCGGTCCCTGGGGTAGCGGCTGGTGAGGACTCCTTCAGCGCCGTTTCGCTCTTGCCTTGCAAATAGCCGTGAGCCGTGTCGAAATAGTTGAAGCCCGCTTCCAGAAAGGCATCCACCATCCGTTTGGTCTCCGGGATGTCCACGTTTTCTCCCTGCATAGGCAAGCGCATACAGCCAAAGCCGAAATTTTTCCGGATCTGATCCATTATAAACGCTCCTTCCGATCTCCATCCGCTGATGGGGCAGCGGATGTTCCATTTTTCCATCCCATTTTACACATCTTGTCCCCCCGCATCAACGTTTCGCCGGATGGAAAAGGGCGGGACGGCTGCGCCGTCCCGCCTGTATGTATCCAATTCAGTGCTTCCGGAAAAAGGCGGCGGCCACCACGCCAGGGCCGGTGTGGGTGCCGATGACACCGCTGATGCAGGTTTTGTCAAGTATCTCCGTGCCCCTCTCCCAAAGGTCATGGCTGTACTCCACATATGTTTCCAGAGATTCGCCGCTGAGGCCGCTGTAGCCCAGCAGGATGGGCAGGTCAAAATCAATGCCGCCGCAGGCGCGGATCTTCTCCACCAGCAGGCTGTTGCCCTGCTTGGAGCCCCGGGCCTTGCCGATGAGCACCACTTCGCCGTCCCGGACTGTGATCATGGGCTTGATATTCAGCAGTCCCCCTGCCAGGGCCGCGGTCTTGGAGATACGGCCGCCCCGTTTCAGATACTCCAGGGTATCCAGCAGGGCCACCAGGCAGACGTCCTCCCGCTTCTGCTCCAGCTCCGACGCCAGCTCCCGGGCGCCGATGCCCGCTTCCGCCCGGGCCAGGGCATACTCCGTCAGGACCCCCGCACCGATGGCCGCCGTCTGGCTGTCCACCACGTAAATATTGTCGAAGTCCCCGGCGGCGATGCAGGCACTCTGGTAGGTGCCGGATAGCTTGCTTGCCAGGGTGATGACCACGGCGCTGTCCCCCGCCTGGGTGACCTCCTCATAGACCTTCTGAAAAGCCACGGGAGAAGCCTGGCTGGTAAAGGGCAGCTGCTCGCTCTCCACCAGCCGCCGGTAGAACTGTTCCTTATTGATGGTGACCCCGTCGATCAGTTCTTCCTCTCCGAAATGGATGATCAGCGGCACGATATGGAGCCGTTCCCGGAACCGCTCCGCCACATCCACCGAAGAATCCACAATGATTTGTACGCTCATATCTGTTCTGCTCCTTCTTGCTCCGCGCCCCAGATCCGTTCCAGGTTGCAGGCGATCCGTGTCAGCGCCCGGTACATGCTCCGCCGCTCCGGCTCACTGAGCCCCCGGCTGGCCCCCTCCACAATGCGCTCGATTTTTTCGTTGATGGCCCGGCAGACCGCCTGGCCCCGCTCCGTCAGGTGGAGCGGTGTCCGGTAGCGCCGTCCGGCGCCGCTTTCGCAGGTGATGTAGCCGCCCTTTTCCAGATAGTCCAGAGACCGGGACACAGCGGCTTTGTCCTCGTCGCACCGTTCGCACAATGCGGCGGCTGTCAGTCCGTCCGCCAGGGACAGGTAGTACAGGCAGGATACATGGGGGCCCTTCAGCTGAAATTCCGCCATCTCCTCCGACTTGATCCGCCGGATGCTGCGGCTGATCCGGCTGATGAGGACCGTGAATGCCTCAAAGCGTTCTTCCATGGCAGACGCTCCTTCCTGATGTTGACAAATCAACAAGCACAGGCAGAATAGCACAGAGTTGTTGATCTGTCAACAACTCTTGAAAACTTTTTCCGCCGGAAATCCGTATTTACCCTCGTCAACTGATAGTACCGTCCACAGATACAAAAACACCGGGCATCTTACAATACCCGGCGTCTCTATGCGGTTTACAGGTTCCGATCAACCGATGATCAGCAGGACCAGGGTCAGGATCAGGAACACAGCGCCGAACCACTTGGTGGCCCGGGCCAGTTTAGCGTCAATGGTCTTGGCCTTATTCTTGGCCAGGAAAGAATCTGCAACGCCGCCGATGGCACCGGACAGGCCCTCGCTCTTGCCGGACTGGAGCAGAACGATCAGGATGATAGCCAGGCCGCAGAGCAGCTGCAGAATGGTGATAGCAAGCTTCATAATGGACAACCTCCGAACATTCATTCGCGCACAGGCGCAAAAAATCATCTTACAGAAGTTTATATTACCATAGCTTTCTTCCCTTTTCAAGTCTATTTTTCAAAAAAATCCTGCTATATTTCCGGTTCCCGGCCCACTGCAAAAAGTTTTGGCCGTTATTAGAACAAATGTTTGCATTTTGGTACAAGATGTAGTATGATACAAGGGAAGCAGATTCTTCCCCGTCCCGGAAAAAATGTCCGGGACCGGCTGATTTTATATAAGGAGGTTTTCCCATGCTCTCCGCCATGCAGCAGAAAATCTATGATTATATCGCCGCCTGTATCCAAACGCAGGGATATCCCCCCTCCGTCCGGGAGATCGGCGAGGCCGTGGGCCTGCGCTCCCCCTCCACCGTCCACTTTCACCTGAAGAAGCTGGCGGACGCCGGGGCCATTGAGATCGGCGCCGGAAAGGGCCGGGCCATCACCCTGACCCATCCCGCCGCACCGGCCGCTGCGCCAATGCCGGAGGCCCCGGCAGGCCGGGTGCCCATCGTGGGCAATGTGGCCGCCGGCAGTCCCATCCTGGCCCAGGAGTGCATTGAGGACTATCTGACCTTCGACGCAGGCCATCCCGGCGATGTTCACTTCGCCCTGCGGGTCCGGGGCGAATCCATGCTGAACGCCGGGATCCTTCCCGGCGACCTGGTGGTAGTGCGGCAGCAGCAGACCTGCAACCAGGGAGAGATCGTGGTGGCCATGATCGATGACGAGGCCACCGTCAAACGCTTCTCCCGGAAAAACGGCCACGTCTGGCTCCTGCCGGAAAACGACGCCTACTCCCCTATCGACGGCACCTATGCCCAGATCCTGGGCAAGGTGGTGGCGGTGGTGCGGCAATACTGAGCCTACGTCCGCCCGGAGCGGTACAGCATCCCGGCCTCTGGCGCAACGCCGTTCAGTTCCAGCAGTTCCTCTACCGTGACAAACCAGTAGCCCTGCTCCGTCAGGGCATCCACGATCTGAAGCGCCGCGTCCACAGAGGTGGCGTAGATGTCGTGAAGCAGAATGATGTCCCCGGACTGCACCTGGCTGAGCACCGCCTGGACCACCTTGTCCGTGTTCCGGCTCTCCCAGTCCCGGGGGTCCACGGACCACTGGACCATAGGCATGGGGATCTGGCTTTTCATGTCCTGATCGATCATCCCATAGGGTGGCCGCAGCCAATAGCCGCTGCCGCCCAGGATCTCTCCCAGGGCCTTGTCGGTTTCCTGGATCTCCTGCAATTGGTGGGCGGGTTCATCCCCCTGCAGCCGCACATGATCCCAGGTGTGATTCCCCACCTGGTGGCCCTCATCAGCCATCCGGAGCACCAGGTCCTCGTTTTCCGCCAGCCGCTCCCCCACCAGAAAGAAGGTGGCGCTGGCCCCCCGCTCCCGGAGGCCGTCCAGAAGCCGTGTGGTGGTGCTCCGCCGGGGACCGTCGTCAAACGTCAGGGCCACATACCGGGGCTCTGCCGGAAGCTACGCCGGTGCCGAGGCCGTCAACCCCGTGACCAGGGCCGCGGATTCCCGAAATATCATCATGAGCAAATAAATAAAAATGGA
>ENA-UERS01000850-UERS01000850.1-human-gut-metagenome-genome-assembly--contig:-NODE-850-length-11310-cov-3.444405_pt1 | contig 11310 bp, 9 predicted proteins | sample MGYA00242991_ERZ507992 | MGnify/ENA primary metagenome ERZ507992 (study PRJEB26167, sample SAMN06115535) | human gut metagenome | host: Homo sapiens | place: China:Chongqing | collected 2015-10-24...
AAAGCATCATAAGGGAGCCAAAACACTCCGGTGTGGATGCATATAGGTGTACTTAGTATAATTTAAAGAATAATGGAACTTCCAGGAGATGGTAATCAGGGATATTTATGTAAATTTGCCCGGAAATAAAAGAGTTTATGGAAGTAAAGATCATAAATAAGTCACACCATCCGCTGCCGGGATACGCGACTCCGCTGTCGGCAGGAATGGACATTCGTGCAAATCTGGCGGAACCGGTAGTTTTGAAACCCCTTGAACGGAAACTGATACCGACCGGATTATATATCGCGTTGCCGGAAGGCTATGAGGCACAGATGCGCCCCCGTAGCGGCCTGGCATTGAAGTATGGCATCACATTGCTGAACACGCCGGGTACTATCGATGCGGACTATCGCGGCGAGATCGGCATAATCCTGATAAACCTCTCTTCCGAACCGTTTACCGTCAATGACGGGGAGCGTATCTGCCAGATGGTGATCACGGCTCACAGCCAGGTCGTCTGGCAGCCGGTGGAAGTGCTGGACGACACCGAACGGGGAGCCGGCGGCTTCGGTCACACGGGGAGATAATTAAAAATTAAGAATTAAGAATTAAAAAATATGGGAGGGATGCTAAAGTCTCTGATCTCGATATCTTTTCTATTATTCCTGATCGGGAGTTCGCAATCGTTGAGGGCGCAGGATCAGGAGGCGAAGGTGGAAATATCGTCGAAGCCGAATCAAGTGAGTGCCGGGGATCAGCGGAAATTCGATTACTTCTTCTACGAAGGGCTGAACCTGAAGGCAGCCGGAAAATTCGATGCCGCTTATGATGCCTTTAACCATTGTCTGGCGATCGATTCGACCGCCTCGGCCGTCTTATACGAACTTTCTTCGTTTTATGCCCAGCTGAACCGTCCGGAAAAGTCGCTGGAGATGTTGCGGCGTGCGGTGGCTTACAGTTCCGATAATTTTACCTACCGGCTGGCGTTGGCGACAATGAGCCGCAACCTCGGTATGTTCGGCGAGGCGTCGGACGAGTATGAGAAGCTTGTAAAAGATTATCCCGGAAAACCGGAGTTGAACTATTACCTGGCGGATGCGCTTACGCAGGAAGGTGAAATCGGGAAGGCGATCGATGCTTATGACGCCCTCGAATCGTCCATAGGCATGAGCGAGGCGCTTTCCATGCAGAAATATAAATTGTATAATGCGTTGGAGCAGAACGATAACGCGTTCAAAGAGGTGGAAAAGCTTGCCGCCAAATTCCCGATGGAATCCCGCTATCAGATCATTTTGGGGGATCTCCACTTGGAAAAGAATGATACGGTCAAAGCGTTGAAATATTATCAGAAAGCACACGAAATCGATCCGGAAAGTCCCTATTACATTGTCTCTATGGCGAACTATTATGAAGTCGTCGGTAATAAGGACGCCGCCGAGACGCAGATACGCAATGCATTAGTGAACGAGAAATTGGATGTCGAGACGAAAGTCGGTATTCTGTCCCGTTATATTCTCAAACTGCAGCAGACGAAGAAGGGGACCGAGAGTGCGAATGCCCTTTTCCAGACATTACTGGAATGTACGGCAGTCTGCTGGTTGCGCAGGGGAAGACTGATGAGGCCCGTTTCCAGTTTCAGCTGATTACCGAGATGGAACCTTCGAATGCTGCTGCCTGGCAACAACTCTTGAATCTGGCGTTGAAGTCGGAAGACATTCCCGAAGTGATCCGTATCTGTACCCGTTGCCAGGAGCTTTTCCCCGATGCACCGGAGTATTACTTTTATCTTGGGATCGCTTATTTCCAGCAGGAAAAGTATCAGGATGCACTGGATACATACAAAGCCGGCCTGGAGATTATCCCGGAGACGAACGTCGGGTTGAAGTCTGATTTTTACGGACAGATAGGCGATATCTACTATCAGATCAAGAATATGCCGGAAGCCTATAAAGCGTATGATGAAGCGTTGAAGTACAACGACAAGAACGTGGTCGTCCTCAATAATTACGCCTATTTCCTCTCGCTGGAAAAGAAAGATCTGAAAAAGGCGGAACGGATGAGTGCATTGGCAGTCAAACTGGAACCGAACAATTCGACATATCTCGATACGTATGCCTGGATATTCTTTGTACAGGGAAACTATACGCTTGCCAAGATATACATAGAGAGCGCGCTTGCCAACGATACGACCAAAAGCTCCGAGCTGGTAGACCATTACGGCGATATCCTCTTCATGAGCGGCGATAAGGAAAAGGCGCTTGAACAATGGAAGAAAGCGAAGGAGATGGGAAAAGAAAGCGATGTGCTGGATCGCAAGATCGCAGAGGGAACCTATATAGAAGAGGAGGTCAAGAATGAATAAGATAAGCCTTGCCTTTGCGCTGGTCTTTTTTATCGCCCTGTCGTTCACAGGTTGTAAATCGACCAAGAAAGTCGGTACGGTCGAAGCGGGCGGGGCGAAAGCGCATAACGAGTTCTTTACGCTTATGCAGGAGCAGGCGTTCAAGTATGAAACCCTGACTGCACGCCTGAACGTGGACTTGAACTTGCCGGGCAACAATATGAGTTCGCGTGTGGATCTGAAGATGGTAAAAGACAGTGCTTTCCAGTTGTCCGTGCAACCCTTTTTAGGTATCGAGGTTTTCCGCGCCGAGATCAGTGTGGACAGCGTAAAGGTGATCGACCGTATGAACAAGCGCTATGTGGCTGACAATTATGCCAACCTGAAAGGGCAGACACCGATCGAGTTCAATTTTTATAATCTGCAGGCACTTTTCACCAACCGTCTGTTCCTTCCCGGACAGCAGGGGATCAGCCCGAAGCTGTACAACCGCTTTAAGCTGAAGCAGGACGGGCCCGCAGCCGAAATACAGGTAAAAGACGTGATGGGGTTGCTGTACACCTTTATGGCGGACGGGGAGGAGAAGATTCTCTCAACCTGTATTTCCGAACCTTCGGACCGTTACGCCTTGCAATGGGATTATGCTGATTTTCGCTTGGCAGACGGACAGCCTTTCCCGATGAGAATGGATGTGCAGGTGATGAAGGATGGCGCTTCGCAAGGAGGAGTCACGTTGCATTTCTCCCGCATGCAGACGGATGTCCCGGTGAAAATGGATTTTTCCATTCCTGCCAAATATAAACGTATCACGTTGTCTCAGATCATCAAATCGTTGAGTAGTAATAAAATGTAAGATGAGATACTTCTGGCTCGTCATATTCGTGCTGTCGGTCGGTTCTGTTTCCGCACAGAACTCGGCAAGAGTACGCGAACTCGAAAAGCAGCGTAAAGCCGCACTTGCCGAGATCGAGATGACCAGCCAGCTATTGGACGAGACGCGGCAGACGGCGCGTAACTCGCTGAACCGGCTGAACCTGCTCTCCAAACAGATCCTTTCTCGTAAACAGGTCATCAGCCTCCTGAACCAGGAGATCGGGGAAATAGACAAGCAGATAGCCGCTTCCCGCCGGAACATTTCCCAATTGGAAAAAGAGTTGGGGAATAAGCGGCAGAATTACGGGAAATCGGTTCAAAGCATATACAAACGCCGCAGTTCGCAGGATAAGTTGTTGTTTATCCTTTCCGCCGACAATTTTGCCCAGTCCCTTCGCCGTATGCGTTACCTTCGCGAGTATGCCGACTGGCAGAAGAAGCAGGCTTCCGAAATTATCGGTAAGCAGAAGGAAATTGTCGGCAAGCAGAAAGAACTGGAAAAGACACGTGCCGAGAAGAACGCCTTATTGGGTGCGCGGGAGGATGAAAGCCGTAAGCTCCAGACCGAGGAATCGAGCCAGAAAGAGGAGGTGCAGCAGTTAAACAAGAAACAAAAGCAGTTGCAGGCCGACCTGAAAAAGAAGAAGAAGCAGGCTGATGCTTTGAACCGCCAGATCGAAAAGCAGATAGCCGAAGAAATCGCCCGCGCCGAAGCCGAAGCCAAAGCTGCCCGCGAACGGGCGGCCCGTGCTGAAAGGAACCGTTTGGCACGTGAAAAGGCGGCTGCTTCAGGAAAGAAAGTCCCTGAAACAAAACCGGAGACGGAGCCGGTCCGCGAAGAACGTGTCGCCGACACCAAAGGCGGGTATGCCATGACAAAGGCCGAGAAGCGCTTATCCGATGATTTTGCAAGCAATAAGGGGCGTTTGCCTTATCCTGTGTCCGGCCGCCATACGATTGTCGCTGCCTTCGGCGAACAGCAGCACCAGGAATTGAAGTATGTCCGTACGAATAACAGCGGTATAGACATCCAGACCGCTCCGGGTACGGATGCCCGCGCCGTGTTCAATGGTGAGGTGACGCGTGTGTTCGTTGTTCCGGGATATAACAATTCGGTCATTGTCCGCCATGGTAACTATTTGACGGTATATAGCAACTTGAGCCAGGTCTATGTGAAGGCAGGCGATAAGGTGAGTACCCGCCAGGCGATCGGAAAGATCTTTACCGATACAGAGGACGGCAATGCCACGATCCTTCATTTCCAGCTTTGGAAAGAAAAGACGAAACTGAATCCGGCTCCGTGGCTGGATTGACGAAAAGGCGCATTGAGGCTGACCGGGGGCGCGTCACGACGGATGTAGCAGGTGTGTCAGGGCTGATCGTCGTCATGTGTCAACCGGAGTTTCCGGAGTGCGAACCTCACATCCTCTTTATTGATCAGAAAGTCCTTTGGGCGAGTTCCTGTTTTCCTGCAGAAAATAATCATGGAGAATGCCAGCATGGTGCTGAATGCGATACTGGAACTGATGGCCGATCCGAACACTCCGTAGTGCGGGATCAGCAGGTAGCCCGAAACAAGCAGGCTTATCAAACCGACAAAAGAACTGCCCGTGCTGTAACGTATTTTGCCGCTTCCGGTAAAATATTGGCATAGTATGCTGTTGCAGGCCAGTGCTATGATTCCGGCCGACAACCCTGTTATGACGTTGTGCATCCCTACGAACTCGGCACTGAACAGATAATCCGTATAGATCCATTCCGGTATCAGAAGAATGCAGCCGGTCGCAAGTGTGATGGCACAAAAAGTTAGTTTGAAGAACCGGAGCGTGATTTGTTTTTGCTCGCCGGGTTTATGTGTCCGGGCAACGCGGCTGTATGTGATAAAGCCGATGCTGCGATTGATATGCCAGACGCTTTCGGAAATCTTGGTTCCCGCATCCAGCAGTCCGACGCTTCCTAACCCGGCAAACCGTTGGATCAGGAAATAGTTGAGGCGGGTAGTCAGGATCTCGGCAATATTGTCCGCACTTCCCCAAAGCCCGTAAGCAAACATCTCTTTCAAAAGAGCGTATTGGGAGCGTCCCTTCCGGGGATCTGCCTCTTTTTTGTTTAGAAACGGCAGGAGTAGGAAAAGGCTGACGAGAAACGCGATACCGTTTGTGAAATACATTCCCCACAGGTAAGCGGTTACGTTCTGTATCTTCAATCCGTAATAAAGGAATAATAAGACAAAAAATAGTAATCCTCCTTGCAAGACAAAGGTCAGGTTGAACCCAAAAATCTGATTCTTTCCCAACAGGAAACGGGAGTTTGCGGCAACGAGGGAGGTCAGGGTGGAAAGAATATAAATATCAAGAGCGTGCCCTTCGGGAAGCACTCCGAGGATGGCCATGCTGCCGCAAGCGATGCCAGCTCCGGCGGGTGTCCAGCAGTAAGAGGGTAAAAATACGGCTTGCATGGAATAGCGGTTCATGAAATAGACGATCGTATTTCCCGCCAATATTCCGCAGAACATGGTGGCGATTCCTACTATCGCCAGAATCAGCCCGACCAGTCCGACTCCTTCGACACCCAATACCTTGGCATTGATAAAGATCAGTGCCAAGTTCAGGATGGCGATTAGGTAACGTGTGCCGATGGTTGTGAAGAGGTCCCTCATATTAATTGAAAGTTTGAAGAAAGAGAGGATGCGGTAGAATGATCTTGCTCTTTTTCAATTGTCAATCGTCAATTGGTCGAGCAGCTTGATATACATATCGATTGCTTCCCGTATCTCCATCAGGCCGATATATTCGTCGGCTGCATGGGAACGGGCGGAGTTTCCCGGTCCGATCTTCACGGAAGGGAAGTGCATGAGGGCCTGGTCGCTCAAAGTAGGCGAACCGAAAGGCTCTTTTCCCATCATGACGGCACGGCGTACGAACGGATGTTGCAAATCTGTACGGGTGGAGTTGAGGCGGAAGCTGCGGGCTTTTATTTCGCAGCCGACCTGCGATTTGATCAGTTCGAACAGTTTTTCGTTGGGATAGAATTCGTTTGTCCGGATATCGACGGTGAATTCGCAGCGGTCCGGAACGACATTGTGCTGTGTCCCGGCGTGGATAATCGTGACGCTCATTTTCACCGGTCCGAGGAAATCGCTTTTTTCCGGGAACTGATAGGTGTTGAACCATTCGATGTCTTTCATCGCAAGCGTGATCGCATTGATCCCCTCGTTCCGGGCGGCATGTCCTGCCTTGCCGGTGCTGACACAGTCCAGGACCATCAACCCTTTTTCGGCTACGGCCGGTTGCATGCCGGTCGGTTCGCCGACAACGGCGAATGCGATAGGAGGAAGGTCGGCAAGAGCGCTTTCCAGCCCGTTCTTGCCGGAAACTTCTTCTTCGCATGAAGCTAGGAAGATCAGGTTGTAGGGTTGTTCCTTCCCTGATAACACCCTGAATGCTTCATAAAGAGAGACTACGCTCGCGCCGGCATCATTGCTGCCAAGGCCGTACAGACGCTCGTCTTCCGTCTCCTCCGGATTGAGCGGATCTTTCGTCCAGCCCGAAGCCGGCTTGACAGTGTCGATATGGGAGTGGAGCAGCAGAGTTGGTTTGTCCAGATCAAAACCGGGAGCGATCAGCCACAGATTATTCCCTTTGCGGTTCACCTTATACCCTGCTTTTTCCCAGCTCTGCTTGAGAAAATCAGCCGTTTCTCCCTCCTCCCTGCTGAAAGAAGGACGTGAAATCATCCCTTTTAATAGGTCTATTGCGTCGTAGTACATGATTATGTTTTATTCCGTTAATATTCTATCCACCGTCTCCCTGTCTTTTTTCAGTTGGTCGATCAGCTGGTCGAGGGTGTCGAATTTGATGTCGCCTCGTACGTGTTGTATGAACGTGACTGTTATTTCGTTATTGTAGATGTCGCCTGAGAAGTTGAGGATGTTTACTTCCAGCGTGATGTTGTCCCCGTTGTCCAGGGTCGGGCGGTTACCGATGTACAGCATTCCCTTGTAACGCTGTCCGTTCAGATATACCCGAACGGCATATACGCCGATGCCCGGAATGATCTTGAAAGGCTCGTCCACTTGGATATTGGCGGTCGGGAAACCTAATTTCCGGCCGACCTTATAACCGCTGACGATACTTCCCCTCAGCCCGTAAGGATAAGTCAGCAGATGAGCCGCCTCCTCCACCCGGCATTCCGCAAGGAGTTTCCGTATTTCGGAAGAACTGACGGCCGCCTCTCCTTCGCTGTATTGCGAAGCCTTGATAACCCGGATGCCGCAAGTTTCGCCATAGGTTACATACTGCTCGAAGCCATCCTCGCGGTTATGCCCGAAACGGTGGTCGTAGCCGATCAGCAACGTGTCCACATGCAACCGGTCTGCCAATACGGTAGTGATAAACTCTTTTGCCGTCAGGCGGGATAGTTCGAGGGTGAAGTCCAGCACGATACAATAGTCGATCCCGGTGGAAGCCAAATGTTTCAATTTCTCTTCGAACGAATTGAGCAACTTCGGCTGATAGTCGGCATGCAGGACAGCACGGGGATGTTCGGGAGACGTGATGACGGCGGAAGGCAATCCAGCGGCTTCGGCCACCTGCTTCAGTTCGTGAATCAGAAAACGATGTCCCAGATGAACTCCATCGAAAAAGCCGATAGTGGCTACCTGCCTTTTCCCTTTCAATGTCTCCGTGTCTCTTACAACTATCATCTTTGCAGTCTTAAGTGCTTATAATTATATCTACAAAAGTACATAAAAACTGCGAGTAATAATAATACGGAAATAAATCGTACATTTGGAAAGTGATTTGAACGAAAAACATTTGTATTAAGTTTATATGAAAAAAACATGTATCTCCCTATGCCTGATCGTCTTTGCCGTACTTCAGGCATACGCTGCATCTTCCTGGAAAGAGACAAGAACGGTCGTCTTTACTCCCGCAGGAAGTGAAAAAACACATCTGCTCCAACCCGATCAGAGTATCTCCGAAACCGTTACGTTCGGACAGTCCGGAATCCCGACGCGAAAATTTTTGCGTGTGATCGGAGGGGTGAAGATGCCTGCTCCTTTCCAGAACAGAGGTGAAGAAATGTTCCGCCGGTCCGAGTTTTATATTGACGACAACTTGGATTCGGTGATCCGTAAAAAGGACTGTTATTCGCTTTATTTCAAAGGCGAAGACGATAATTTCGAGCGCCATGCCTATTACCGCATTTCCGGTAAGTTGCTGAAACCGGGTGAACTGACGGTAACGCTGCCGGTCGTGAAGAAACAGGGTTTGACTGTTTCCGGGAATGGTGATTTCGGAGTCGAGATCGAATTGTTCTACCGGAAACCGGGACGGGCGGCTGACGATATCTATGACAAGCCGGATTCCGTGCTTTACATGCCGGTCCCGGAAGGTACGGGAAAATATCAGACGGTGTCTGAGACATTCACATTGCCGGAAAATGTGGCTTGTGCTTTCCTGCGTATCGGCGGGACGCATTTCAACGGCGAATGTTGGGTGGAAGCTCCGCGCCTGATACAAAACAAGAAAGCGGTTTGCTCCATACCGTTCACCAAGTTTGCCCAAAAACCGGACAACTACAACTACTGGATCGGCTGTAACCTCTCAACCCGCAGCTGGCCGATGTGGAAGCTCGAATTTAACGGGGAGACGCTTTTCGAAGGAAACATCTTCGACCGCGCTTCTAATGTGGCGGACTTCTATATCCCGCTTCCGTCTTCCTTGCATGGCAGTGGAGAGATGAAGCTGACGCTCCGGAAAGAGCCGCATCGCGCTGCTTATCCGTATGAACTGCGCGGTCTGGAGATCATCGAAGAGACCGCACGCGATTTTGAAGTCGTTTCCGTTCCTGAATATGTTGCCAAAAACGCCTCTTTCGGTATATTGGTAGAAACGAACAGGCCGAATGTCAGTCTCAAAGTGAAGGCAAACGGTGCTGCCACTCCCGCTGAGCAGGAGTGCCTGTTTGAAACCCCCGGCCTACATGTCGTGGAAATGCGTACAGGCGAGGCTGGTCACGCCATCCCGCTGGTGTTTGACGACGGTAGCCGTACGGAACAGGCGCAAATCCGCCAGGTGATCGACAAGGAGGCAGAGCTGATCTATCTTTCGTCCGGTGACGAAATTTATATCGACAAGCAATATACGCCGTATGATTATTTCTTCAAATGGTATGTTTCCAACCGGATCGGTAACTGGTATCAGTTCCGTCCTTCCTACCAGTGGAGCGGTTTCCGAGTAGCTGATCCTGCCGTCATCGGCCATTACACCCGATTGCTGGACCAGTTGAAGATCCCGTACGCCTGGCAAGTCGAAGGACGTACGCTGGCAGGCAGCCGGATCAATCCTTCTTTGGAAACATTGGCAACCCCGATGTTCCGTGGCAAGCAGGCGCATGAGAATGACGGCGGCTACTATTACTGGCAGCATTTCCAGTACCAGGGAGTATTCTCCGATATGGCGGCACGCAACCGTCCTTATGGCGGAATCTTTGCCAAACATCGTCCGATTTATACCGACCACGGCGTCTTTATCCATTATGATCCGGAAGGGGTGACGGACATGGCCGACGGCGCCCGCAAGCTCGTTGCCAATTTCCGCTATTCCAAAGGTCCGAGCACGCGCCATACGGGACCGTCCACGCTGTTCCGCTATCTGTATCAAGCCGGTTACGACTGGCTGGGAGCCGAACAGATGTACGGACCGGAAGAAATCATACTCTCTTCCCTGCGTGGTGCATCCCGCGCCTACAGCCGTCCGCTTTACGGGACGCTTCATGCCATGCAATGGGGCTCAGGGCCGTTTACCGATCCGAAACACTCCCTGCGCCTGTATATGTCGCTGGCCGTTGCTTATATGCACGGTTCTTCCCATATGAATACGGAAGAGGCCTTGTGGACGGACGAATATATGAACGACCGTTATTCCGTTTCCGGCAAGGAACACTTGTTTGCCCAACATCAGATGCTCGATTTCGTGGAAACGCATTCCCGCCGTGGCGACTTGAGAAGCAATGTTGCCGTGATCCAGGGGCGTAACGACGCCTGGAAGTCGTTCGGTCGTGGCAGCCTGTGGTCGCAGAAGGGTGATAAATGGAAGTTCAATAAGGCATGCGAGAGTTTCGATCTGCTGAATGTCTTCTATCCGGACAATATCGTGGATGGCTGCGGGCCGGAAGGTTGGTTTACTTCCACCCCTTACGGTACGGTTGACTTGCTTCCTGTCGAAGCGCCGCAAGACGTGATGGACCGGTATAAGGCGATGATCTTCCTCGGATGGAACAGTTACGACGCGAATGACTTCCTGCGTATCCGCGATTTTGTATTCAAGGGCGGAACGCTTTTGCTCACGGCGGCCCATCTGAACGAAGAGTTGCAGCCCGACCAGCCGGTCCGTTTCCCTGCCGACGATGCGGTTATCCGTGAGATGTTGGGAGAAAATTACCGGCAACTGACCACTAAGACGGAGATCGCCTGCGGTTCGGGAAAAATCATCTATTTCCCCCAGAAAGCCTATCCCGCCGAAATGATGTTGAAAGCTGATTATGTGGAAGCCATGAAAGAAATTGCTGCCAAGGCTGCCGGTGAGGAAACCTGCCAAGGCTGGATGGAGGCGGCTCCTTCAGTCGGTTTCACGGTTTGGGATCATTCGGACCGTCGTACGATCTATCTGTTGAATACCGATTGGGCGAGCGACCAAGACCAGCGTCCGGCCACCTTTATCTATAAAGGTAAAAAGTTTCCGGTTGTTGTGCGCCGTTATCATATTGAAACCATCCATTGCGCTGACGGCTTGGCTGTCATGCCGGCTTCCAATACGACGGATATCTTGTCTGTCTGCAAGAGAGAGAACGGCTGGGTGATCAAGGTCCAGACTACCGGAAACGATGTAGTTCAATGTATGAATGCCGTCACCGGAAAGGTCGAACCGATAAAATTCGATGAACCGGGTGTACATGAAGTGTTTGTTAATGAATAATTAGATTTTTTTTCTATATTTGCAAATATGGGGAATGCATCTTTGGACATAGATCAATACCGGCATATTTATACGGAGTATGCCCTGATGTTGATGCGCTTTGCGGAGAAGTTCGTTTCCGGTTTCTTTGCC
>ENA-UERS01000860-UERS01000860.1-human-gut-metagenome-genome-assembly--contig:-NODE-860-length-11214-cov-3.468528_pt1 | contig 11214 bp, 5 predicted proteins | sample MGYA00242991_ERZ507992 | MGnify/ENA primary metagenome ERZ507992 (study PRJEB26167, sample SAMN06115535) | human gut metagenome | host: Homo sapiens | place: China:Chongqing | collected 2015-10-24...
CCTCTACAAGTGATACCCTCCCTACGGATTCGGCAGGGCGCTCTGGTATTCTTCCTCTTTAGCTGTCGCTCGGAAGCTCTCGCTTTCGATGTACTTATAGTACACTATTTTTGTCGAATTTGCAAGATGCGTACTTGTACAACATGCTACATTTACCCTATCTTGTTTTGTATAGTTTGCACAACTGTTCACGGATAATTCATACAAATAGCGCCCGGAGCGTTCAAAGCCCCGGGCGCAAGAAATATGCTATTTTCAGACCGGAAAAGCGGGATTTCTCCGCTTATTCCACAGGACCGATCCAGCCCTTGGTGTCGGGCAGCTTGCCCCACTGGATGCCGGTCAGCGTGTCATACAGCTTCTGGGTCAGCTCGCCGATGTGGCCGCCGCTGATGTGGGCAACCTTGCCCTCCCAATCCAGCTCCTTGACAGGGGAGACAACGGCAGCCGTGCCGGTGCCAAAGACTTCCTCCAGCTTGCCCTCGTCGGCAGCCTTCATGATGTCGGCAATGGCAACACGCTCCTCATGCACCTTGTAGCCCCAGTCCTTCAGCAGCTCGATGATGGAGCGGCGGGTGACGCCGGGCAGAACGGTGCCCACGCAGGGGGCCGTGTAGATCTCGCCGTCGATCTTGAACATGATGTTCATGGAGCCGACTTCCTCGACGTACTTCTTCTCAACGCCGTCCAGCCACAGCACCTGGGAGAAGCCGCGCTCCTCGGCCAGCTCGCCGGCCTTGATGGACGCGGCGTAGTTGCCGCCGCACTTCGTAAAGCCGGTCAGGCCCGGGGCGGCGCGGATGTACTCATCCTCAACATAGATGCGGACGGGGTCGAGGCCCTCGGCGTAGTAGGCACCGGAGGGCGCGCAGATGATGGCAAAGCGGTAATGCTTGGCGGCATGAACGCCCAGGCCCACATCGGTAGCGATGCAGAACGGGCGGATGTACAGGGACGCACCGTCGGAGTGGGGCACCCAGTCGCGGTCCACATCGACCAGCGCCTTGACCGCCTGCACGAAGTCCTCCGGCGGGATGGGGGGCATGCCGAGACGGTCCGCGGAATCGTTGAAACGGTTCGCGTTGCAGTCGGGGCGGAACAGCTGGATCTTGCCGTCCGCGGTGCGGTAGGCCTTCATGCCCTCAAAAATTTCCTGTGCGTAGTGGAACACGGTGGTAGCCGGGTCCATCTCCCACGGGCCATAGGGGACGATGCGGGCGTCATGCCAGCCCTCGCCCTCGGTGTAGTCCATAACGAACATATGGTCGGTGAACTTCTTGCCAAAACCCAGTTTAGACTCGTCCTGCGGCTTTTCCTTCGGGCAGGTAGTACGAGTGATCTTGATGTCCAACATGATAAATTTCCCTCTTTTCTGATCTCACACAGCGCCGCGCGGGCTGCACGCCCTGCGCCAAATATGCCGAATGTTGTTTTCTATTATAATGCCGTGAAACGGATTTGCAAGCAACCGAAAAATGTTTCATCTTTGGGGCAGTCAAGTTGCCACAAATTATGACCTTATCGGTGTTCAAAAGCGGAAAAACATGGTACAATAGAGTATGTATGTAGATTTTTCGCCAAAAGGAGCTTGCGTTATGATACAGGGTGTTATTTTTGATATGGACGGGCTGATGTTCGACACCGAGCGCATCTGGAACATCTGCTGGGAGCCGGCACTGGCAAAATTCGGCCTGCCCTGCAAGGATGGCCTCTCGCAGGCTGCCCGCGGCACCACCAAGGCCGGCAGCTGCGATGTGCTGCGGCGCTTCTACGGCGAGGACTGCCCCGCCATGGGCATCGTGGAGGAGCTGTACCGGCTGGCCTATGAAGCCTTCAACAAGCCCGTCCCCAAAATGCCCGGCCTCGACGAGCTTCTGGCCTGGCTGGACGAACATCACATCCCCATGGCGGTGGCGTCTTCCAGCCCCATGACCGTCATCGAGGGACATCTGGAACACTGGGGCCTCGGCCATTACTTCAAGGCCGTCATCTCGGGCGAGCACCTGACCCGCTCCAAGCCCGCGCCGGACATCTTCCTGCTGGCGGCGCAGAAACTCGGCACCGAGCCTGCAAAGACGATGGTGCTCGAGGACAGCTACAACGGCGTCCGGGCCGGCGCGGCAGGGGGCTTTGTCACCGTGATGGTCCCCGACCTCTCGCCCGCCACCGACGAGATGCGCAGGATCTATACCTGCGAGTGTGCTTCGCTCCACGAGGTGCGCAGAAAACTCGAATGCGGAGAACTATGAGCCGCGGCAGACCCGCACCACTTGTGAAATTTCAACATATCATCTGACGAATATCAATAAACCCCGTCATAACTCGGCTTGATCTCTCAGCCGTTTCCAAACTTGAAGCGCTCTCTGAAATACATTATAATAGTGGGGAAATGACCGATTTCCTGCGCTATGAATGGAGTTTGCATCATGAAGAATGCTCCTTCCCGATTCGGGCATATCATCCAGCTTTTCACCGTCCTTCTCACAACCATCCTTATCAGCCTGTTTTTCGGTGTCCTCGTGCTGGTGGGCAAGATACAGGGTACGGCCCGCGTCGTCAACTACGCTGGCCTCGTGCGCGGCAAGACCCAGCGCATCGTCAAGCTCGAAATTTCCGGCACGCCGGAAGATGATCTCCTCGGCGATGTGGCCTCCTACATCGAAGGCCTCCGCTTCGGCAGCAGCGAGCTGGACCTGGCGCGGCTGGACGACGCGGATTTTCAGACCAAGATGACCGCTCTTTCCAGCGAATTCGACGACCTGAGAAACGAGCTCATCCTTGTCCGTCAGCGCGGCTACACCGAGACGGCCATCATCGCCAAGAGCGAGCATTTCTTCCAGACCTGCGACGAGGCCACCAACCTGGCCGAGGTCTACTCCCAGAAGCGGGCCACGGCCCTCGACTTTCTGGAAAAAGTCGTCCTCGCGGACATCGTGGGGCTGCTGCTTTTGTTCGGTTATCAGATCTTCAAGGCCCTGCGGTACGCGGCCATGAACCACATTCTGCAGCGCAAAGTCTACCTCGATGAGGCCACCGGCCTGCCCAACAAGAACAAGTGCGAAGAGCTCCTGGACGCACCCGACCCGCCGGACGGGAACACGGCGCTCTGCGTCTTTGACCTCAACAACCTGCGCACCATCAACAATAACCTCGGCCACGACAAGGGCGACGAGTACATCCGCGCCTTTGCCGAACAGCTGCGTCTGGCCGTGCCATCTCAGCACTTCGTGGGCCGCAACGGTGGCGACGAGTTCATCGCTATCCTCTACGGCGTGGACTGGGACGGCGCACAGGATGTGCTGCGCAGCATCCGGGCGCAGACGGCAGAGTATTCCCGCCAGCACCCCGAGATGCCCCTGAGCTATGCGGCAGGCTGCGCCATCGCCAGCGACTTCGAGGGCAGCACTCTGCGGGAGCTGTTCCGCCACGCCGACAAGAATATGTATGTGGACAAAAACCGCGCAAAGCGCGAGGAGGCCGAGGCCCAAAAGCTGCAGGACCAGCAGCTTCTGCAGGGGGTCAATGCCCATGGGTATCAGTTCTCGGACTGCCTCTACTGCGACGCCCTGCTGGACCAGTATCGCGCCCCGCGCACCTCGTCGGGCTTCTTCCTTGCTGACGACGGCAGCTATTCGGGTGCAGTGGAGCAGATCGTGGACGAGTACGCCGTCTCCGCCACCCGCAAAACGATGCGGGAAGCTTTGCAGCTGAGCACGCTGTCTGCTACCCTCAGTGCTGAGCACCCCAAGCAGGAGCTTGAGCTGGATTTTGAGACCGACGGCGTGGCCCAGCGCGGGCGGCTGACCCTCCTGTTCTGCGACGCCGACCTCCATGGGCGGCTGCACCACTTCCTCGTGGGCTTCGAGTATTTCCGGGACAAGAGCACCGCCTTCGACGAGCGCCAGCCCCTGACCCAGTATTACGAGCAGATGAAGCACTCCCTGCTGGAAAACGACAACTATGTGGAGGCCCTCATCGACGCAAACGACGCCCTGTTCACTGTGGACCTGACCCACGGCCAGCTCGAGCAGATCTTCTACCGGACTACCGCGCTGCGGCAGTTCGATCTGCAGATGACGCTGCCCTGCTCCTACGACGACTACTGCGCCCAGCGCCGTCACTTCGTCACTCCTGAGACGCTGGAAAACTACCGCATCGTGGACACGGCGTCAAAACTGCTGGAGCGCTTCCACTCGGGCTTCAAGTACGTGACGGTAGAGTACCGGGAGCAGACCCCCTGCGGCGAGCCGGTCTGGCTCCAGAAGACCGTCCTCATGGCGCAGGATACCGTCTTTGATGCAGCCTCCGGGCGGGAGATGCCGGTCATCCACGGTATCATCCTTTTCCGGGATACCTCCATCTTCCATGCACAGGAGCAGGCCGAGAATCAGCGCCTGCAAGAAGCTTTTGAAGAAGCCGACTCGGCCAGCAGGGCCAAGACCGCCTTCATGAACCGGATGAGCCACGACATCCGCACCCCCATCAACGGCATTCTCGGTATGCTGGACATCCTCCGCTCCAACCGGGACGATGCCCGGAAGGTGGACAGCTGCCTTGATAAAATAGACCTCTCAGCCCACCATCTTCTGGCACTGGTCAACGACGTGCTGGACATGAGCAAACTGGAAGCCGGGCAGATGGTGATGGAACAGGAGCCCTTTGACATCGAAGTGCTGATGCACGGCGTCTCGTCGCTGGTGGAGGCACAGATAGAAAAGGACGGCCTGACCCACCACCGCCACCGGGAAAATATCCAGCACACCGCCCTCGTGGGCAGCTCCCTCAAGCTGCGGCAGATCATGGTGAACCTGTTCAGCAACGCCATCAAGTACAATAAGCCCGGCGGGTCCATCGACACCTATGCCAAAGAGCTATCCTGCGACGGCACCACCGCGTGGTACGAGTTCCGCATCACGGACACCGGCATCGGCATGAGCCGGGATTTCGTGGAGAACCAGCTGTTCAAGCCCTTTACCCAAGAGTCCGCCGACGCCCGCACCCAGTACAGGGGTACCGGCCTCGGGATGTCCATCGTCAAGGATCTGGTCAGCCAGATGGGCGGCAGCATCTCTGCCGAGAGCCAGCTGGGAGAGGGGACTGCCTTCACCTTCCAGCTGCCCTTCCTGCTGGACAAGAACGCCGCCGCAAAGCCCCAGCCCAAGCCCACCGACAACGGGCGGCTGGACGGGATGCACATCCTGCTGGTGGAGGACAACGACATCAACATGGAAGTGGCCGAGTTCCAACTCACCAGTCAGGGCGCAACGGTGGATAAGGCATGGGACGGCAGGGAAGCCGTGGAGCGCTTTGCCGCCAGTGCGCCGGGCGGGTATCAGGCCATCCTCATGGATGTGATGATGCCGGTGATGGACGGCCTCGAGGCGTCCCGGGCCATCCGCGCCCTCGACCGGCCCGACGCCGCCACCGTTCCCATCCTCGCCATGACGGCACAGGCCTCCGACGAGTGCGCCCAGTCCTGCCATCAGGTCGGTATGAATGGCCGTCTCGTCAAGCCTCTGGACGCCAAAAAGCTGGCAAAGAGCATCCGGGAGGCTGTACAAAACAAGCAGTAAAGGAGACGTTCTCATGAAAATCGCAGTCCCATTCGAAGACGGTCAGGTGTTCCAGCACTTTGGCCGCTCCGCACAGTTCAAGTTCTATGAGGCCGAAAACGGCCAGCTCCTGCGCACCGAGGTCATCCCGACGAATGGTCAGGGCCACGGCGCACTGGCGGGCTTTCTCGTACAGCATGGCGCAGACGTCGTGCTCTGCGGCGGCATCGGCACCGGGGCGCAGGTGGCTCTGATGCAGGCCGGCATCCAGCTGTTCGGCGGCCTTTCCGGCGATGCAGACGCCGCCGTGGCCGACTATCTGGCCGGGAAGCTGGTCTTCGACCCGGACATCCACTGCACCCACCACGACCACGACGAAGGCCACAGCTGCGGCTCCCACTGCGGGGGCGGGTGCCACTGATAGCATAAGCAAAGCCGCCCGTACACTTACTCCCAGACAAACCAAAAAACTTCTTCATCCGACAACGACTTGACGGCATTGGTTCGAGTGACCGCACACCAAAAATCAAGTCTTGGAGGATACGACTATGACAAAATTGCTTTCCTGCCGCTACAACATGGACACCAACCGGGTAGAAGCCCGGTTCGAGGATGGCACCGCCCTTGCCATCGACTGCATCGCCGTCGAGGATGAATACGGCAACTCCCCGGCGCAGCGGGCAGAGCTGGACTGGCTGCTGTATAATAAGCCCTTGGAGTACGCACAGATGGTGCTGAGAGGGGAGATGGAGCGCTATCTCCGCCTCGGCTGTGACCACAGCAGGCTGGAAGATTGATTGTTGCCTTTTTCAAAGCAACCAAGCGGTTCTTATCTGCTTTGCCGTTTCTCTTTATGCTGCTTTTACCGTTTCATCGCCCCAGTTTTGCAACGAAAGTCTGTTTTGTGAAATAGACGTTTGTTGGCTATTTTTTTTTTTTTTTTTTTAATTTCAATCGATGATATGTTATATATGAAAAAATATTGCATATAGGTATGTTGCACGATTTTTTTGAGGTGGTATACTTCTCCTTGTGGCATACGGTTTGCTGCACACGAACACAATGATAACGCAAAAGAGAGGAATACCGCAATGAAAAAACGGTTGCTCGCAGGCTTGCTCGCAACGAGTATCGCACTGAGCATTTCGATGGGAGCTTTCCCTGCAATGGCAGCAACAAACGACGACTTCGTCGAAGACCGGGAGGACATTGCCGACTACACAGACGACAGTTACTCTTCCGGCTACTCTTCCTCGGAACAGCTTTTTGACGACATCATCTTCTTTGACTTGGACGAAGAAGTAGACGACACTGCAGCGGAAGTCATCGCAGAAGAAGATGCCAACGATTCGAGCGACACCGAGATTGATAGGGCGGCCGATTCAATCGAGGAGACAGAGCCGGAGGACGAAGTGCAAAACACGGATGCTGCCGAAGATCGGAACGATCGGGAATACCCGGACGAAGAAACAAAGTCAGGCACGAACCCGGGGGAAGCAGGCCCCTCCGATGCAGAAACCGAGGAGGATGTGCCGGACTCGTGGGAGGAAACGCCGAAGATCGACAGCGAATTGGAGGCAGCCATCGCTTCCGAAGATCCGTTCTCTTATTATGACGATGATGCGTCAGAAGAAGAAATGGATGACGACATTGCGCTGCTGGCTGCCGGAAAAACCATGGCGCACGAAGACTACGCATACACCGATGTGTCGTCTGGTACAGAGTACATGGTGGACCTCTACACGGACCACACGGCAAAAATCTGGAAGCTGACCACCTCCTCCGGCGAAGCCGAGTGCATCCTTCCAAGTACGATCTATTACACAGGCGATGACGGCGTGCAGGAGCCGAACCCCTATACGGTCACCGAACTGAGATTCTCACCCTATGGGAACAGTGTAACTTCGGTCAATAACAACTATACTGCGCTGGTGCTGCCGGATACCCTGACCGACATTGGGGGCTCATTATCCGGCTTCAAAAATGTAACAGAGATCACCATTCCGGGCAGTGTCAAAGTTTTCAATGCGACTCTGCAATACATGAAGCAATTGAGGACTCTGACCTTCGATGAAGGCGTGGAGGAGATTGCTTCGGGATCGGTCGTATCCGGCTGCAAGAACTTGACAACCATCCATCTGCCCAGCAGCCTGCAAAAACTCTCAGGGACGGGCACCTTTTCCGGCGCATCGGCGCTGACGGATATCACGCTCCCGGAAGGCATTGCGATCACAGAGGGTTCCACCTTCAGCGAGTGTACTTCTCTGAAATCGATCGAGCTTCCGGCCTCCATTACAACGATCCCCAGCTATATGTTTGCAGGCTGCTCCGCTTTGGAGCGTGTGACGGCCAAGGGGACCATTACAACCATTGGCAACAGTGCCTTTAAAAGCGATACCGCCTTGACGGAGATCCCGGATCTAAGTCAGGTCACGTCCATTGGAGACCGTGCATTTTACGGCTGCTCGGCATTGAAAACGGTTGACCTTCACAGCGTTACCACCATGGAATATGCCGCTTTCCAAGGGTGTGATGCGTTGTCCGGGGAGATCGACCTGAGCAATCTGGAGGTAATCCCGGGACATGCATTCTGCTATGATCCTAATATCACCTCGGTCGTTACCTGCCCCACGCTGAGATCGATCGGGGATTGGGCGTTTATCTGGGCGGATATCTCAACCATCTCGCTGCCGGAGACGCTGAATTCCATCGGAACTTACACGTTCTATAAGGCCTCTTTGAGCGGCACCGTTGCACTACCGGATAGCCTGACTCAACTGGGTGCGAGTGCATTCAGTGGATGTGAAAAGGTCGAAGCCATTCAGATCGGCTCAGGGCTCACAGATATCCCTAAGGATGCTTTCGCTGGTTGTACAAATCTAAAAACGATCACGGTAAACAATCGTTGGGAGGATGTGACCATCCCGAAAATCGATGGAGTTACCGTCACATATACCATCCCGTCTCTGGAGGCTACTGACGACAAAGTCTCCAATGCAGAAGGTGCCTTGAGCTTACAGCAGGCGGTCGATCAGGCAAATGGAACGCCAGTCACCATTGAAAAAGACATTCGTTTGGATGAACCCGTTAGGATAGCCGCAGGGCAGCGGGTCGAAATCACTGCAAATACGAACTGCAACATTTTTGGCAATAAGGACAAGGATCTTACGAATCTGTTTGTGGTGGAACCAGGCGGTGAGCTTTCGCTGACCGGCGCGCTGACATTGGGCGGCTGGAACAATACCGGCAGCATTCTTGTTAATCATGGCAAAACGACGATAGATGGCAATGTTGTAATCGAAAAGTCCACTCTGGAAGGGAACGACGTGGGCGTTATTGAGGACAACGGCTCAAGTGCAGAACTCATTTTGGAGAACGGCACCATCCAGAACCATAAGATCCGCGGTGCACTCAGCGCCTCGATCCGAGTCACAGAAGGCGCATCGTTTACCATGAATGGGGGCACCATTCAGGCCAACATCGCGAATACCTCTTCCAGCGATTCCTCCTCCCCCGCAGTACTGCTGCTGGGTGCAAGCACGTTTACCATGAACGGAGGCTCCATCTGCAACAACAGCGGCCAATGTGGAACAGCTGTTTACCTTACGGCTTCCAGCAATGCCGCAAAAGCCCGTTTTACGATGAATGGCGGATCCCTAAGCAACAATGAAAGCCGCTCGTATACGCCGAACTCCACACCTACGGGTGCTGTTTTTGTAAAGTACTCCGCAGAGTTTGTTTTGAACGATGGCACCATTACCGGCAACTGTGCCCACGACGGAGCCGGTGGCGGTGTGGCAGTTATGGATGAATTGCCAACGGAAGAACATGGCACCGCCTTTACGATGAACGGCGGTACCATCTCGAACAATACAGCATCGGGGTATCGTTGTTCCGGCGGCGGCATTTACTCCTGCTCGAATTATGTCTCTTTGTTGGGAGGACGAATCGAGAACAACTCCGCCTACGATGGCGGCGGCGTCTACAGTGAGGGCAATACCGAAATCTATACGACCCTGCACATTGAGAACGCTCTGATCACGGGGAATACTGCGGACCAAGGCGGCGGTCTGTGGTTCTGCCCCACAGGTGATGCGAAGCTGTATATGCAGGATGGTGCCGTGATCTATGGGAATACGGCAGCATCGGCAGGCGACGACTTCGCTTCGCCAGAGGTTGCGACAGGCGCAGGCGGAAACGGCGGTGTTACCCTGCCGGATTATTTTCCCAATGGCAAAGTGATCCAGTGGTTCAGCGACGGCTTCCTGTACGCTCCCCCTGGAAATCGCGGTACATCCGGGCAGGGAACCCGATACAATACGGTTGAGTACGCCAAGCGTGTGACAGGGGTACAGAATGAGAAAAAGGGATTGGCGTTGAAATCCGTTGTTTCGGACGGTGTGTCGATTCCTGCAACGGGATCGCTTATCATTACAGGCAATCAGGCTTCGCACGGTGGTGGCGGTATTGGTGCCAACGGCGGCGTGGTCATCGGCGAAGCGACCTCCCTGTCCTATTCGATCTCGGTAAAAAAAGCCTGGGATAATCCGGGCTATGAGGACACCCAGCCTTCCAGCGTGACGATTCATCTGAAGGAACGCGACACCGGGGATATTGTAAGCACAGCAGAGCTGACCGGCGAAAATGGATGGCAGCATACCTTCACCGATCTTCCGCTTTCGCCGGATCACTACACGGTGACCGAGCAGCCGCTAGAAGGATATAAAGCGACCTACTATCAGGATGCAGACGGAAACTTCATCATTACCAATACCTATTTGACCACACCTACGCCGGATGTGCCCGCTGTAACGATCTCTGTCCCGGTGGAAAAGAAATGGGTCAACGATTACAAGTGGGAACGCCCTGCAAGCATCCATGTTTCTCTGTGGAACGGCGATGCAAAAGTCAAAGAAGCAGACCTGACTGCAGATATGGGCTGGACGTATATTTTTGAGGACCTGCCCGAAGGCACCTACTCCGTAACAGAAGACGCTGTGCCCGGTTATGAGACCTTGATTGAGCGCAGCGATGCGGGTGGTTTCATCATTACCAATACGTATGAACGCCCTCTGTATCCCGAACCGATTGAGCCCATTGACCCCATCCCGCCTGTGGATCCCCCGCAAGAGGAGATCGTGACGCCGCCGATTGTTCCAGGGACCACCGGGAATGAACCCAACCCACCCTCCACGGAGGAGACTACAAGCGTACCTCCAACAGAACCAACGGAGGAATCAACAGAAGAATCAACGGAAGAACGCTCGGCTGAAAGCGATCCAGAGGAATCTCCCATAAAAGAAACGCAAGAGACTTCCTCTGTTTCTGCAAAACCGCCCAAGTTGATCCAGACCGGCCAGACATGGTGGCCTGTTTTCCTGCTAATGTTTGCTGGCGCGGGCCTGCTTGTGTTTGGCTTCTATAAGCGCTCGAAAGAGAACATCGATCACGAATAAATCAAAAAGCCCGCTGCTCATTTTTGAACTGCACCCCATTTGTTAGACAGTATGGTATACTGTTTAGGAAATGGGGTGTTTTTGTATATCGACTACTACAACAACCGCCGAATCAAATTAAAACGAAACGGCCTGAGCCCTGTGCAATACAGGATTCAGACCGTTCAGGTCCCTTAATTCTTATTTTTGTCTAACTTTTTTGGGGG
>ENA-UERS01000863-UERS01000863.1-human-gut-metagenome-genome-assembly--contig:-NODE-863-length-11197-cov-2.802788_pt1 | contig 11197 bp, 9 predicted proteins | sample MGYA00242991_ERZ507992 | MGnify/ENA primary metagenome ERZ507992 (study PRJEB26167, sample SAMN06115535) | human gut metagenome | host: Homo sapiens | place: China:Chongqing | collected 2015-10-24...
GAACAGCCAGGATACTATTTCATCAAGAGTACGGCGATCGCTTACATCAAACTGTGCCGGATTTTCTTCGGGAGTTTCTTCGTGTACATATCCACCAACACTTGTACGTGAACCTCCACTAAGTTGAGAAACTCCTAATGCCAATACTTTTTCTCGTGAGCGTTGAGATTCGCGAGTAGAAACAATCATACCAGTATAAGGAACGCTGATACGGATCACAGCCACAATTTTCTGGAAGATCTCATCTGAAATAGCATTTTCAAAATCGGATGCATTGATGTCATCGGCCGAACAGATACGCGGAACACTAATAGTATGAGGTCCTACTCCGTATGTAGCTTCTAAGTGTTCAGCATGCATCAACATACCAACAAAATCGTACCGATATGTATTAAGTCCGAATAGTACTCCTATTCCTACATCATCGATACCTCCCTGCATAGCGCGGTCCATTGCCTCTGTATGATATGCATAATTACTTTTGGGTCCGCGTGGATGAAGTTTTTCGTAGTTCTCTTTATGATAAGTTTCCTGAAACAAAATATAAGTTCCAATTCCTGCATCGTGCAAACGACGGTAATTTTCGACTGTTGTTGCAGCTATATTTACATTCACACGCCGGATAGCTCCATTTTTATGCTTAATGCTGTAAATGGTCTTTATAGATTCCAGGATATATTCTATCGGATTATGCAGCGGATCTTCACCAGCCTCGATAGCAAGACGTTTATGTCCCATATCTTGCAATGCAATGACTTCCTGGCGAATCTCATCCTGAGTAAGCTTCTTGCGGGCAATCGACTTGTTTTTGATGTGGTAAGGACAGTATACGCAACTGTTTACACAGTAGTTTGACAAATAAAGCGGAGCAAACATAACAATACGGTTACCGTAAAAGCGCTGTTTGATCTTGCGTGCCAGTGCATATATTTCTTCCAACAAATCATTGTCGTCACATTCCAACAGAACGGCGGCTTCACGATGAGAAAGTCCTTTACAGTCGCGAGCTTTATCTATGATAGAACGAATCAACTCACGATTGTCTTTGTTGGCTTTTGCATAATCCAGTGTAGCCATGATTTCATCGTGATTGATGAATTCTTCTGCATGAGGTGAATCTATTTTATACATAATTGACTTTATATTTAATAATAAAACGATGTTTAGTATGCGTTGTAATCTCCTCAACCTTTATCTATGACATATCCTATTACTTTCAGTCGCTGTTCCAACAGAAGAAGCCCTTCGGCTGCTTCAGCACCTAGAGAAGCCTTATTATCATATAAGGAATATTTGCTCCGTTGTATGACGGGAGAGAGGTTAGGCATTACCACATTGGCTCCTGCCAATATGCCTTTTTCTCGTCCTTCTGGAGAAAGGGTAGCAAGTGCTGTTGTAGAAGGAATTAAAGCATGAGGATGCATCAGACGGAAAATGGAGAGTAGGAGCAGTGTCTGGTTCAAACTTCCCGAAGGCATCATTGCAAAAGGAGTATCATGATGTGGAAGAAACGGTCCAATACCGATCATTTCTGGTTGAAAGTTTTCGATATAAAGGATATCTTCTATCAAATTATCAATAGTCTGATATGGGCTTCCTACCATAATCCCTGTTCCAGTCTGGAAACCAATACGCTTCAAGTCTGCCAGACACCTCAGACGGTTGGACAAAGACATAGCTTCAGGGTGAAGCTTGCGATAATGAAGCTCGTTATGCGTTTCGTGACGAAGTAAATATCTGTTAGCTCCAGCCTGGAAAAAACGTTCGTATACAGATGTTTCTTTTTCTCCTAATGAAAGTGTAATTGCTACGTCTGGAAACTCTTTTCGAATAGAGGATACAGTACGTATAATCATTTCATCATCATTCATTTCTCCTCCCTGAAGAACAAACGTCCGGAATCCCAGTTCATAACCATGTCGGCAACACGCCAGAATTGTTTCTTCATCCAAATGATAGCGTTCTATCAGATGATTACTACGCCGGATACCACAATAGTAGCAGTCATTCTTACATCGGTTGCCAACTTCAATAAGTCCCCGGATAAAAATCCGGTTTCCAAAGCTAGCATGTGAAACTTCTCTTGCAAAAGCATTGATATAGGATAAATCCTTATCATTACACTGACTCAATAAGATACGAAATTCATCGGGAGCCAGTGTATGCTCCCGATGAAGACGTTCTATTAAACTTCTCATAAGGTAGAGAAGAGATTATTCTTCTTTATAATTTTCATATTTCAGCGTACGCTTCAGCAAATCTTGATTCAACTGGCGTTTTCCTGAAACAGAATCATTATAAGCACTTGGTCCTGTTACACATCCTCCTTCGCATGCCATCATTTCGATGAATTGGGCATCCACTTTTCCTGTCTTAGCCCATGCACGCATCTGTCCGATACTCTTCTTGTTGAAGTCTGAGAACTGCAGCATCTTTATACCATCTGCCTTAGGACCCAAATATGACTTAACTGCTCCTGCAACACCACCAGCTTGTGCAAAGCCATGGGCTTCACAAACAGATTCATAGGCAACCTTATACGGATTGGCTTGAGCCAGTTCAATACCTAATCCACGGAATACTGAGTGTAATTCTTCGAATGTCATTACGTAGTCTACACACTCATCACGCTGTGCTTCTTTACGCTTTGCAATACACGGACCTATAAAAACAACTTTTGCTTCCGGATATTTCTTTTTGGCAATACGTGAAGCATAATACATAGGAGAGCCTGTACCTGACACATAAGGCTTCATAGCAGGAATATGCTTGTTTACTAGCTCAATATATGAAGGACAGCATGAGGTTGTCATAAACTTTTGTCCTTCCTCCAGCTTTTCAAGTAATTCGTGTGCCTCATTGCTTGTTGTCTGCATAGCTCCTTCGGCAACTTCTATTACATCAGCAAAGCCTACCTCTTTCAAAGCTCCGTAAACCTGGTCGATAGTTGCATCGAACTGTCCCAGTACAGAAGGAGCCGGAATTGCAACAACCTGTTCACCACGGTGTATTGCTTCCAACACATCAAATACCTGAGATATCTCGAAAATTGCGCCAAACGGACATGCATTCAAACACTTTCCGCAATAAATACATTTGCTTTCGTCTATGTGCTCTATATTATTTTCATCTTTGCTGATTGCTTTTACCGGACATGCTTCTTCACAAGGTACCGGAATATATACAATCGCATGATAAGGACAACTTTTATGACAAATACCACAGCTGATACAAGTATCATGATCAATATGTGCCTGTCCTGTTTTCTTGTCGAAATGTACAGCTCCTTTCGGGCAGTTCATATAGCAGCTTCTGGCCACACAACCACGGCACAGATTACTTACTTCGTAATTAACCTGTACACAAGAAGAGCATGCTTCATCTATAACACACAGAATATTTTCTTTAAGTTTGTTTCTACGATCCAATGCCTGACGGGCATATTCCGATAGAGGAGTCAGTTCATCCGTTTCATCAGACATATCCCAGCCCAGCAACGGAAGTGACTTATATTTCGTTACGGCGCGTTCTTTATGAATACAGCAGCGTCCTACAGGTTGAGAACGGCGAGGACTGAATTCCAAAGGAACACGATCTATTTTTTCAACTAGCTGGTTTTCCTTCCACAAAGCGACCAGTTTTTCCAATAGCTTGTGGCGTACAATCATTACGTTGTTTGATGCCATAACAAAGTTAGGTTAAAAAGTTAGGTTATTTAGTTTAGTTATCCTTAATATATAAAAATTTATTTTTCTTCTGCTGCTCGTAAAATGAGCGTAGTTGCTCCAAGAGTAAAAATGGCTCCGTCTTCTATACGTACACGATCTTTGGGACCTAAAAGTTCATTCATCAGGAAGGTTCCCGTTATGCTGTCATTATCCCGTAGGGTATATACGATTTTCCCTTGTTTGTTTTGCTTTACATTCAGCACGCAATGCCGGCGATCCATGCTTGGATCATTTGTTTCTACAGGAATATCAATTTCATTCCCTTTACTACGGCGACCTATTATATTATCACCTTCATGCAAAGGGAGCACTTGTTTATAGCCGAAAACATTTTCTATAGCTATCACGTTGCCAAAATCTTGCGTTCCTTCTCTCTCATCAACGACTTCTTCACGACGGGAACCTGCACTCAGTTTGGATTTTCCAATACGGATACCAAACTGTTTTTTACAATTATCGCATACGAAAACTGACCTTCTTCGTATTTTGTTTCATCAAATTGTATGTAGTTGTCACACTTCGGACATCTGACTCTTTTCATAATGTGATTATTCTCGGTTTATTTAGTTGTAAGCACCCATGCTGACGCAAAATCTGCATTTTTCTTCAATTCTTTAATCTGTTTATATGCATCAGTCTGATTAGTATATCGGTTGATTGCAACACGGAAACGTCCGTCCGATTCCAGAATTTGCGCTTCCTTATAACCTTTTTGCTGCATTTGTTTTACGACTTGCATTGCGTCACTATTTGTTGCCAGACTTGCAACTATAATATAACTGTCAGCTTTTGTAGTCGCTTTTTGAGGCACTTTATTAGCTGCAGGAGTCTTTTTTTCTACAGGTTGCTTCACATCCTTTACAACATGTGCTGCCGGCTTTGCCGATGGTGCTGCAACTTTTTCTATTTTCACAGCAACCGGTTTCAGTGTATTGATATTATTCTTTACAGATTGCTTTTTTACTGTTTTTTGTTTCTTTTCCTGTTGCTGAACAGAAGGAGAGACCGTAATAATACTTGATGCCATAGAATGATTTTTAATAGCATCAAATAATCCAGTCGAACCTAAAGAAGCATATTCAGCATCATCCAAGTAGGTGTTTTCCACTGGAATAGAAAACAAGAAAAACAACAATATTGCAGCTGCTATTGCTACTATGTTCTTGCTCCATCTGCGATAATGAAAGGACGAACGGCGTGTACTGGTCTTTACCGTGCGGGGCATAGCATATTCGACCAAAGGTTTCTCCTGAGGTACATTCTCTGGTGACAACTTTGGAAATGTGAATCCTTGAAGTCCATATAATGAAGGAGTAAAGAAACCATTTGCTTCCGGTTCAAATTCATATACTCCGTTCATATTATAATACAGCGTACCTACATTGTTCAAATATATATGTCCGTATCGGTAAATATCTTCTTTCTGTTTCTGTACGAGCTTTTCTATCTTGCGGGTTGCATCAGGAAAATCCGTATTATATGCTTGCATATAAGACTGTACAAGCAAACCGTCATTCATGACAAGTTGAGGATTAAAGCCGATTGTACGTGCCGGCGGACAAAACTCTCCCGTATCTTCGTTGTATACACACGAACGATAGTGAGCTATAAAGCCTCCCAGACCAGGAACAATCACGCAATCGTTCTCCAGGAGTAATACTTCAATATGTTTTGCTAATTCAATCATAATGCAAAGATATGATTTTTTCTCTAATATTTACATTACTTTTCTTGTATTTTGTCTGAAAAGAAATGCGTGTACAATCTATATAAACTAATAAACTGCTTATAAAAACATATCACTTCTTATCTAAGAAACCGTAATAAAGTAAACATAATCAGTAATCGAGGTAAGTATTATATCCTGAAATAGGGTATCTTTGCCATTAAAATCAAAATCAGTAATGAATAGAATAACCAATATAAGAAAAACAATTGTTTTTGCAGGCTTTTTGAACCTGATCTGTACTCCAGGGATATCGCAAGAACAAAAACATGATACAATTCGTGCAAGCAAAGTTTATGAAATAGGAGAGGTAGTGGTTACAGGAAGCCGTAACGAGACAGATGTGCGCCATCTTTCACAAACAGTTTCCGTAATCAACCGCATCGACATAGAACATGCCATGCAACCCTCTTTATTACCTGTGCTTACCGAACAAATTCCGGGACTGTTTGTCACCTCAAGAGGTATCATGGGATATGGGGTTTCAACTGGTGCTGCCGGAGGTATTTCGCTGCGTGGTCTAAGTGGCGGGACAGGCAGATTAATGGTTATGATTGACGGTCATCCATAATATGCCGGTATATTCGGTCACCCTATAGCAGATGCTTACCAATCATTTCTTGCCGATAGGGTAGAAGTTCTAAGAGGTCCGGCATCTGTACTCTATGGCTCCAATGCAATGGGTGGCGTAATAAATATTGCCACCCGCAAAATGCATGACAACGGTGTAAATACTAATATTCACATGGGATATGGTTCTTACAACACATTGGAATCAGAATTCACCAGCCGTATTCGTAAAGGACGTTTTTCCAGTGTAGTGTCAGGGTCGTATAATCGTACAGACGGGCATCGTAATAATATGGAGTTTGAACAATACGGAGGATATGCAAAATTAGGCTATGAAATGACCGGCAACTGGAATTTGCGAGGAGATATAAACATAACCCATTTCAATGCATCATATCCGGGACCGATAACGGCTCCGTTGCTCGACGGTGACCAGCGTATTACGAGAGGGGTAACTTCATTCGCTATTGAAAACAACTATGAACAGACATCCGGAGGTCTGAGTTTTTTTTACAATTGGGGAAAACATTGGATTAACGATGGATATACACCTTCGAAAGAAAAGAAACCTCAGGATGGGCGTTTTAACTCACGGGATAATATGATGGGAGTTTCACTCTATCAGAGTATGCAGTTTTTTAAGGGAAACCGAATAACAGCAGGGATTGACTGGTTTCGATACGGAGGTAAGGCTTGGAATGAATATGTAAGTGGAGAACATATAGGTACAACATCAGATCTGGTAAACAAGCATGAAAACGAATTGGCTGGCTATGTTGATCTGCGCCAAAATATAGGAACTTGGCTGACTTTCAATGCCGGACTTCGCGCAGATCATCATTCACGTGTTGGATTGGAATGGGTGCCACAAGCAGGACTGGCTTTTCATTTGCCCCATACGATTGAAATGAAAGCTTCTGCATCGAAGGGCTTCCGTTACCCAATTCTACGGGAGATGTATATGTTTCCGCCACAGAACCCCGATTTACAACCGGAATCCATGTGGAATTATGAATTGGCTTTTTCGCAACAATTGCTGAACGGCAGATTAACTTATGGAGTAAACTTGTTTTACATTGACGGGAAAAATCTTATTGAAACTCTTCCCAATCCCAATGGTAGTGGTATGCTAAATCAGAATTCCGGCGAAATAGAAAATTCCGGAATAGAACTACAAGCAGCCTGGCGTATCAGTCAATATTGGTCTGTCGACGGGAATTATAGTTATCTGCATATGAAGAATCCTGTTTTGGCAGCCCCAAAGCACAAGCTTTATACCGGAGTCAACTTTAACTATAGACATTGGGATATATCTACTGGCATACAATATATCTCCGGACTTTATACACAAACCGATCCAATTAAAACAGAAGAATTTGTTTTATGGAACATACGGGCTTCATATCAAGCTTGCCGTTGGTTGAATATCTGGGCACGCGGTGAGAACTTGCTGGCGCAAAAATATGAGATTAATGCAGGATATCCGATGCCACGGGCAACAGTTATGGCTGGAATAAATATCAGTTTTTAAAGACCGACTATAAAAGATCTTCATCACTCCATAAATCCAGCATATCATTTACTCCCCAATACCAGCGTACAAGACTGGCATAAGCATTATTATGCCGATAGAACGAAGATGGTACCGTATTACCACGCATTGTATAAACTGATGCTGCCGGAATTAAATTTTCAGACGTTATAAGCTGTTCTGTATAATGAGATTCATAACCACGCAGCATCAGTTTCCGGTAATTCATTTGACGATAGCCAGTACATACTCGCGAATCGGTCACTGTAAAATTAAAAGGAAAGATATCAGCCATTTCATAGGCAGTTCCCCCACGACGTGCGGTTATAGAGTGTGAAAGCAGGAGCATTCCCCCACATTCGGCCAGCAGTTTGCCCCCATTCTCAATATAGTTGCGAAGCTGTCCGAATAATCGTTTCCGGCGATATAGCTGACGTGCAAACAGTTCCGGATATCCTCCTGGAATATAAACCAGATCAGCTTCCGGAAGGTCACTGCCATATATAGGACTAAAATAGGTAATTTGCCCGTTTCGTGACAAGGAATCAATCGTTTCACGCGATAAAAAACAAAAGGCCGGATCGCGTGCGATAGCTATACGTAACTTTTTACTGTTTGTTATTGGTCTGTTTTCTAACTCCGAATCAGATGTGTAAGGAAGAATATGCTGACAGGGGAAAATGCGTTCACATAAACTTAACAACTTATCTACATTCACATATTTGTCCACTAGAGAAGCGATCTGGTCTATTTGTTCGTCTATAGAACGCCTGGCTGTCAGTGTCAAGCCAGAATGGCGGGAAGGCAATTTAAAATCATCTATTATAGGTAAATATCCCAGACATTCTACACCTGCATCGACGCAAGCTTCACGCAACAAATTTAAATGAACGGATGAAGCAACCTGATTAAAAATAACACCTGCTACATGAACCAAATTCTTGAAATGTTTGAATCCATACAATACAGGCGCTACTGAATATGCAGTTGCACGTGCGTTGACCACTAATATTACGGGTATCTTCAATAATCGCGCAATATGAGCATTACTCCCTTGCATACGATTATAGCCATCAAAGAGTCCCATACTCCCCTCAGTTATACATACATCAGCCTTTTCTGCATATTTATTATAAACAGACTGGATATGACTGTCGGATGCAAGCCAGGCATCCAGATTTACAGAATCGTAACCAGCAGCAATGGAATGATACTGAGTATCTATGCAGTCAGTGCCACATTTAAACGTTTGTGTACGCAATCCCCTTTGCTGCAAAATACGCAACAATCCCAGCGTAAAAGTAGTTTTTCCGCTTCCAGATACAGGAGATGCTATCAATAATTGTGGTTTCATGCTAGTTACGGTTGATAAAATCGGGCACAAAGATAGGGAGAACTCATGAATTTCCGTATTTTTGCAAACAAGAAAATAACAATCAATGAGAACAATAGTTATAACTGGCGGAGCCAAAGGGATAGGGCGCTGCTTGGTAGAGTATTTTGCATCGCAAGGTAATGCAGTCTATTTTATAGATATGGATGCGGATGCCGTTGCGACTGTAACGGAAAAATTATGTGCCAAACAAATGAATGTTTATGGCTTTACAGGAGATATTGCCGACGAACAAGTATTGCAAAAGTTTGCGGCGAGAGTGATAGAAGAAACTCCACAAGGAATACATTGCCTGATAAATAATGCTTGCTTGATGAAAGGAGGAATCCTCAGCGGATGTAGTTACGATGATTTCTTGTATGTACAGCGTGTCGGTGTTGCGGCTCCTTATCTGCTTAGCAAGCTCTTCATGCATCATTTTGCCGGTGTTGGTTCCATCGTAAACCTTTCCTCAACCCGTGCGTTTCAGTCACAGTCCGATACAGAAGCTTATACAGCAGCTAAAGGAGGCATTACCGCACTGACCCATGCGCTTGCCGTAAGCCTCGCCGATATAGCCCGTGTCAATGCTATAGCACCGGGATGGATTGATACAGGTAAGTTTCACGACGAAAGTTATGTTCCCGACTACACTGAAGGAGATATCATGCAACATCCGTCACAACGGGTAGGAGAGCCTGAAGATATCGCCCGTGCTGTAGAGTTTCTCTGCGACGAACGCAATTCTTTCATCAACGGACAATGCCTGACCATCGACGGCGGAATGAGTAAGCTGATGGTTTATCACAACGACTACGGCTGGAGAAAAGAATAAAACTTGTATTAATTATTTCATAAAGATTCTTATGCTATTACAATTATTATTTGTCCTTGTGGCGATAATTATCGGTGCAAGAGTAGGCGGTATCGGACTGGGAATATTGGGCGGACTTGGTCTTGCTGTGCTGACCTTTGTATTCGGACTTCAACCCACTGCACCTCCGATAGATGTAATGCTTATGATTGTTGCTGTCATTGCGGCAGCAAGTTGTATGCAAGCAGCAGGTGGACTGGACCTGATGGTGAAGTGGGCAGAGAAGATTTTGCGAAAGAACCCGCATCATATTACATTGCTAAGCCCGTTTGTGACTTACTTTTTTACCTTTTTTGCAGGAACAGGACATGTAGCTTATTCTGTTCTTCCCGTTATTGCCGAGGTTGCCAAAGATACAGGTATTCGTCCGGAACGTCCGCTGGGTATCGCAGTTATCGCTTCGCAGCAGGCTATTACTGCCAGCCCGATATCGGCAGCAACGGTTGCTATGCTTAGTATGCTTGCCGGATATAACATCTCGCTGTTCGATATCCTGAAGATTTCCATTCCCTGTACGCTGGCTGGAGTTCTTCTCGGTGCACTGTATTCGATGAAAGTCGGTAAAGAACTGAAAGATGACCCTGAATATCAAAGACGACTGGCAGCTGGTGAAATTTCCGGTGATGGTTATCATACCACAGAAGTGGCAAGTCATGGTAAGGCACTTACTTCTGTCATTCTCTTTTTGGCTGCCACGATAGGAATTGTTTTATTCGGATCTATCGACGGACTCCGCCCGACATTTACAACAGCTCAAGGTGAAGTTCAAATGGAGATGTCACACATTATCGAAGTGTTGATGCTTTCTGCCGCCTCACTCATTTTGCTATTCACAAAAACAGATGGTATAAAGGCAGCAAAAGGTTCTGTTTTCAATGCAGGAATGCAGGCCGTAGTTGCAATTTTTGGTATTGCATGGATGGGAGATACCTTCATCGCAGGAAACATGGAAGTTATGAAAGAGAATATTTTCGGCCTTGTTACCGATATGCCTTGGCTGTTTGGTGTGGCCTTGTTCCTGATGTCCATCTTGTTATTCAGTCAGGCAGCTACCGTTCGTTCTCTGCTACCGCTCGGCATAGCACTAGGCATTTCTCCTTATATGCTTATCGCGCTTTTCCCAGCTGTGAACGGTTATTTTTTCCTGCCCAACTATCCGACAGTGATAGCCGCCATAAACTTTGATACTACCGGAACGACACGAATAGGCAAATACCTGCTGAACCATTCGTTTATGATGCCCGGACTGATAGCCAGCATTGTATCGGTTGTACTGGGTATTGTGTGGGTTTCGATGATGTAATTATAATGAAGTTTAAATCCCATATAGATAGATTAATTTATTACTCTTCTGCTAATAGCCCTATCATTACCAAAAAAGTTTGATAGGGCTATT
>ENA-UERS01000867-UERS01000867.1-human-gut-metagenome-genome-assembly--contig:-NODE-867-length-11154-cov-3.610544_pt1 | contig 11154 bp, 9 predicted proteins | sample MGYA00242991_ERZ507992 | MGnify/ENA primary metagenome ERZ507992 (study PRJEB26167, sample SAMN06115535) | human gut metagenome | host: Homo sapiens | place: China:Chongqing | collected 2015-10-24...
CGTGCATGATTTCCCTTTTGGCGTTCAAGATATTTTTCATACGATTGACCAGGGTAAAAAGTTTTTCCTTTAACCGTAATCGGATAATCTAAACTAGCACTATATTGTAGACTATCATAATCCAATGTTTGGTTAAGTTTATATTTTCCACGGGTATCTATAAATTCATCACTAAACTTAAATCCATCATCCGTGTGTGAAGGCAAATAAAGCTTTACTGCGCTACTTTTTGCGTATGATAAAAGATAGTCATGATTTCTTGCTATTGCTTCAGTCGTTTTCCCTGCCTTTTTGGTAACGCGCGGAAAGCAGGCAAGATAATTTCCTTTTCCAAAAACTTCACTACAGACTTTTAATGAATTTTCAATTTCATTATCGTCAATACTAATAAAAATGACACCATCTTCTGCCAGCAAATCTTTTGCCAATTTCAACCGCGGATAAATCATATTGAGCCAATCCGTATGAAAGCGACCATTGCTCTCGGTGTTGGTCACAAGGCGGTTTCCTTCTTCATCATACTGACCGCTATTATCCATATAGTCCGCCGCACTCTGGGCAAAATCGTCCTCATAGACAAAATCATTGCCGGTGTTGTACGGCGGATCAATGTAGATCATCTTGACCTTGCCCAGATATGTTTCCTGCAAGAGCTTCAGCACTTCCAGGTTATCGCCCTCAATATAAAGGTTCTCACTGTCAAAACCGCCGGGTGTGCCATCCTTGCCAACGCTGTCTGCCACAACCGGGCGCAGCGTTGCCGTAATGGGCGCATTGGCCGCCAACATCGCCTTTTTCTTATCCGGCCATGTAAACTGGTAACGCTCTTCCCGACCCTCCACGATGGAACCGGAAAGCTCCTGCCGCAGAACGTCAAAATCAATGGCGTGTTCTACTTTGCCGTTGCGTTTCACCTCGGTAATTGCATTGGGGAACAGCTTGCCGATCAGCTCAATGTTGCGCTGTACACCGTCAAGGCTGTGCATTTTTAGAGTTTCCATTTTATTCTCCTAATCTCATAAACACACAAATATTCGTATTATTTCCACTGTACTCTCTCAATAGATGCTCCTAATTCGTATTGCATCTTCAATCCAATCTTCGAGATTATTACGAATATCGTTATAAGCATTCCACGGATTCGGATCATAACATGGAACAATATCAGCAAAATTCTTTCCATTAAGCTCGAATTGAGCAAACGGATTAGCCCCCTTCCTACAAATACCCGTACGTGGATCTCGGATGTTATGTATATAAATTCCAAGTAGGCCCTTTCCATCTACCCATGCTTTTTTTATCTCATATTGAACCCACGGTCTGGAAGCTGTTTCCGTTCCAATCAAAACAACGACGCAAGAGCGATATTTCATATTATCATCTATCCATTTTTCGATTTCTCTGTCACCAGAACGTTTGATCTTCTCCCATTCGTTTGGCGAGACTGGAGAATTGTCCTCAAGCATACCAATATTTCTGATTTGTTGAACTCGCATCACATCGTTCGCATAATGGAAGCTATAAAAAATCTGTCGTTTCACCATATTAAATCACTCCTGCAAATTTCAACGATACTATTACCACTCCAATGGCAATAATGGGAGCATAGAACATCCAGATGCTTGGAGACTGCAAGCATTTAAGCCATGTTGCATTTGCATCATAAAGCTCCGTATTTGAACATCTCGAATCCAAAGAAAAATCTGGAACGATTTTTTCATTTCGTACCTTTTCGTACAAAATCCGATACTGCTTTTCTAATTTGAGATAGTATGTATCCATCACCAGAAAGCAGATTACTGGAAGGAACGCAATCAACAATATCCATGCGCTCACCTCTGTAAAAGAAATCGCTGCTATCCCTGTCACAATAGTTGCTGCAAATCCTTTGTAAATTGCTGCTGATGTTGACATACGATCAATGACACCCTGTATCATCTGAAGATGTACGACCTTGTCTTCATGCCTTGTTTTTTCATTTACTTCCAGATCAGTTTCAGTATCCATTATTTCATTCCTCAATCAACCTTCAGCCAATTTTCGAGTGGAATAATATTATGAACTCCTTTTTCATCATCGGTTACAACATAATATCCTCTATTTACATATCCACCAGTTGTATAAGTTTCATTTCCCTCATAAAATGAAATATATGGATATATCTGCATATATTCATTTCCCTTATAGGAAGAATCACTATATCCTTTCCGTTTTAACGGTAATATGGCGATATCTTTACTACTAAACTTCTGAGAATCTCCATATCCAAGTTCCCAATTGCACCATTTTGATTCCACCGCTCCATCCGTTGCAAGAAGAATAAATTTATCGCATTGACGAATGCGCTCTTTTATTTTTGATGCCGTCACACCAGAAGTCACACTTGGCATAGAAGAATCTTTGCTGTCAATGTAAGCTTTGACATTGTAGTTCTTCTCCAAAAAACCAATGAGACCACTTAAGTCCTCAAGATCATCGTGTTTATGGGAAATAAATACTGTCGTTTTTCCAAAATATGATTTGTAAAGGTTCGCAACCTCCATAGATGCAGACTCCAGACTTACCCCCTCTCTATAATTTGAGAATTGACCACTTTCCAAAATTCGCTTCATTTTTATTTCTTCCTTTCCTGTTCACCTTTCATGCCATTCAGCTTTTGCACCATCTCAAATTTCTTCTTCGGCTGTTTTTCCTTACGGATTTTAGCTTCCAGTGCCGCAATCTGTTTTTCCAGCTGCTCTCGCTGCTTCTGCTGCTCTACGCTGTCTTTCAGCGATGTGCTTTCTCCTGTGCCAAGCGCATCACCTGCGATCTGACGGACAAAATTCTCGTACACGGCATCCAGCGTAAGCCCTTCCAGATGTACCGGCAGGTCGTCTTCGTCCAGCCAGTCCGTAGAATAATAGCGGTCAACCTTAAAGGCCGTCTTGCCTGCCGCAGCCTCCTTGTAGCCGATGACGGCGCAATACTTACCCTCGTATTCCAGCAGAAAGAGGATGTGATACGGAATTTCCCGGTCGATCTGGCGCAGCACACTCTCGTCCAGCTCCGGTGCAGACAGCCGCACCTCGAACACCTCGATCTCCGTCACCTGCCCGCCAGCAGCCAGATTCAGGGTGGTGGCAGCAATCTTATTGCGCCAGTAGATGATCCTGATCTGCTCGACAAAGGCTTTCTTCATAGCCGGAGTAACGGCGATGTTCTCATAGAACTTCTGCTTCGGGATACGTTTATTGAACTCGGTAGATTTTGGAAAATTCAGCAAAATATTTTCCTCCATGACCTAAAGTTAAATCTTTCCGTATTCTTCTCTCCGTTGATACATTTCCTGCAATTCTTTCAACGAGTGATCCTCAAATAACAGTGCATTACGTTCTTTTTCTAGTGCAGTTATGTATATATAAAATTCTTTATTTAACGCTTCTTCGATTTGCAACTGCTTATTCGTCAATCGTTTAATTTCACCATTTTCATCATTTTTCAGATGACTTTCTTTTTGCTCTATCGTAAATGAAAGTATCAATCCAATTGCCGACGTACTAAGTTTTCCAGCATATTCCACCAAACTATCTACCTGTGTATTTTTACGTTTATCCATAAACAGCTGTTGTATCAATATTTGATACGATATTCTAATTTGACTGGCTTTTCGCGTTGAAGAACTTAGATTATCTGCTTTATTTTTTGAGGCGTCCCTGTATTCTGCAACTATATTGCTACATGAACATACCTCAAAAAATTCTTGAAACAATTTTCTTAAAAGATTTATCCGTTCGTTCTCATGTTCAATTAACTGCGATATGATTTGTAATTCATTTGTGCGATTGCTTATTTTTTCCAACCGCTCTTGCGATTTATCGTTTTCCTCCTTAAATCTTTGATTTTGCCATAGCGCAAGCAGTCCAAGAATAATTGTAGATGCATACGTCAAAATGTCTCCTGCACTCCATTTTGCTCGAAAGAACTCTACTGTGGGTTCAATACTAAACAACCAATGTATGACAAATGCAAATACTATACTTCCTATCGCCCAAATCACAATCCATCCATATTTTCCATTTCGATTTTTCATAGTTATCCCTATTTCACGACAAGGAAGCAAATCAACTCAAAGTCATCCAGTCCGGACACCTGACTGAGCAATGCCGTTGTTCCGCCCGCAGAGAACAGGCTGTCGATGTCACTTTCTTCTTTGACCTCAACGATCGAATCAATGGCTTCACTCAGCAATTCGGACATTTCTGCCATGTCCTTTCCGTCGTCTGTATCCCGATTGAAGCTTTCGTACACCTCTTTGATCGGCTCAGACTTTCCACGGCACAGCAGACGGATATCATCCAGCATCTTTTTGGGGTTCAGATAGTCGCAGATGATCTGCCCATCCATGCCGATGTAAACCATGTAGAACGGATGAATGCGGTTCTGATTGTCCACATTGACGCTGTTATTGATGTTTTTCAGCACGAAGATCACTCCCTCCGGCAGTTCATCCGTAGCCGGAACCACCGCATGAAGTCCACGGGGCTTCTTGTCCAGATCGCCGTTGTGTTTGATGTAATCCAGCAGGTCGAGCCGGAACTCGTTCAGTCCCAGATCCATAATGGAGATTCCGTCCGACATATCTTCGATGTCAACGACCTCTTCCTGCAAGCGTTTCAGCTGTGCCTTGCGGTACTCCAAATCGCCCTTTTCTTCGGGGTTGATAAGGTCATCATCGCCGGTAGAGGTCATAACGGTGATTTTCATGCGGGTCTCCACACGGGATTTCAGGTTGATGTAATCGTCCAGCGTCAGATCGGGCCAGAAATTCACAAGCTGGATGTACTGGTTCCTGCTGCCGATACGGTCAATTCGTCCAAAACGCTGGATGATGCGCACCGGGTTCCAGTGAATGTCATAGTTGATCAGATAATCGCAGTCCTGCAAGTTCTGACCTTCAGAAATGCAATCTGTCGCAATCAGCACATCAATTTCCGTGGTACTACCTGGCATCAGAACATCCCGGTCTTTGGAAACGGGAGAGAAGCAGGTCAGCACGTTGTTGAGCGTTGCCTTGAAGCCCTTGATCGTGGTGCGTCCATCAATCGAGCCGGTAATAACGGCGGTGTTCAGCCCATATTTCTGCTTTACAAACGCACTCACATTGTCAAAAAGGTACTCTGCCGTATCCGAAAATGCAGAGAAAATCAGCACTTTCCTGTTGCCGGCATTGATTGGATGCTCAATTTTTTCAGACAGCAGCTTGAACAGTTCTTGCAGTTTTGTGTCATGCTGCGGCGTAATGTCTGCCACCATAAAGGTCAGCAGTTCCAGAATTTCTGCATCTTTCCGAAGTTCATCACGCCAACTCTTCCAATCCATATCTGCAAGGTCGATTTTGATTTTTTTGCCGACGGTGAAAAAGTCAGTGTTTTCATCGTCCATGTCAAAATCGTCTCCGGCCATGTCGTACATATCCAACTCGGCGTGGCCGGAGCGTTCAAACTGGTCGATGGACTGAATCGTACCATCAATCAGCTTCTTGATGCGCGTCAGGGTCAGCTGGAACGAGTGTACAGAGCTTTCCAGCCGTTTCAGCAGGTTAATACTCATCAACCTGCAAATGCCCTGCTCACGGCCTCTCTGGGTCAGATTCTCGCCCTTATTGTGCGTTAGCTCTTGATACTTCTGGATTTTACTTGCAAAGATATAGTTGGAGGGCATATAGACGCACAAGCTCAACTGTATCAGCTGCTCGTAAATCTCGTTGTAGTTGATGGCATTATTCAGGTCTGTCAGACATGGACGGACAGAGATCGGCTTCAATCGCTCCGGGAACTTTCCAATAGCGTTTGTGTTATAGTACTTCTCAATATGCTTCCGAGAACGTGCGATGGTAACACTGTCCAGCAGCTCGAAGAAGTCGAAGTCCAGTGTCCGCAGCAGCGCATCCGTGGTTCTCTCTTCTGGTTTCAGCTTGCTCCATGCGTTAAAGGCTTTCTGCGCCTGTTTGAAGATGTCCTCAATGCTCTTTGAGGTGTTCAGCCTCTCATCCAAATACTCGGAGTTTCCCTCATAGGCAAGGGCCAGCTGATTTTTCAAATCCACAAAGCGGTTGTTGACAGGTGTTGCCGAAAGCATCAGCACCTTGGTCTTAACTCCGGCACGGATCACCTTGTCCATCAGACGCTGGTAGCGGTTGTCCTGCGTCTTGCTGTGCGTACCGATGCCGTTGCGGAAGTTGTGGGATTCATCAATGACGACCAGATCGTAGTTGCCCCAGTTCAGGCGATCCAGATCGAGGCCGTTCGACTTTCCGCCGCTTCTGGACAGGTCTGTGTGGAACAGAACATCATAATTCAGCCGATCCGATGCAATCGGGTTGTTCACATAGTTGTCCTTATAGGTATTCCAGTTTTCCGCCAACTTTTTGGGACACAGCACCAGAACCGACTTGTTTCGGTTCTCATAATACTTTACGACAGCCAGTGCGGTAAAGGTCTTGCCAAGGCCAACACTGTCCGCAAGGATGCAGCCGTTGTACTTTTCCAGCTTATTGATGATGGCAAGCACCGCATCCTTCTGGAAGTCGTACAGCAGGCTCCAGATTTTGCTCTGCTTAAAGCCGGTTGCCTCATTCGGCAGTTCATCTTCTGAGATGTCGTCCAAAAACTCGCTGAACACATGATACAGCGTCATAAAGTAGATGAACTCCGGGGAATTTTCTGCATAAGCCGTGCTGATATTTTCCAGAACCACATCTGTGACATCCTGCATTTTGTCCCGGTCGTTCCAAAGAGAATCGAACAACTTCATGTACTGCTGTGCGAACGGAGCCTCCATGCAGTTGACCATGTTGTAGCTGTTATTTCCACGCTCACAGCCAATATCGACCGTTGTAAAGCCGCCAATCGGCATATAAGCGGTCTGTGCTGCACCGGAATCCACCGTCATGAAGCCAGCCATATTTTCGCCGGTGGTGTTCGATTTGAACGTAGCCTTTCTTCTGATCCAGTCTGCGCATTCCTTTGCGATGGCTCTCTGGGTCATCTCATTGCGCAGTTTGATTTCAAACTCTGTACCGTAAAGGCTTGTTTCACGGGAAATGCGGGGAATGTAGAACTCCCGCTTCTGCTTTTCAGCCTTTTCCTTCACAAACGTGGGGGATGTAAAGATAAATTCAAACTCGTCTACGGTTTCCAGCTGTTTCTTCAGCTCTTTATAGGCATACATCGAAAAGCAGGCTGCCGCAATAGACACCCTGCTGCCTTTTTTGATTTCCACCCGCAGATCATCTCGAACGGTATTGGTGATGTTATCCAGAATTTTCATATCGTCCACCGGTTTTATGCTTATCCGTATTCTTTTATAGTCTTGACTATGAAGGTGCTCTTACAAAAATCTATTTCCATTATACCACCCACTTTTTCCCCTGTAAACGAAAAAGCTGACGGTGTGTAGTGTGCAGCATCCATCAGCTTTTCGTGATACAAAAATCGGCACCTGCTTTTATGGCAGATGCCGATTCTGTTCCCTTATAGTGCGCTTTGATTTTGGGCGTAAGTGGCGTAAGTTTGGCGTAAATCCGCTTTTGCGTGCTCCAAAAATCAAGGATTCATGCGGTTTTTAGGTAGTTATTAGTACATGCCGCCCATGCCGCCCATGTCACCACCGGCTGCGGGAGCAGCGGGGGGTTCGGGCAGGTCAGCGACCAGGCTCTCGGTGGTCAGCACCATCTCAGCAACGGATGCTGCGTTCTCCAGAGCGGAACGGGTGACCTTGGTGGGGTCAACGATACCGGCGGCGATCATATCCTCAACAAAGACCTCGTTCTGAGCGTCGAAGCCGTAGTTGGGCTTGTTGGCAGAGACGATCTTGTCGATGATGACGCTGCCCTCCAGACCGGCGTTCTTGGCGATCTGGCGCAGAGGTGCCTCCAGAGCCTTCAGGACGATCTTGGCACCGGTGCGCTCATCGCCTTCCAGCGTGTCGCACAGGGCGCGCACAGCGGGGATGGCGTTGATGGGAGCGGTGCCGCCGCCAGCGACAACGCCTTCCTGAACAGCAGCCTTGGTTGCGTTCAGAGCGTCCTCGATGCGCAGCTTCTTATCCTTCATCTCGACCTCGGTAGCAGCACCGACCTTGATAACTGCAACGCCGCCGGCCAGCTTTGCCAGGCGCTCCTGCAGCTTCTCGCGGTCGAAATCGCTGGTGGAAGCCTCGATCTGGTTGCGGATCTGTGCAATGCGGGCTGCAATGGCATCCTTATCGCCTGCACCGCCCACGATGGTGGTGTTCTCCTTGGTGACCTTGACCTGACGGGCATGGCCCAGCATCTGGACGGTAGCGTCCTTCAGCTCATAGCCCAGATCAGCGGACACAACGGTGCCGCCGGTCAGAGTTGCGATATCCTGCAGCATCTCCTTGCGGCGGTCGCCAAAGCCGGGAGCCTTGACAGCGCAGACGTTCAGGGTGCCGCGCAGGCGGTTGACGATCAGGGTGGACAGAGCCTCGCCCTCGATGTCCTCAGCCACGACCAGCAGCTTCATGCCGTTCTGCATGACCTGCTCCAGCAGGGGGACCAGATCCTGGATGACGCTGATCTTCTTATCGGTGATCAGGACGGCGGCGTTGTCCAGAACAGCCTCCATCTTGTCGGTATCGGTGACCATATAGGGGGTCAGGTAGCCGCGGTCAAACTGCATGCCTTCCACGATCTCATTGTAGGTCTCGGCGGTGGTCTTGTTCTCCTCGATGGTGATGACACCGTCGGAGGTGACCTTCTCCATAGCCTCTGCGATCAGGCGGCCGATCTCGGGGTCACCGGCAGAAATGGTGCCGACGCGGGCGATATCGTTGCTGTCCTTGACCTTCTGGCTGTGGGCCTTGATGGTCTCAACGGCCTTGGCAACAGCCTTGCTCATGCCGCGGCGGATATCCATGGGGTTGGCACCGGCGGTAACGTTCTTCATGCCCTCGGTGACCATGGCCTGTGCCAGAACGGTTGCGGTGGTGGTGCCGTCGCCTGCGGCATCGTTGGTCTTGGTTGCGACCTCACGCACCAGCTGTGCGCCCATGTTTTCGAACTCGTCCTTCAGCTCGATCTCCTTGGCAATGGTCACGCCATCGTTGGTGATGACGGGTGCGCCGAACTTCTTGCCCAGCACCACATTGCGGCCCTTGGGGCCCAGGGTGATCTTCACGGTATTTGCCAGGGTATCAATACCGGCACACAGTGCCTTGCGGGCATCCTCGCCCTGCTTGATCTGTTTTGCCATAATCAAATCGCTCCTTCAAAGCTCAAATTTCAATTTCAGAGGGGAAACTTACTCCACGATGGCCAGGATATCGCCCTGACGCACAATGGTGCACTCCTCGCCGTCCACCTTGACCTCAGTACCGGAGTACTTGCTGGTCAGGACCTTATCGCCAACCTTCACGGTCATCTTGACTTCATTGCCGTCCACGATGCCGCCGGGGCCAACAGCCACGACCTCAGCCACCTGGGGCTTCTCCTTGGCGCTGCCGGTCAGGATGAGGCCGCCCTTGGTGGTCTCCTCGACCTCAACAGTCTTGATAACAACACGGTCTGCAAGAGGAATGATCTTCATAGTTCTTGCCCTCCTATAATAAAATATAATGAAAACTTTTTTGGCACCTTCGGCCCGTTTCTGCCGGGCCTTTGGTTGTTTAGCACTCCTTTTCTCTGAGTGCTAAGTGTATTGTACTCATCTTGAACTGAAAAATCAAGACCTTTTTGATTTTTCTTTTTGAACAATTTGTGACCACCCGAAAAAGTATCCTTACATCGAAAAAAGAGCAGCTCTCTTTTCCGGAGAGACTGCTCTTTTTCATCCAAACATCTTCTTATTTTACGTCCGCTCTGCTCCTTTTCGCCACAAACCGCTCATACGCCGGGGCGGGCAGGAGGATGCGGCCGCTCAGGGGGCGCAGAACAGCCTCCACCGCATCACAGGGGGCGCACTCGCCGTCTGCGGTGGCAACGATGGGGCCGCGGCCATCGGCAGGGTGCAGCGCCACCCGCCGGGCACGGCGGTAGAGGAAGTAGGGCTTTGCCTCCTCGGTGAGCTGGCCGTTCACAAAATGCCGGCCACTCTTGTACATTCCCAGCAGCTTGGCAATGGTCAGCCGCCCCACCCTGCGAACGATCATCACGTCCAGCCAGCCGTCGGCGGGGTCGGCCTCGGGGGCGGCAAGGAAGCCGCCGCCATAGGCCCGGCCATTGCAGATGGCGCACATCAGGCAGTCCACGGTCAGCTCCTCGTCATCAATGGTAAAGGTGACTCTGCGGCCGATATGCCCGCAGAGCTGTTCCACGATGGAGAGCAGATAGGACACCTCGCCGCCGCACAGGGGGATCCGCCGGAACTTGGGGATGCCGTAGGCCACCTGCGCGTCCAGACCCGCCGCGCAGATGGTGGCGGACAAACCCAGACTGGTCTCGAGCAGGTCGATGGTCACTTCCCCGCCCGCCAGCTGGGCATCGAGGTCGGTGAACTCTGCCCGGGTGCCGTAGGTGCGCAGGAAGTCATTGCCGCTGCCGTAGGGCAGGCAGCCCACGGCGGCGTTGGCAAAGCCCTGCACGCCGGTCATTGCTTCCATGAAGGTTCCGTCGCCGCCCGCTGTCCAGATGCGCAGACTGTCCCCTGCCTGCGCTGCCTCCTGGGCTGCGGCACGGGCCAGCTCCCGGGCGTGGCCCGCATATTCGGTGGTGTGGATGGTATAATCGGCCTGGCTCCACCCGGCCCGGGCGGCAGCGGCTCTGATCTGCGGGATGAGCTGGACGGTACAGTCCTGCTTGCCCGCAGCGGGGTTCAGTAAAAACAAATAGCGCATGGTTTCCTCCTTGGGGCGTTTCGCTTTCTCTATGATAAACGAAAACGCCGGAGGATGCAAGGGGGAAGCGGAAAGGCTCTGTCTTTGTTCAACCTCTCCGTCATTGCTGACGCAATGCCACCTCCCCTAGTAGGGGAGGCCTTGGCATAGGGGTTCTTTTTCGCAATAATCGCTAACGCTCCAAAACGCATTCCTGCCGTCAGCAGCGCAAACAGGAGCGAAGCGCCAGAGCTCGAAAACGCGACGGCCCGCCAAGGACTCAACTACTAGGGGAGCTGTCGCGGCAAAGCCCGCGACTGAGAAGTTGGACAACGGCAA
>ENA-UERS01000879-UERS01000879.1-human-gut-metagenome-genome-assembly--contig:-NODE-879-length-11062-cov-3.476377_pt1 | contig 11062 bp, 8 predicted proteins | sample MGYA00242991_ERZ507992 | MGnify/ENA primary metagenome ERZ507992 (study PRJEB26167, sample SAMN06115535) | human gut metagenome | host: Homo sapiens | place: China:Chongqing | collected 2015-10-24...
AGGCACTAAGCGGAGTGTGATCCCCCTCAAAAAAGCGGCAAAAGCCGCTTTTTTGAAGTCAATATCGCCTGTCTAGAATTTCCACCACGTCCGCCAGCGCGCCGTCCTTGCAGTGGCAGACGATGTGCGCACCCCATTCCTTGACCTCGGGGATGGCGTTTTCGGGCGCGAAGCCGATCTCGGAGACCTCGAGCATCGGAATGTCATTGTTGTGGTCGCCGATGCAGTAGATGTCCTTGCGCGCAACGCCGAGGAGCTTGGCAAGCTTTAAGATCATGCCGCCCTTCGTCGCGCCGCGGCGCGTCAGCTCGAGCAGGTGATCGCTCGAAAAGATGAGCTCGTAGCGTTTTCCCCACTCCTGAGAGACGATGAAGTCGCGCACCTGCTCCAGAAGCGGCTTTTCCTCTTCAAAGAGCAGCTTGATGATCGGCAGGTCCACCTCGCGGAAGTCCTTGACCTCCTCGGTCTTCGCGCGCGTCAGGTGTTCGTGGTTGCGCGTGTAGTCGTTCGGGTGCAGGACGTGGATGCGGCGGTCGTCGTGGTAGATCTCGAAGCACAGGCCGGGGAAGCGCGCGAGCAGCGCGTCGACGTGATCGTAGATGTCCGCGTCTAAAAACGCGGTCTCCACATAGCAGTCCTTGTTGAAGTCATAGATGGCCGCGCCGTTGGCGATGACGCAGGGGGCGTTGCAGGGCAGATCCTTGGCGTAGCGGGCAAAGGCGGGCAGCGCGCGGCCGGTGGAGATCGAAAAATAGCCGCCGTTTTGAATGAAATACTCAACTGCCTCGCGGTTGCGCGCGCTCATCGGCGGGATGTCCTCGCCGCGCTCCAGCGCGCCCTGCGTATAGACGAGCGTGTTGTCAAAGTCGCTGGCGAGCAGCACCTTGTTGAATTTCAGCATGGTTGATCCTCTCTTCTTTTCTCGTTGTTTTTCGACGAAAGTATACCACGGCGCGGGAGAAATGAAAAGGGATGTTTTGCGTAAAGATATCAGCCGATGATGCCGAATTTTCCTTTGATAAAATGACGGTAGTCGGGCTGCTTTTCGGCATTTTCGTATTCATGTTTCATGGTTTGCCATATCCAGGCGCGGAACGGATCGCCGGTCTGCGCATAGTGCAGAATGCGCAGCAGCCCCTCCCGCTCTGCGCGGAGAATGGCCTCATAGGCATCGGGGACGAACTCGCACGAGACGACTGCTACCGCCTCTTCGGACGTGACCGCGAACGGCACGTCGGAAACAGGGGCGGTATTTGCCGGTTCCGCGCCGTAGATATAGCCGGAGACGCCGGCATAGGTCTCCTCCAGTGCGTTGGGGTAGTATTCCTCCAGCCGCTGCACGCCGTCTAAGTCGAAGCCGTAAGGCCCCCATTTTTCCCACCGGCCCGTGTGGACAAAGCCGGTGTCGCGGCAGTATTTTTCAACGGCATTGCTCAGATAGACCAGCACATTTTCCCGTTTCTTCGAAAAATAGACGAGCGAGTGGCCATGGTTGGAGACGTGCGGCGTGAGGACGGTGAGACCGCCGGTGGGGGAGGCATGGTACAGCATGGAAGCAATTCCTTTCCGCCTTTTGGCAAAACCGCCGCGAAACAACTGTGCTTCGCGGCGGTTCTATTTCTTGTTTACGCTTCGTTCTTCGGCGCGGGGGTTTCGCCGCCCTGACCGCCACTTCTGCGGCGGCCTCTGCCGCCGCGATGACTGCGGCGGCGCGGCTTGTTCTCGCCGCCTTCTCCTGCGCCCTCGGCTTTCGGCGGGCGGGGCGGACGCGGGGCTTTCGGCGCGTCGGGAGTTTCGCTGTTCGGCTTGCTCTGGCGCGGGGCGCGGCGCTCGCCGTTCTTGTCGGGATCGCGGGGCGGACGATCGCCATTCGGCTTATCGCCGCGCGCGGGACGTTCGCCGCTCTTTTCGGCGGGCTTGTTGCTCTTTTTGCACGCGTTCTCGGCCTTCGGCGCGGCGGCTCTCTCGCCGCCTTCGCCGCTGCCCTTGCCGCGGCCTCTGCCGCCGCGATGACCGCGGCCGCCGCGGCGGGAACGGCGCTTTTCCTTCTCCTCCTCGTCAGCGGCGGGGGCGTCCGCTTTTGCGACGGGGGCCGTCCACTGTTCGGGCGGCACGATGGGCTTGGCAGACGAGAAGAAGTTCAGCGTCAGCTGCGGCTCCTCCTCCGGCGGCTCCTGATAGCGCTCGGGAAGCGTCGTGGGGAGCTCGATGCCGTCGCGCGAGCCCTTGCCGTTGCGAAGCACCTGAATTTCGCAGGTGCGGTAGCGCTTGGGGCTCTCGTTCTGCCCGTCGAGGCGCACGAGCACCTGCTCGCGCAGAATGTCGACCGAGCTCACGTTGCCAAGGCCGTCGGGCGTTGCGACAAACGAATCCTGCTTCGGGCAGCGGCGCACCGCGTCCTCGTAGGCGTTCTGCTCGTATTTGAGGCAGCACATGAGTCTGCCGCATGTGCCGGAGATCTTCGTCGGGTTCAGGCTCAGATTCTGCGTCTTGGCCATCTTGATCGAAACGGGGACGAAGTCGTCCAAAAACTGCGAGCAGCAGAAAGGCCGGCCGCAGATGCCGAGGCCGCCGAGCATCTTCGCCTCGTCGCGCACGCCGATCTGCCGCAGCTCGATGCGGGCACGGAACACACCGGCTAAGTCGCGCACGAGCTCGCGGAAGTCCACGCGCCCATCGGACGTGAAGAAAAAGATGATCTTGCTGCCGTCGAAGTTGCTCTCCACGCGCACGAGCTTCATGTCAAGCCCGCGCTCGGCGATCTTCTTCTGGCAGACCTCGAAGGCGTTCTTTTCGCGCGTTTTGTTGTAGGTGTAGGTGCGGTCATCGTTCTCCGTCGCCACGCGCACGAGCGGGCGCAGCGGTTGGACGACGGAATCGTCCTCCACCTCATGGTTGCCCGAGACGCACTGGGCGTACTCGAGCCCCTGCGCGGTCTCGACGATGACGAACTGGTTGGGTTCGACCGTGATGCCGTGCGGGTCAAAATAATATTCCTTGCATCCGCCGCGGAAGCGGACTCCGATCACTTCTGTCAAAGGGTTTCCTCCAATTCAACGGCGAAGCCGCCCAGCGTGGGCCCGACGCCGACGTTATAGGTGCATTTATTGCGGTAGTCCTGCAATAAATCTATTGTGCCGAGTAATTTGGCTTTTGTCAAGCGCGAAGCCAGTGACCGCGCGATGCGAAGATCCCTCTCCGGTACGCTCACGCCGTACTGCCCCAGCAGGGCGGACGAGAGCAGAAGCCGCGTCCCCTCGAAAAGCGAGGACAGGTCGTCGCGCGTGACCTTCTGCGTTTCGAGCTTTGCGAGGAATGCCGCGCGGGACGCGCGCGACCCCTCGGCGATGAGCCGCGCGAGCTCGAGCGCGCGCTCGTCAGGCGCGCCGCCCTCTTCGACGGTGGGCGAGAGCTTGACCTCCACGCAGCGCGAGCGGATGGTCTGGAGCAGAACCGCCGGATTTTCCGCGCAGAAGAAGAACGCTGCGTAAGCGGGCCCCTCCTCCACAAGCTTCAAAAGCACGTTCTGGTCCTTTTCCGTCAGGATGGTGCAGTCCTCGAAAATGTAGACCTTGCGCGCGCCCTCGTTCGGGCGGATGAACGCGTCGGCGCGCATCGCGCGCACCGTGTCGATCGAGAGCTCCTTGTGCTCTGCGTCGCGCACGAACGTGACGTCGGGGTGGATGTCCTGCATCACCTTGCGGCAGGCAGGGCAGGTGAGGCCGGGCTTGCTTTCCGCTCTGCACCCCATCGCCGCGGCGGCAGAGCGCGCAGCGCTCCCGCGGTCGCCGCTGCCGCTGAAAATGAGTGCGTGCGACAGTGCGCCGCGCTTTGCCGCGGCGCGAAGCCGCGCCGCCGTATCGGTTTTTGCAAAATCCAAAAGCTCCATTGCCCGCTCCATGCTCTGTACTCTGCGCGCATTTTCAGCGCAAATTTAAAAATAGTATATCGCAAAAGTGCGGCGCTTGCAAGAAAATCCGCGCCCCGCGACGGAAAAACAGAACGATTTTGTGCCAAATTGCGTTTTGTGGGAGAAAAAATGCGGAAAGTCGACAAAAATTTCACAACTTGTTATTGAAAGTCGGGGATTTTCTGTCTATAATAATATGGCTTGATAATGATCACACAGCGATACATTTTTAATGGAGGAAAACCAATGAGCAAAAAGTATGTCTACCTGTTCTCGGAAGGCAACGCTACCATGCGTGAGCTTCTGGGCGGCAAGGGCGCGAACCTGGCCGAGATGACCAACATCGGTCTGCCCGTGCCCCAGGGCTTCACCATCACGACCGAAGCCTGCACCCAGTATTACGAGGACGGCCGCAAGATCAACGACGAGATCATGGCAGAGATCATGGAATACGTCGCGAAGATGGAAGAGATGAACGGCAAGAAGTTCGGCGATCTGAAGAACCCCCTGCTCGTCTCCGTCCGTTCCGGCGCGCGCGCGTCCATGCCCGGCATGATGGATACCATCCTGAACCTCGGTCTCAACGACGACGTCGTCGCCGCCATGATCGCGGGCAACCCCGACCCCAACTTCGAGCGTTTCGTTTACGACTCCTATCGCCGCTTCATCCAGATGTTCTCCGACGTCGTTATGGAAGTCGGCAAGAAGTACTTTGAGCAGCTCATCGACGCGATGAAGGAAAAGCGCGGCGTCAAGCTCGACATCGAGCTTACCGCAGCCGACCTCAAGGAACTCGCCGAGCAGTTCAAGGCCGAGTACAAGCAGCAGATCGGCGAGGACTTCCCCTCCGACCCCAAGACCCAGCTGTACGAAGCCATCCGCGCCGTGTTCCGCTCCTGGGACAACCCCCGCGCCAACGTCTACCGCCGCATGAACGAGATCCCCTACGACTGGGGCACCGCCGTCAACGTCCAGTCCATGGCCTTCGGCAACATGGGCGACGACTGCGGCACCGGCGTGGCCTTCACCCGCAACCCCGCCACCGGCGAGAAGAAGCTTTTCGGCGAGTTCCTGACCAACGCCCAGGGCGAGGACGTGGTGGCCGGTGTCCGGACCCCCATGCCCATCAGCGAGATGGCGGAGAAGTTCCCCCAGGCCTATACCGACTTTGTGAAGGTCTGCGATATTCTGGAAGAGCATTACCGGGATATGCAGGACATGGAGTTCACCGTGGAGCACGGCAAGCTGTATATGCTCCAGTGCCGCAACGGCAAGCGCACCCCTGCCGCCGCGTTGAAGATCGCCTGCGACCTGGTGGACGAGGGCATGATCGACGAGAAGAAGGCCGTGGCCATGATCGAGCCCCGGTCCCTGGATACCCTGCTGCATCCCCAGTTCGATGCCAAGGTGCTGAAGGAGACTCCCGTCATCGGTGCCGCTCTGGCCGCCTCCCCCGGCGCAGCCTCCGGCAAGATCGTCTTCACCGCTGAGGACGCCAAGGAGTGGGCATCCCGGGGCGAGAAGGTGGTCCTGGTCCGTCTGGAGACCTCTCCCGAGGATATCGAGGGCATGAAGGCCGCCCAGGGCATCCTCACCGTTCGCGGCGGCATGACCTCTCACGCCGCCGTTGTGGCCCGCGGCATGGGCAAGTGCTGCGTCTCCGGCTGCGGCGAGATCAAGATGGATGAGGAGAACAAGCAGTTCGAACTGGCTGGCAAGACCTTCCATGAGGGCGACTGGCTCTCCATCGACGGCTCCACCGGCAAGATCTATGACGGCGCCGTGCCCACCACCGACGCCGAGATCGGCGGCGAGTTCGGCCGGGTCATGGGCTGGGCCGACAGCTACCGCCGTCTCCAGGTCCGCACCAACGCCGACACGCCCCACGATGCTGCCCAGGCCCGGAAGTTCGGCGCCCAGGGCATCGGCCTGTGCCGCACCGAGCACATGTTCTTTGAGGGCGAGCGCATCCGGGCCATCCGCCGCATGATCTGCTCCGACACGGTGGAGCAGCGGGAGGCCGCCCTGGCCGTTCTGGAGCCCATGCAGCAGGGCGACTTCGAGGGCATTTATGAGGCCATGGAGGGCTGCCCCGTCACCATCCGCTTCCTGGATCCCCCTCTGCACGAGTTCGTTCCCACCGAGGAGGCCGACATTGAGAAGTTGGCGGAGGACCTGGGCAAGTCCGTGGCCGATATCAAGAACATCATCGCCTCTCTCCATGAGTTCAACCCCATGATGGGCCACCGTGGCTGCCGTCTGGCCGTCACCTATCCGGAGATCGCCGCCATGCAGACCCGGGCCGTTATCAAGGCCGCCCTGGCTGTGCAGGCCAAGCACCCCGACTGGAACATGGTCCCCGAGATCATGATCCCCCTGGTGGGCGAGGTCAAGGAGCTGAAGTACGTCAAGGACGTGGTCACCAAGACCGCCGACGAGATCATCCAGGCCGCCGGTTCCGACATGAAGTACCTGGTGGGCACCATGATCGAGATCCCCCGCGCGGCCCTGACCGCCGACGAGATTGCCAAGGAGGCCGCCTTCTTCTCCTTCGGCACCAACGACCTGACCCAGATGACCTTCGGCTTCAGCCGTGACGACGCCGGCAAGTTCCTGGGCGCTTACTACGACAAGAAGATCTACGAGAACGATCCCTTCGCCAAGCTGGACCAGAAGGGTGTGGGCAAACTGGTGGATATGGCCTGCAAGCTGGGCCGCAGCACCAATCCTGATCTGCACCTGGGCATCTGCGGCGAGCACGGCGGCGATCCCTCCTCTGTGGAGTTCTGCCACCGGGTGGGCCTGGACTATGTGTCCTGCTCTCCCTTCCGCGTGCCCATTGCCCGCCTCGCCGCCGCACAGGCTGCGATCCGGGACGCACAGTAACAACAGCATACCGCGAAGTTTTCTGCATAACAGCAAGCGCCCGGCCATTGGCCGGGCGCTTGTGTTTACCCGGGGAGTTGCAGAACTGGAAAAAAGCATATACAAATTATAATTTATGGGCCGGCCATCTTCTGCCTGCTTGACAGAGGATGGCTGGACTGCGGAATACTGCCTGGTCAGTAAGAACGCCGCCCCGGAGACAGCTGTCTCCGGGGCGTTTTTTCAGGTTTTTATGATCTTCCAGGCGCACCAGACCAGCAGCAGGGCCATAACGGTGTTGATGACCTGGGCGTACTTACTGTACAGGGGAAAGAGCAGAGAGCCCAAAGTGGCCCAGATCAGGTTGCCGGTACCGGCGCAGAGCGTCATGATGACGGCAAAGGCCGCAATGTGGCAGGGGTGGAAGCCGTAGGGCAGGATGTAGCCGGAATAGAAGGCGATACCCAGCATCAGAATTTTGATGTTCAGGAACTGAAGCAGGAAGCCGTTTCCGCAGGTCAGGGGCTGGGAGGCGTCCGCCGTGCCGCTGCCGGTTTTCCGGATAAAGGTCTTGTAGGCCAGATACAGCACGTAGGCCGCCCCCACATATTTCGCAACCGGGACGATCTGCGGGACCAGCTCTCCCAGGGCGGCGCAGCCGAAGCCGCAGATCAGCATGACGGTGATGAGCCCCACCCAGATGCCCAGCAGCAGCGGGCGGCACCTCCGGAAGCCGAAGGTGCTGGTGCTGCTGAGGAGCAGAATGTTGTTGGGGCCGGGGGTGAAGGTGGTGGCACAGGCGGAGACCGCCAGCTCCATCAAAACAGATGCGCCCATAGGGGTGTCCTCTCTCTTTCAGGCGGGGCCGGTCAGACCTGCACGCCGGATTTGCAAAGCTCGATGAACTGCTTGGCCACACGGGCACTGCGCCCGCCCATGCGGATGGCGAAGGCCTCGCTGCGGACGGCCAGCAGATGCTCGTCCAGGTCCACGCCGTACTGCTTGGCCAGTTCCCGGACGATGTAGAGATACCGGTCCCGGTCAGGGCTGGCAAAGGTGACGGTGAGGCCGAAGCGGGCGGACAGGCTCATCAGCTCCTGCCGGGTGTCGCTTTCGTGGATGTCGTCGCCAGTGCGGTCCGTCATGGTTTCCTTGATGAGGTGGCGGCGGTTGCTGGTGGCGTAGACCGCGATATTCTGGGCCCGGCCGCCCACGCTGCCCTCCAGAATGGCCTTCAGGGCGGCAAAGTTATCGTCGTTGGAGGTGAAGCTGAGATCGTCGATGAAGAGAATGAACTTCAGGGGGTTGGCGGCCAGGGCGTCCATCAGATCGGGGATCTGGTAGAGCTGGTTCTTCTTGACTTCTACCAGCCGCAGGCCCTGGGGGGCGAAATTGTTGGCGATGGCCTTGATGGCGCTGGACTTGCCGGTACCGGCGTCGCCGTAGAGCAGCACATTGTTGGCGGGCTTGCCGTCCAGCAGGGCCTGGGTGTTGGCGATGACCTTCTGCCGCTCCTGCTCGTAGCCGGGGAGCTGTTCCAGCTGCTGGGGGTCCGGGTGCTTCACCGGCACCAGCTGGCCGTTTTCCACGGTGAACATGTGATAGCGGGCAAAAATGCCGTAGCCCTTAGCACCTACCTCCTGCATCCGCTGGCGGTAGTCCTGGGCGATGGAGCCGGGCTCCGTCCGCCAGCCCTCCAGAAAGGCAGGGGCGTTATCCAGTCCGGCGGTGAGGTCCGCCAGGGTGACCTGGGAAAGCTGGTCCAGAAAGGCCAGTTCCCGGTCCAGGCACCGTTCCTGCAAAGCCGTCACCGTGCCGGAGGCCCAGTTCCGGATGCAGACGTTTTCGCTTTCCATCACGGCGCTGCGGAGATACTCCGTCCAGCAGTCTCCCTGCTGGAACAGGCGGAACACGAACTCCCCGCAGTGGGTGGTGAAGGCGTCTCCGTCGTTCCGGCAGCGGTCCTGAAGGACCTCCCGGAACATGGCCACTGCTTCGTCCCGGAGCAGTTCCCGGAAGACCACCAGGCCGTCCAGCTGCCGCTTCATCTCTTCAAAATTCAATGGACTCACTTCCTTGTATCCGTGGGTTTACCGCAGGACGGCGCCCTCGTCGGCGCTGGTGACCATGCGGGCGTACCGGCTCAGCCAACCGGTGGTGATATTGGGCTCCGGCTGGACATAGGCGGCCTTCCGGGCGGCCAGTTCCTCGTCGGACACCAGCAACTGCACGGAGGCGTTGGGGATGTCGATGGCGATCTGGTCCCCCTCCTGCACCAGGCCGATGGGGCCGCCGGAGGCAGCCTCAGGGCTGACATGGCCGATGGAGGCGCCGCGGCTGGCACCGGAGAAGCGGCCGTCGGTGATGAGGGCCACGGTCTTGTCCAGGCCCATGCCTGCCAGGGCGGAGGTGGGATTCAGCATCTCCCGCATACCGGGGCCGCCCTTGGGGCCCTCATAGCGGATGACCACCACGTCGCCGGGAACGATCTTTCCGGCGTAGATGGCGGCGATGGCATCGTCCTCACTGTTGAATACCCGGGCGGGGCCGGTGTGGGTCTGCATTTCGGGAGCCACAGCGCTGCGCTTGACCACGCAGCCATTGGGGGCCAGGTTGCCCCAGAGGATCTGGAGGCCGCCGGTGGGGCTGTAGGGATCGTCGATGGGACGGATGGCGTTGTGGTTCAGGTTCTGGGCCCCCTGGATATTCTCCCCCACCGTTTTGCCGGTGACGGTCAGGCAGTCCAGGTCCAGCAGGTCCCGCTTGGCCAGCTCCGCCTGTACGGCGGGGATGCCGCCTGCGGCGTACAGGTCCGGCATGTGGGTGGGGCCCGCCGGAGCCAGATGGCACAGGTTGGGGGTTTTGGCGGAGATCTCGTTGAACAGCTTCAGGTCTACCGGCACACCGGCCTCCTTGGCGATGGCCAGCAGGTGCAGCACGGTGTTGGTGGAGCAGCCCAGGGCCATGTCGCAGGTCAGGGCGTTGCGGATGCTGCGCGCGTTGATGATGTCCCGGGCGCAGATGTTCCGGCGGACCATCTCCATGATGGCGGCGCCTGCCCTGCGGCCCAGCTGGAGCCGCTTGCTGTAGGCGGCGGGAATGGTGCCGTTGCCGGGCAGGCCGATGCCGATGGCTTCGCACAGGCAGTTCATGGAGTTGGCGGTGTACATGCCGGAGCAGCTGCCGCAGCTGGGGCAGCAGTTCTGGGTGCACTCCTCCAGCTTCTCCTGGGAGATCATGCCGGCCTTGTAGGAGCCGACGGCCTCGAACATCTTGGAAAGGCTCACCTCCTGGCCGTCATAGGTGCCGGCCAGCATGGGGCCGCCGGAGCAGACCACGGCGGGCACATTCATCCGCACGGCGGCCATGACCATGCCGGGGACGATCTTGTCGCAGTTGGGCACCAGCACCATGCCGTCGAACTGGTGGGCCATGAACATGGTCTCCACGCTGTCGCAGATCAGCTCCCGGCTCGCCAGCGAGTATTTCATGCCCACATGGCCCATGGCGATGCCGTCGCACACGCCGATGGCGGGGACCATGAAGGGGGTGCCGCCTGCGGCCTCGATGCCGGCCTTCACGGCGTCGGTGAGCTTGTCCAGGTTCATGTGGCCGGGAACGATGTCGCTGTGGGCGCTGACCACGGCGATGAGGGGCTTTTCCAGGTCCTCGGGGGTGTAGCCCAGGGCGTAGAACAGACTGCGGTTGGGCGCCCGCTCGGCGCCCTTTGTCACGTTATCGCTGCGCATGGTATCTTCCTCGTTTTCCTTGTATTTTTCGATAGAGCCGGAGACCGGGGGGGCATGGCCCCCGGCCTCCGGTCTGCTGATGGTGCGGTGTGGGAATTACTTCTTCAGCCAGCTCATCATGGCCCGCAGCTGTGCGCCCACCTTCTCGATGGGATGCTCGGCAGCCATCCGGCGCTGGGCCAGGAAGTGGGTCTTGCGGCCGCCGTTGGGGTTCATCTCGGTGAGGAACTCGGAGGCGAAGGTGCCGTCCTGGATCTCCTTGAGGATCTGGCGCATCTCGGCGCGGGTGTCCTCGGTGATCAGGCGGCTGCGGGTGCGGTAGTCGCCGTACTCAGCGGTGTTGGAGATGGAGTAGCTCATCTTGGCGAAGCCGCCCTGGTTGATGAGGTCCACGATCAGCTTCATCTCGTGGCAGGTCTCGAAGTAGGCCATCTCAGGCTCGTAGCCGGCCTCCACCAGGGTCTCAAAGCCAGCCTGAATCAGACCGCACACGCCGCCGCACAGAACGGCCTGCTCACCGAAGAGGTCGGTCTCGGTC
>ENA-UERS01000890-UERS01000890.1-human-gut-metagenome-genome-assembly--contig:-NODE-890-length-10971-cov-2.308059_pt1 | contig 10971 bp, 8 predicted proteins | sample MGYA00242991_ERZ507992 | MGnify/ENA primary metagenome ERZ507992 (study PRJEB26167, sample SAMN06115535) | human gut metagenome | host: Homo sapiens | place: China:Chongqing | collected 2015-10-24...
ACGTCGTAAAAAGCCTTGAGCATCAGCAGAATGGCACTGCGCTCATAGGTCTGGCGGCCCGGCTTGTCCGCGCCGGTGACCATGGAGAGGGTGCAGTCCCGCTTGAGGGTCTTGTACAGCTCCCGGAGCTTGCCGTCCCGGTTCACCAGCAGGATCTGGTGGGGATATTCCGCCTGAAAATCAGCGGCAATGGTGCGGTAGGGGGTGCCGTAAGGGTACTGGTGCACCCTGCCGTTGACGGTCACATTCAACATCTTTGCAGCTTCCATAAGGGCCTCCTTCTATCAATGGCCACAGACGCATCCCGCCTGCGGAATCTGTACAGTACAATTATATTATAAAGGCTGGCCCGCCGGGATTCAATGGGCAAACAGGGGGGAAGTGCCCTGACGGGGCACAGTTTTCATTTTGTTCATCTTTGCCGGGACTTTCCCGGCAGGCACAAAAAAGCCCCCGGAAGCACAGCTTCCGGGGACAGGAAAAACAGTTGATTTATTTCACGATCAGGGTGCGGCCGTCCATTTCCTCCGGCACTGCCAGGCCCATCACGTCCAGAATGGTGGGGGCGATGTCCGCCAGACGGCCCCGCCGCAGTTCCGTACCGGCACCGCAGAGAATGAAGGGTACAGGGTTGGTGGTGTGGGCGGTCATGGGGCTGCCGTCCGGCTGGGTCATGACCTCGGCATTGCCGTGGTCGGCGGTGATCATGGCGATGCCGCCCATTTTCATGGTGGCGTCCACCACCCGGCCTACGCAGGCGTCCACAGTCTCCACGGCCTTTACCGCCGCGTCGAACACGCCGGTGTGGCCCACCATGTCGCAGTTGGCGAAGTTCAGGATGATGACGTCATAGGCACCGGACTCAATGCGCTCTACGCACTTGTCCGCTACTTCCTCCGCGCTCATCTCCGGCTGGAGGTCATAGGTGGCCACCTTGGGGGAGGGCACCAGCACCCGGTCCTCGCCGGGGAACTGGGTCTCCACGCCGCCGTTGAAGAAGAAGGTCACGTGGGCGTATTTTTCCGTCTCCGCAATGCGCAGCTGGGTCAGGCCCATGGAACTGAGATACTCGCCCAGGCCGTTGCGGACAGAGAGACGGGGATAGGCCACCTCCACATGGGGCATGGTGGCGTCATACTCCGTGGTGCACACGAAGGTCACGGGGAAGTACTGGCGGGTGAAGCCGCTGAATTCCGGGTCCACAAAGGCCCGGGTGATCTCTCGGGCCCGGTCGGGCCGGAAGTTGAAGAAGATCACGCTGTCGTTGTCGGAAACGGTGCCGTCAGGATCGCAGATCACCGGCTCCACGAATTCGTCGGTGACGCCGTTGGCGTAGGCGTCCTTCACGGCAGCCACAGGCACCGGGTTCACCGCGGCGCCCTCGCCGTAAACCATGGCGTCATAGGCGGCCTCTACCCGGTCCCAGCGCTTGTCCCGGTCCATGGCGTAGAAGCGGCCCATCACCGTGGCGATCTTGCCGACGCCCAGTTCCCGGCACTTTTCCACCGTTCGGGCCACAAAGTCGGCACCGGAGGTGGGGGACACGTCCCGGCCGTCCAGGAAGGCGTGGATATAGACCTTTTCCAGGCCCCGGTCCCGGGCCATATGCATCAGGGCGAAGAGATGGTCCAGGTGGGAGTGGACGCCGCCGTCGCTGAGCAGGCCCATGAGATGCAGGGCGGAATCGTGCTCCCGGCAGGCGTCCATGGCGTGGATATAGGCGGGATTTTCAAAAAAGGTGCCGTCCTGAATGGACTTGCTGATGCGGGGCAGGTCCTGAAACACCACGCGGCCTGCGCCGATGTTGGTGTGGCCCACCTCGCTGTTGCCCATCTGCCCCTCCGGCAGGCCGACGTCCAGTCCGGAGGCGGAAAGCTCCGTGTGGGCGTATTCCTGGAAGAACTGGTCCAGGCGGGGCGTGTCGGCAGCGGCAACGGCATTGCCCTCCGGTTCCTTCCGCAGGCCGAAGCCGTCCATGATGATGAGCGTGGTCGGAGTTTTGTTCATAAAAACCTCATTTCGCATAAAACACGAAGCAAGGGAGCGGCGAAGCCCGCTCCCCCGCGCAAGTATTATTCCTGGTTGGCCGCGTTGACGATCTCCACGAACTGCTCGGGCTTCAGAGAAGCGCCGCCGATGAGGCCGCCGTCGATATCGGGCTGGGCCAGCAGCTCCGCGGCGTTCTTGGGATTCATGCTGCCGCCGTACTGAATGGTGACGCTGCGGGCCACCCGGGCGCCGTACAGGCCCCGGATCACGGTGCGGATGTTGGAGCAGACCTCGCCGGCCTGCTGGGCGGTGGCGGTCTTGCCGGTGCCGATGGCCCAGATGGGCTCGTAGGCGATGATGCAGCGGCGCAGCTTCTCGGCGGGCACGTTGCTCAGGGCGCTCTTCACCTGCAGGGCGATCCACTCGTCGGTGATGCCGGTCTCCCGCTGCTCCAGGCTCTCGCCCACGCAGATGATGGGGTTCATGCCGGCGTTCAGCACGGCGTGGACCTTCTTGTTGACGGTGGTATCGGTCTCGCAGAAATACTGCCGCCGCTCGCTGTGGCCCACGATGACGTACTTCACGCCCAGATCCTTCAGCATGTCGGCGGAGACTTCGCCGGTGTAAGCGCCCTTCTCCTCAAAGTAGACGTTCTCAGCGCCCACAGAGATCCGCAGGTCCTTGAAAGCCTTCATAGCAACGGAAATATTGCAGGCGGGAACGCAGATCAGGGTGTCGCACCACTTGGCGCGGGGCATGATCTTCTTCAGTTCCTCGGCAAACTTCTTGGTCTCGGTTGCGGTCATGTTCATTTTCCAGTTGCCGGCAATCACGGTTTTACGGTATCTGCGGTTCATAAGTCTTTTCTCCTTCTACTCTTTAAGTCGATCGTCAAAGTTCATATCGGAATCCCCAGAAAGCCACCTGGCCCCCTGGGGCGGATTCGATGCAAAACATATTATTTTATAGCGAAAACTGCGGGTTTTGTCAAGCATTTTTCACAGAATCCGCCATTTTTCCGGGAAAATACAGGGGAAAATGTTTGGCGCTGCTTTTGGGCCCGCCAGCCTGCAAAAACGTTTTACTTATCCAGCAGGCAAGCCACGCCGGGAAGCTCTTTGCCTTCCATAAATTCCAGAGAAGCGCCGCCCCCGGTGGAGATATGGGTCATCTTGTCGGCATAGCCCAGCTGCTCCACAGCCGCGGCGCTGTCGCCGCCGCCGATGATGGTGATGGCGCTGGTCTTGCTGAGGGCCTCGGCTACGGCCTTGGTGCCCACGGCAAAGGCGGGGAATTCGAAAACGCCCATGGGGCCGTTCCAGATGACGGTGCCCGCGTCCGCCACGGCGCCGCAGTACAGCTTCACCGTCTCCGGACCGATATCCAGGCCCTGCCAGCCGTCGGGGATCTCCCCGGCCTTCACCACTTGACTCTTGGCGTCGGGGGCGAAGGCGTCCGCGCAGACGGTGTCCACCGGCAGCAGCAGCTTTACGCCCTTCTCCTTTGCCTTCTCCACCATCTCATTGGCGTAGCTCTCCCAGTCGGCCTCCAGCAGGCTGTCGCCCACCTTGCCGCCCTGGGCGGCGGAGAACGTATAGGCCATGCCGCCGCCGATGATGATGGTATCGGCGATGTTCAGCAGGTTGTTGATGACGCCGATCTTGGAGGAGACCTTGCTGCCGCCCAGAATGGCCACCAGGGGCCGCTTGGGATTGGCCAGGGCGCCGCCGATGACCTCCAGTTCCTTTTCAATCAGGAAACCGGACACGGCAGGCAGGCAGGCCGCCACACCGGCGGTGGAGGCGTGGGCCCGGTGCACCGCGCCGAAGGCGTCGGACACGTAGACATCCGCCAGAGAGGCCAGTTTTTCGGCAAATGCGGGGTCGTTCTTGGTCTCGCCCTTTTCAAAGCGGGTGTTTTCCAGCAGCAGGATCTGGCCGGGCTGCAGCGCGGCGGCCTTGGCCTGGGCATCCTCCCCCACACCGTCATGGGCAAAGGCGACCTCTTGGCCCAGCAGCTGGGCAAGACGCGCCGCCACGGGGGCCAGGGTCAGCTTCTTCTGGGCCTTTTCCCAGGCATCCCGGGTCAGACCGGCAGGGTCCTTGCCCTTTTCCGTCTGCTTTTTCACCCACTTGTCAAAGTCCGGTTCCGGCTTGCCCAGGTGGGAGCAGGCGATGACTGCCGCACCCTGTTTCAGGAGATAGCGGATGGTGGGCAAGGCCGCCACGATCCGCTTGTCGCTGGTGATCTCGCCGGTCTTCTTGTCCTGGGGCACGTTGAAATCGCAGCGCAGCAGGACCTTCTTGCCCTTTACGTCAATGTCACGCACGGTCTTCTTCTGATAATTCATAAGCAAACTCCTAAACATATCGTTGATTTGCAGTGCTTTTAAGAATTTTCCGCCATCTCTCCCACGCCCAGCAGGCCGGGGAAGCCGTTCTGCCGCAGGGCTTCGTACACGCATACGGCCACCGTGTTGCTGAGGTTCAGGCTCCGGGCCTCGTCGATCATGGGCAGACGGATACAGCGTTCCCGGAAACGCTCCCGGAAATCCATGGGCAGGCCCGCCGTTTCCTTGCCGAAAAAGATCCAGCTGTCCGGAGAGAACCGGGCCTCCTGGTAGGACCGGGGGGCCTTGGTGGTGGTGAGCCAGCAGTCCCCGGCGGCCTCCGGATGCTTTTCAAAAAAGTCGTTCAGGTTTTCGTAGTCAAAGACCTCCACCAGGTGCCAGTAGTCCAGCCCGGCCCGGCGGACCGCCTTTTCCGAAATGTCAAATCCCAGCGGCCGCACCAGGTGCAGGCGGCTGCCTGTGGCGGCGCAGGTGCGGGCGATGTTGCCGCAGTTCTGGGGAATTTCCGGCTCCACCAGCACGATGTTCAGCATGGTCCTCCGCCCCTTTCCTCGAATGGACACTATTGTAATCCTTTACACCGGGAAATTCAACCATTTTATTATGAAATTTGCAATTCTTTTCCGCGTGTCCAGGGCAATTTCCGCAAAAAGACTGCAAATGCCGCACCGGACGGCGGATTTTGCCGGATTTTCCGCTTTTCTGTGGCCTTTGATAAAAAGCATAGGAAAACGGAGAAAAAATTGGGGAATTTACCGTGATATTTTTTCCGGAAAGGCTGGATTTCCCGCGAAAGTTTGGTATAATGGCAATGTACATGTCCATGTGTATGTGCTTAGGGCCGGATCACGATTGCTCCGGCCGGTTCACCAAAATGACTGACAGGAGGGGAGCCGTCCCATGGATCGTCTGAATCGCGCCGTATTTATGATGGAGGAGGATGCCTCCATTCCCATTGACGGAAAGCCGCTGATGCTGGAAGCCGTACTGGACCGTTCTATTCTGGAGCGGGCTGTGAAACAGTGCATGGCCGATGGCGTTCAGCGGTTTTTTATCGTCTGCCCGCCCCGCTTTGCCGAAGCGGCTGCCGCCTGCATCCCTGAGGGGGCGGATGCGGTCATCTCCGAACAGCATGCCCAGCTGCTGGATTTCCTGGACAACGACGAGAATACCCTGGTACTCTGCCGGGCTGCGGTGCCCTTTGCCCAGGCCGGTCCCGGCTTTGCCTACGCCGCCCCGGGCCGCGAGCTGCGGAACGTGTGGCAGGAGAAGATGACCAATGCCATCTCCGGGGCATCCCTGGTGCCCGGCTGGCTGCCCGTCTACGGGCCGGAGACCATCGCCGAGCTGGAGCCGGTCCTGGCGGAACTGGAAAAGAAACAGTAACTTCTAACAATTCATATAAAAGAAAAGAGAGGGAGTTTCCTATGATTTCTCACGGGAAGGATATCAAAATCTTCTGCGGCAACGCAAACCAGCCCCTGGCAGAGGATATCTGCCGCATGATGGGCACCAAGCTGGGCGAGGCTGAGGTCAAGAGCTTCGCTGACGGTGAGGTTTCCGTCTCTCTGTACGAGACTGTCCGTGGCAGCGACGTGTTCGTGGTCCAGTCCACCTGCAAGCCCGTCAACGACAACCTGATGGAGCTGCTGGTGATGATCGACGCCCTGCGCCGCGCATCCGCCGGCCGCATCACCGCCGTTATCCCCTATTTCGGCTATGCCCGCCAGGACCGTAAGGCCAAGGCCCGGGATCCCATCTCTGCCAAGCTGGTGGCCAACATGCTCACCGCCGCGGGCGCGGACCGGGTGCTGACCATGGACCTGCACGCCTCCCAGATCCAGGGCTTCTTCGACATTCCTGTGGACAATCTGGCGGGCAACCCCATCTTTGTGGACTACTACGCCAAGAAGTACGGCTCCGAGTGCGAGAACATGATGGTGGTCTCTCCCGACGTGGGCTCTGTGTCCCGGGCCCGGGCCTTTGCCCAGAAGCTGCACATGAATCTGGCCATCGTGGACAAGCGCCGGCAGAAGGCCAACAGCTGCGAGGTCATGAACGTCATCGGCGACGTGCGGGACAAGGACTGCATCCTCTTCGACGACATGGTGGACACCGGCGGCAGCCTGTGCAACGCCGCCAAGGCCCTGATCGAGGTGGGCGGCGCCAAGAGCGTCCAGGCCTGCGCCTCCCACGGCGTGCTCTCCGGCCCGGCCATTGACCGGATCAACGACAGCGTCATCACCGAGCTGGCCCTGCTGGACACCATCCCCGCCATTGATCCCAAAAAGAGCAGCAAGATCAAATACCTGCAGGTGGCCCCCATGTTTGCAGAGGCCATCGAGCGTATCTACCAGGAGATCTCCATCTCCAAGCTGTTCCGCTGAGAAGCGGCGGAGCTCCGGCATTTCTGCGTATCAATAATGGACTGGTCAAGGCGGGGAAGGGAACTTTCCCGCCTTGGCTGACGTTGCAAAGGAGTTTTTTTCATGCTGTTAGGCGCCAAATCCGCCGCCGTGGACTGGCTGGTGGTGGGCCTGGGAAATCCCGGGGCCAAGTATGAGCACACCCGCCACAACATGGGCTTTCTCACCGTGGACCTGCTGGCGGAGCAGGCGGGGGTGAAGCTGAACAAGGTCAAGTTCAAATCCGCCTATAACATCATCCCCTTCGCCGGGGCCAAGTGCCTGGTGATGAAGCCCCAGACGTATATGAACCTCTCCGGCGAGGCGGTGCGGGAGGCGGTGCAGTTCTACAAGATCCCTGCCGACCACGTGCTGGTGATCTATGACGATGTATCCCTCCCTGTAGGGAAGCTGCGGGTGCGTCCCACCGGCTCCGCCGGGGGCCACAACGGCATCAAGAACATCATCGCCCACCTGGGCACCCAGGACTTTCCCCGGGTGAAGATCGGCACCGGCGCTCCGGCGGGCGGCGGAGCCGAGATGGTGGACTGGGTCATCGGCGTGCCCTCCCAGGCGGGGCGGAAGATTTTGGTGGAGAGTTTTGAGCGGGCAATCCAGGCGGCGGCGGACATCATCGAAAACGGCTGCCAGAAGGCCATGAACGACTATAACTGACGGGGATAAAAGCCCATGCAGATCGAACAGTTCGTTATGGCCTACGGCGTGGAGCAGGACCGGCTCCGGGCCATCCTGCCGGAGAGCTTCACCTCCCTGCGGCCCGTGCTGCGCATCAACGGGGAGATCCGGGACGGCGCGGAGGGGTACCTGGAATTCAACACCGCCGTGGAGAAGGACGGCGTCCGGGGCTGGCTGAACATCGGCAGCTGGGACCGCGTGCCCTTCATGAGAGCCGGGAAAACCACCGTTTTCCGGACGGCGCTTCTGGAAATCTCCTTCACCGGCGTGGGCCTGGCGGGCGGCTGTCCCGCCGAACAGGACAACGCAGGCTGCTTTTTCCGGGACGGTTCCTTCCAGGCGGCGGAGCATGTCACTGCCAACAAGGAGTTCTGCGACTGCGCCTTTGCCTGGCAGCTTCCCGGCGGGGCCAGTGGTGTCAGCATCGGCAGGACCCTGCCCGCCCTTCCCACAGAGGTGAAAACGGTTTACCCCCGGCAGGCCTGCACCGTGGAACATGCGGCGGTGATCCCCTATGACCAGGTGCTGGGCACTTATAAAGTGACCTTTGACCGGGTATCCAGTCTCAAATAACACATAGAATAGATAATAGGCACACTGCCCCGCCAAGGGAGCAGTGCGCCCCTTTGCGCGCGGATCGATTTCGCCAGGAGGTGTCGGATGGACGCGTTTTTGAAAACCTTACAGACTCTGCCGGAGGCGGCGGAGCTGGTGAGCCGGGTGGAAAACGGCGGGTGTCCCGCCGTCCTTACCGGCACACAGCCGGTGCAGCGGGCCTGCATCGGCGCGGCGGTGGCCGCCGGGGCCGGACGGCCCATGGTGTTCCTCTGCGCCGACGAGCGGGAGGCCCACCAGCTGGCGGGGGACCTGCAGAGCCTCACCGGGCAGATCCCGGTGACGCTGCTGGCCCGGGAGTGGCAGTTCCGGCCCAACGCCATCTCTTCCCGGGAGTGGGAGCGGAGCCGCCTGGCGGCCCTGCATCAGATGGCGGCGGGGGATGCCCCGGTGGTGGTCGCCACGGTGGACGCCCTCCTGACCCGGACCATGCCGCCCGAGCGGCTGGCGGCGCTGTCCGTCAGACTGGAGACCGGCGGCCGGGCGGACCTGAAGGAACTGACCGCCCAGCTGCTTCAGGCGGGCTACACCCGCTGCGACCAGGTGGAGGGCGTGGGGCAGTTCGCCCTCCGGGGCGGCATCCTGGACGTGTTCTCGCCGCTGATGGAAAAACCGGTACGGTGCGAGTTCTTTGACGATGAGATCGACTCCCTGGGGGCCTTTGACCCTGGCACCCAGCGGCGGACGGAGAATGTGTCCTCTGCGCTGCTGCTGCCGGCGGCGGAGGTGCTGCCGGGGCTGGCCCCCGGCGGCACGGCCCATCTTGCGGACGAGCTGGAAAAGCTGGCGGTGAAGTACGCCAAAAAAGAGGGCAGGGACGCCTTGGTCCAGACCCTCCGGGGAGACGCGGAGCGGTTCCGGAACGGAGCGGAGGTAGGCGGCCTGGACCGCTACCTGAACCTGATCTACCCGGACGCCGCAGGCGGCGCGGACTACTTGCCCCCGGATGCCGTGGTGTTCCTCTGCGAGGGGGGACGCATCGAGCAGCGGGTGAAAAACGTGCTGCTTCAGCTCCATCAGGACACGGAGGCTCTCATGGAGGCCGGCCTGATGGCAGGGGACGGGGCGGAGGTCTGCCTTTCCGGCGAGACGTTGTTTGCCCGGCTGGCGGACTTCCCGGTCATCATGCTGGATGCCCTGCCCACCTCCCGGCACCCCCTGAAGCCCCGCGGCCTGCTGGCCATCAACGCCCGGCAGCTCAGCTCTTACGGCGGCAGTCTGGAGACCGCCGTCACGGACTTGGAGCACTACCGGAACACCGGCAGTGCTGTGCTGGTGCTGTGCGGCGGTGAGGTCCGGGCGAAGAACCTGCTGCGGCTCCTGGAGGAGCGGGGAATCCCTGCTGTGCTGGATCTGAAGGGGACCGCTATGCCGAAGCCCGGCGAGCTGCGGATCACCATTGGGGCCCTGTCCGCAGGCTGCGAGTGGCCGTCCTTGAAGCTGGCGGTGCTGACGGAGGGCCAGCTGACGGCCCCCACCCAGAAAAAGCTGAAGCTGAAAAAGGACTCCAACCGCCAGAAGCTGCAATCCTTCACCGACCTGTCCCCCGGCGACCTGGTGGTGCATGTGCACCATGGCATCGGCCGCTTCGTGGGCATCCAGCGGATGCCGGTGGACGGCGTGGAGAAGGACTACATCAAGATCGACTACGCCGGCGGGGACTGCCTGTACGTCCCCGTGACCCAGCTGGATTTGGTGAGCAAGTACATCGGCGGAGGCGAGGACACCGAGCGCACCAAGCTCAATAAGCTGGGGGGCGCCGAGTGGACCCGGCAGAAAACCAAGGCCAAGAAGGCCGCCAAGGATCTGGCCAGGGGCCTCATCGCGCTGTATGCCGAGCGGCAGAAGCGGCCGGGCTTCGCCTTCTCCCCGGACTCCCCCTGGCAGCGGGAATTTGAGGAGTCCTTTGACTACACCGAAACCGACGACCAGCTGCGGTGCATCGCGGAGATCAAGGCGGACATGGAGAAGCCACGGCCTATGGACCGGCTGCTATGCGGCGACGTGGGCTACGGCAAGACGGAGGTGGCACTCCGGGCCGTGATGAAGTGCATCCTGGACGGGAAGCAGGCCGCCATTCTGGTGCCCACCACGGTCCTGGCCCAGCAGCACTACGCCACCGCCGTCAGCCGGTTCCGGGACTTCCCGGTGAAGGTGGAGGTGCTGTCCCGCTTCACTCCCGCCAGGGAGCAGAAGCGCATCCTGGAGGCCGCAAAAAACGGCGGCGTGGACCTGCTGATCGGCACGCACAAGCTGCTTCAGAAGAACATGGCGTTCAAAGACCTGGGCCTGCTGGTGATCGACGAGGAGCAGCGGTTCGGCGTCACCCACAAGGAGCGGCTGAAGGAGATGAGCCGCCAGGTGGACGTGCTGACCCTCTCCGCCACCCCCATTCCCCGGACGCTGAACATGGCACTTTCGGGCCTGCGGGACATGTCCACCCTGGAGGAGCCCCCGGCGGACCGGCAGCCGGTGCAGACCTATGTGCTGGAGCACGACTGGGCCATCATTGAGGATGCCGTCCGCCGGGAGCTGGGCCGGGGCGGCCAGGTATACTACCTCCACAACCGGGTGGAGAGCATCGACGCCACCGCCGCCCGGCTCCAGAAGATGCTGGGGCCGGAGGTCCGTATCGTCACCGGCCACGGGAAGATGACGGAGCAGGAGCTGTCCTCCGTCATGCAGGCCATGGTGGACGGGGAGGCGGACATCCTGGTCTGCACCACCATCATCGAGACCGGCATCGACATCCCCAACGTGAACACGCTCATCATCGAGGACGCGGACAAGATGGGGCTGGCCCAGCTCCACCAGATCCGGGGCCGCATCGGCCGCAGCGCCCGGCGGGCCTACGCCTATCTCACCTACCGCCGGGGCAAGGTGCTGCAGGAGACCGCCGCCAAGCGGCTGGCGGCC
>ENA-UERS01000893-UERS01000893.1-human-gut-metagenome-genome-assembly--contig:-NODE-893-length-10963-cov-3.386552_pt1 | contig 10963 bp, 8 predicted proteins | sample MGYA00242991_ERZ507992 | MGnify/ENA primary metagenome ERZ507992 (study PRJEB26167, sample SAMN06115535) | human gut metagenome | host: Homo sapiens | place: China:Chongqing | collected 2015-10-24...
CTGTGTTCTCCACCAGCTTTACAACGGCCTTATCGTGGTCCGCCAAGGCTCCGACCAACTCGTCCGATGTTTTGACCTCCGTTGCCGTCCCGGCGGTCTTCTCCGCCGCCATCGTCGGCAACAGCGTCAGGCACAGGCACAACGCCGTCAAAATGCTGAAAATACGTTTTTTCATATCATTCCTCCATCAAAGCGATTGGTGCATCCACCGGATGCACCAAGGGGATATCCCCTTGCCTAAATTTGTTTTTCTGTCAGGGCTTCAAATCCCTTTTCCGCCTGCTGGACGGTCTTTTGGATGATGCCCGCCGCCATGGCGTGCAGGTCGAGCTGCAAAACGGCTGCGGTGACCTCCCGCCGCCGCTCGACCGGCACATTGTAGAGCTTGAGCGCGCACTCCAAAAAGCGCGCGATCTTGCGCTCCACGGTAAAGTACACGTCGCACGGCACAGCCATGAACGAGCGCATCATGCCCGCCGAGGCGATCTCCATCTCGTAAAAATCCTTGGCCTCCGCGTCCGGAAGATAGTCCCCGAAGATGCCCTCCAGCCGCTTCGCCGTGCTGCGGTACAGGTATGCCGAGGTCGACGGCAACGTGTAGGCCGTCACGTACAGCTCGCGCAGCGGCTCGGTCAGCTCGGCGATGTGGAGCTGGATGGCCGTCTCCACCGCGTAGAGCAGGACGGGGTCCTGTGCCGCGCTGTGCTGCTCGGCCAGCGCGAACTGCCCGCTGAACATCCGCTTGTCAAGCTCGAGCAGCAGCGCCTCCTTGCTGGGAAAGGCCCGAAAAAACGAGCTTGGCGTCATGCCCGCGGCGCGGGCGATCTCCGCGGTCGTCGTGCCCTCATATCCCTTTTCCAAAAACAGCTTTACGGCGGCGCGCAGCATCTTCTGCTGCGTCAAAAGTCCGCTCGCCTGCTTGCCGCGCAGCGGCATATCGATCACGCTCCTCAAAGTCCGCTTGTGAGTATAGTCACATAATAGCATAGTTCGCCGCTTTCCGCAAGAACGAAACGTGTAAAATTTTACCCCTGCCTATATAAAAGAAGTGCGGCGGTCCTTCGACCGCCGCACCCTCTCATTTTATTTTCCTTTACAGCATCGCAAAGCGCTGTGCGCCCTTCGTTTTGAGCCAGCGAAGAAGCAGCGCTGTCACCGCGAGCGTCACCGCCGCCGCGATGGCGAGATACGCAGCCGCGCCGAGCTTCCACCCCTGCCAGAGGTAGAGCGCCGCGAACACGATGGCGTAGAGCCAGCCGCCGAACAGCGCGATCGTCACGGCCAGACTTTGCTTGATGGGCATGAGCTCGCTCGTCCACGTCAGGTTTGCCCGCGCGACGCCGAGCGTCAGCCCCAGGCACGCGGAAAACGTGATGTACGCAAGTGCCTCGGCAAAAACGAGCGGCAGCGCCGCCGTCACAGGCAGGATAAACGCCATGCAGACAAGCGGCACGAATGCTGGAAGGGCCGTGAGCGCAAGCTGTACCTTGAGCTTTGCGCGAAGCACCTGCCAGGGCTTGACGGGCAGCGATTGCGCGAGCCAGAGGGACTTTCCCTCGAGTGAGACCGACGGCGTCGCCATGTCGTTCATCGACGCAATGGCGCACACGCCGGTGCAGAGCAGCACCTCCGCGCAGCCGCTCTGCGAGGTGAAGACCTCGTTCAGCAGCGACACGACCGTTCCGCCCTTCCACAAAAGCAGGATGCCTGAGATCGGCAGCAGCAGGATACCGAGGCCGCTGTTGAGCATGTAGTTCGGGCTCGCGGTGAAGCGCGCGAGCTCCTTGCCGAAAAGTGCCCCATCGATGCTCCGGCGCTTGACGGCCTTTTCGCGGTACACAGCCTTGCCCGATGCGCCCGACGCAGTCGTGATCTGCAAAAAGCTGCGCGAGAGCAGCGTCCACGTCAGCGCAAACAGCGCGAGGATGACCGCCGCGCTCAGCAGCATCGCTGTCACATCGCCCGTACCGGTCAGGCCAAAGACGTAGAGCGGGTGCGCCGCACCCTTGATCTTCTCACCGTAGACCGCGGCGTTGGCGACGAGCTGCTCGATGGCCGTCTGCGCCTTGAAGACGAAGAAATAGTAGATGGCAAGCCCCGCGAGCGAGACGATGACCGTGATGAAGCTCTTGTGCTTGAGCTTACGGCTCACCTTCGCCACGACCCAGCCCAGCGCGCACGAGAGCGTGAGCACGAAGATTGAGATGAGTGCCGTCAGCAGCACGCCGCCGAGGAGCGCCATCGGCGCCGCCGAGACCGTGACCCAGTAGACGATGACCGCGGGCAGGATGACGACCGCGGAGTACATAAGGCCCATGAGATAGACCGTCAGCAGCCGCGAGGCCATCAGCGTCCGCACCGGGATGGGTAGAGACAGCAGCAGGTCGTTGTCCTTAGCGAAGTACAGGCCCGAATACGTGTTGAACACGCTGCCGAACGCGCCGAGAAAGATGGCGAGCAGCGACATGAGCGCAAAATAGAGCCAGCCCATCCCCGCCTGCGTAAGCGGCGCACAGAGCGAAACGGAAAGCCCCGTGAACATCCCGCCGATCAGGCCGATCATCAACGCGGCAAAGAGCAGGATATAAGCGATAATCCCCGCCGTCGAACGTTTTTTATTGGTTTTGGCATTATAAAAGTAGCTGCGGAAAATTTCCATCAGCTGCTTCTTGACGAGCGTTTTCAGCATGATTCACCCTCCAGCTCAAGGAAGACCTCCTCGAGCGAGTCGTCGCCCTTGACCTCCTCCATCGTGCCGGAGCGGATGAGCTTGCCGCCCTTGATGATGGCGACCTTGTCGCAGAGTTTTTCGGCCACCTCGAGCACGTGGGTCGAGAAGAAGATCGCGCCGCCCGCGTCGCACACCTCGCGCATCATGCCTTTTAAGATATGGGAAGCCTTCGGGTCGAGGCCGACGAACGGCTCATCCATCAAAATGAGCTTCGGCTCGTGCAGCCACGCCGAAATGATGGCAAGCTTCTGCTTCATGCCGTGGGAATAGGCCGCGACGGGCTGCGCCAGGTCGCCCGTCAGCTCGAAGAGGTCTGCATACTTGCGGATGCGCTCCTGCCGCGCGCTTTCCTCTACACCGAAGATGTCGGCGATAAAATTGAGGTACTGGATGCCCGTCATAAACTCGTAGAGGTCGGGGTTATCCGGGATGTAGGCGAGCATCTTCTTGCAGGCGATGGGATCGTCCTGAATGGAGTGCCCGCCGATCGTGATCCTGCCAGAATCGAACTGCTGGATGCCGACGACCGACTTGAGCGTCGTGGTCTTGCCCGCGCCGTTGTGGCCGATGAAGCCGTAGATCTCCCCTGGCGCGATGTGGAGCGACAGATCATCCACGGCCTTCTTTTCGCCGAAGGTCTTGGTCAGGTGTTCAATATAGAGCATAAGGTTCTCCCTCTTTTCTTCTTGCAGCCGTTTCGAATATCTTTGTGATATCAAAATAATATCATATGATTTCCAACTGTCAAGAGCTATTTTGCAAATGTCAAGTTTGCTTTACTCGTAGGATATCACTGTCGTTCCCATTTGTCAAGTCTGCTTTACATTTTATCTTTGTGATACAGCACGAGCGACACAATACCCATCACCGCTGCATACAGTACGCCGCCAACGGCCCAGATAAACCAGCTATACTGCGGCTGGCCGTTCCCCTTGGGTCCGAAAGTGTAGAACAGGAAGATCGCCGTCACGCTCAGCCAGTAGATGAGCGACACTGTGCTCATTACGCCGCTGCGCGCTTTCTTTTTGCGCGTGTAGTCGCCCTCCTCGAGCAGCTGGTCCATCGCGCCGGTGTACGTTCCGCTCCAAACGAGCACGCCCACGCCGCAGGCGACCAGAAGCAGCAGCGCATCCACCGCCGCCGCGGCGTAAACATCCGCCGGAGCGACGCGCACGAGCAGCGCGGCAACACTGGAGGACGCAACTCCGAGCCCGAGCATCAGCGGCACAACGGCGAGGATGCACAGCACCACGCCGAGGATCGTACAGCGCGAGGCGGTCGGCTCATAGGCCTTGCGCCGCTCGCGCACCATGCCACTCACGCCGTACTCGGTCTCAAACGCCCCTTTTTCAAGAAAGTCGAATTCCTTCGTCTTCGCCCCGCACGAGAGGAACATCCCCACCGCAATGGCAACCAGCACCAAAATGACGCTCACGCCGAGACCTGCGGCCAGATCCTCCGAAATACCGCCCAGGCCCGCGTCCGCCATGGCGGAGAGAAAAATGATCACGACCGGCGAGATGATGCACATCGCCACCGCCAGTGCAATCTTCGGCGCGCAGGCCTTGCGCAGCGCAAGGTATCGCGCCGCCTGCTCCATCGTCACTCTCCGCAGCGGCGTTTCGTCCGCCTCGGATTCGACGAACTCCTCTTCTTCGAGTTCGTCCTTCAATAAATAGTCGGTGCTCACGCCAAACAGCCGGCTCATCTGCACCACCTTGTCAAGGTCGGGCACGGACTGCGCGCCCTCCCACTTGGATACCGACTGGCGCGTCACCCCGAGCTGACTTGCCAGCTCCTCCTGCGACCAGCCCGCCTTTTTGCGCAGCGTGATGATTTTATCCGCTAAGATCATATCGTCTTCCTCCTGAATTTCTATGGCGCGGTCCCGCGCCGTCTGGATGGCGTTATCATAGCCTATTTCGCGGTTGCGGGAAAGAAAGCGCACTGTCAAATTTGTCAACCGGCAGTTGCAATCCTTGATTTTTCAAGGTTTTTTCGCCGTGCGCTACTATTACCCTATGTATCTTCGTCATGATATCATACCGCGGCGCAGAAAAAAAGAGCGTCCCGTACGGGACGCTCTTTTTAAGGGTTTTCACACACTTACACGACGGCGAAGAACTTGACAAGGAACAGCGCGGAGATCACGTAGGTCAGAACGCTGGCGTCCTTAGCCTTGCCGGAGAGCACCTTGACAAAGGTGTAGGAGATGAGGCCCAGGCCGATGGCGTGGCCGATGGAGCCGGAGATCGGCATACCGATGAGCATGATGGACACCGGCAGCATTTGGTCCATGTCGCTGAAGTCCACATTCTTGAGGCCCTGGAGCATCAGAACGCCGACATAGATCAGCGCGGCGGAGGTCGCAGCGCCGGGGATGACGGCGGCGATGGGGGCGAGGAACATGCAGGCGAGGAACAGGATGCCCGCGGTGAGCGCGGTCAGGCCCGTGCGGCCGCCCGCTTCCACGCCGGAGGCGGACTCGATGAACGTGGTGACGGTGGAGGTACCGGTGCAGGCGCCCGCGACCGTACCGATGGCATCGGACAGCAGGGCTTCCTTCATCTGGGGCATGTTGCCGTCCTGATCGACCATGCCGGCGCGGGAGGCCGTACCGACGAGCGTGCCGATGGTATCGAACATATCGATCATGCAGAAGGTGATCACGAGCGTGATGGCGGTGAACCAGCCGATGTTCACAAAGCCCGCAAAGTCAAACTTGAAAAGCGTGGTGGAGACCATGTCGGCGAAAGGCGGGACAAAGCTCGCGGTCGCAAGGCTCGCAAACGGATTGACATGCAGGAAGATGGCGCTGCCCGCCCAGTAGATGACGGACGAGAACAGCATGCCGAGCAGCACTGCCGCCTTCACGCCCTTCTTGGCGAGGACGACCATGACGAAAACGCCGAGGAATGCGGTCACGACGGTCAGGACCATCGCATCGTAGCCCGAGCCCATGTTACCCTTGATGATGCTGGGCGTCAGCGCGCCGAAGAAGTCACGCATCATGTAGAACGGGCCGCCGTTTTCAGAGTAGATACCGACGTTGGAGCCAAGGCCCACGTTCATCAGCATCAGGCCGATGGCGGGAGCGATGCCGTAGCGCACGCCGAGAGGAATGGCCTCCACGATCTTCTCACGCACCTTTAAGAGCGTGAGGATGAGGAACACGATACCCTCGACAAGGATGATGACGAGCGCCGCCTGGAACGCGGACTCGTACTCGCACTCGTTGATGACCGCGATGTTGGCGACGACCACCGCGAAGAAGCTGTTGAGTCCCATGCCGGGCGCCATGACGAACGGCTTGTTGGCGAAAAACGCCATGCAAATCGTGCCGATCGCTGAGGCGATGCAGGTGGCAAGGAACACACCGTTCCACAGCGGCGTACCCACTGCAAAGTTGGTCAGCAGGTTCGGGTTGAGCGCGATGATGTAGGCCATGGTCATAAACGTGGTAAGACCGGCAAGGATCTCGGTGCGTACCGTAGTACCGTTGGCCTTCAGCTTAAATAGCTTTTCCATGATTTTCTCCCTTTCTTTTTTGTTTTTCCGCCCGCTTCCTAACAAAAAATTAGGAAGCAAAACAGATTTTCAGTCAATATTATAAACATCCCAACAAGAAATTGCAAGTGTTCTGTTTATTTTTACCACACTTTCTCACTCCGCGCCGAGAGTTCCTCCGGTTTCTGTTGTGTTTTTGTTTGCTTTGCGCTATACTATATTTCGTAAAAATTTGCATTTTGGGAGGTGCATGCCGTGAAGCTGATGGTTTTAGACGGCAACTCCATCATCAACCGCGCCTATTACGGTGTCCGTCCGCTCACCACGCGCGACGGGTTTTTCACCCACGCGATCTTCGGCTTTCTGACGATGCTCGGCCGCTTACTCGACGAGGAAAAGCCCGAGGCTCTGTGCGTCGCCTTCGACCGCCGCGAGCCGACGTTTCGCCACCTCGAGTACGAGGGCTACAAGGCCACGCGCCACGCCATGCCCGAAGAGCTCGCCATGCAGATGCCGGTGCTCAAGGACGTGCTCGACGCGATGAACATCCCCCGCTACGAGCTCGCGCGCTTTGAAGCGGACGATCTGATCGGTACGATCTCACGCAAGTGCGAAAGCGCAGGCTGGGACTGTGTCGTCGCCACGGGAGACAAGGACTCTTTGCAGCTCGTGACCGAGCACACGACCGTCAAGCTCATTTCCACGCGCATGGGCCAGACCACGACGAAGGACATGACGCCCGAGAGCTTTCGTGAGGTCTACGGCTTTGCGCCCGCCCACATTGTCGACCTCAAAGCGCTGATGGGCGACGCGAGCGACAACATCCCCGGCGTGCCGGGCGTTGGCGAAAAGACGGCGATGGCGCTCATCCAGAAATACCAGAGCATCGACGAAATTTACCGGCTGCTCCCCGATATCGAGGCCAAGCCGAACGTCATCAAAAAGCTCACCGAGGGGGAAGAGAGCGCCCGCAAGAGTTTTTATCTTGCGACCATCATCACCGACGCGCCGCTCGAATTTTCTCCGCAGGAAAACCTGCGAAAGGCCCCGTCCGACGCGCTCTATCCGCTCTTTATGAAGCTCGAGTTCACAAAGCTCATCGAAAAATACGGTCTCAAGCCGCCCGCCGACATCCCCGCCGCCGAGGAGCCGGTCGACCTCACCGTGACCGCCGAGGCCGTGACCACGGTGGAAAAGGCCAAGGAATATCTCTCGCTCTTCCGCAAGGCGGAGCACGTGACGCTGCTGGCGCTGCCGGATCTTTCCGGCGTGATCGTCGACTTCGTTGCAGGCGAATCGACCGCCGTCTCTGCCGAGTTCTACTTCAGCCGCTACGAGGGCGACTGGAACGCGCTGCTGCGCGCCCTGTTCTCGGATGATATCAAGAAAGTCAGCCACAACGTCAAGGACCTCCAGCGCACGCTGCTCGAAAACGGCCTTCCCATCGAAGGGTTCATTTTTGACACCGCGCTCGCAGGGTACCTGCTCGACGCGACGGCGGGCAAGTACGATATCGCGTCGCTCTTCGCCGCCTACTTCCACCAGACGCTTGCCGAGCCGAAGCACTTAGATCCAGACGCTTTCTCGATGCTCGGCGACACGGCCGAGGCCGAGACGGTGTTCCACGTCTATACCAGCGCCGTCGATGCGCTGTATGAGGCCTTTGCCCCCGAACTTGAGAAGCACGAGCTGCACGAGCTCTATTATGAGGTTGAGCTGCCCCTCTGCGCCGTGCTCGCGCGCATGGAGCACACCGGCATGCGCGTGGACGCAAATGCCCTCGCAGCCTTCGGCAGCGAAATGGAGGCGCAGCTCAAAACGCTCGAGCAGCACATCTATGAAGAGGCGGGCGGGCCGTTCAACATCAATTCCCCCAAGCAGCTCGGCGAGGTGCTCTTTGAGAGATTGCAGCTCCCGCACGGCAAGAAGACGAAGACCGGCTGGTCAACGAACGCGGACGTGCTCGAAAAGCTCCGGTGGGAGAATCCCATCGTCGAAGAGGTTTTGCAGTACCGCCAGTATGCAAAGTTCCGCTCGACCTACTGCGACGGGCTTTTGAAGGTCATCGCACCCGACGGGCGCATCCACACGAGCTTCCAGATGACCGTCACGGCGACGGGCCGTTTGAGCTCGACCGAGCCGAATTTGCAGAACATCCCCACGCGCACGCAGCTTGGCAGCGAATTTCGCCGCATGTTCGTGCCCGCGGACGGCTGCGTGCTCGTCGACGCGGACTATAGCCAGATCGAGTTGCGGCTGCTCGCGCACATCGCGGATGACGAGGCGATGAAGCAGGCGTTTCTGACCGGTGAGGACATCCACACCGTCACGGCCGCGCAGGTCTTCGGCGTGCCAAGCGATCAGGTCACCAAGCAGATGCGCTCGCACGCGAAGGCCGTCAACTTCGGCATCGTATACGGCATTTCCGCCTTCTCGCTCGCGCAGGACATCGGCGTGCCGGTGTACGAGGCGAAGGAATATATCGAGACGTACTTTGAGCGCTTCCCCGGCATCCGCCGCTATATGGACGAGGTCGTCGCGCAGGCGAAAGAGCGCGGCTATGTCGAAACACTGATGCACCGCCGCCGCGCGCTGCCCGAGCTGGCGGCGAGCAACTTCAATACCCGTTCGTTCGGCGAGCGTGTCGCGCGCAACATGCCCATTCAGGGCACGGCCGCGGACGTCATCAAGCTCGCAATGGTGCGCGTCGACGAGCGGCTGCACAAGGAAAACTTAAAGGCAAAGCTCATTTTGCAGGTGCACGACGAACTCATCGTCGAGTGCCCGGAGGAGGAAAAGGAGACGGTCGCACGGCTCCTCACCGAGGAGATGGAGGGCGCAGTGCACCTCTCCGTTCCCCTGACCGCCGAGGCCCACTGGGGCAAAAACTGGCTGGAAGCCAAATGACCGGAGGAAACCAATGGAACAGTTAAAGAAAAAAGTCCGCATCGTGCCGATGACGAACGAATATTTGAATGACGTTGCCGAGCTTGAGCGCACATGCTTCTCGAACCCCTGGTCGCGCAACATGCTCGCAGAGGAGCTTGAAAACGCGTGCTCAGCCTTCTTAGTCGCGCTGGATGCAGAAAACGGCAGCGTCGTCGGCTACGCGGGGCTGCTCGCCGTCGTGGACGAGGGCTGCATCACCAAGATGGCCGTCCGCCCCGACTGCCGCCGCGGCGGTGTGGCGGGACAGCTTCTCGACGTGTTTATCCGCTTCGCCGAGGGCAGCGGCCTTGCGTTCTTGACGCTTGAGGTGCGTGAGAGCAACTATGCCGCCATCGCGCTGTACGGCAGCCGCGGCTTCCGCGGCGAGGGCCGCCGCAAAAACTACTACGACCACCCGAAAGAGGACGCCATCATCATGACGAAGGAATTCGGCGCGGCAGAAGCGGAGGCGCAGCAATGAAAATTCTCGCTTTCGAGTCCTCCTGCGACGAGACCGCCGTTGCGGTCGTCGAGGACGGACGAAAAATTTTCTCCGACGCCATCGCGTCGCAGGCCGACCTGCACGCACTCTACGGCGGCGTCGTGCCGGAGATCGCGTCGCGTAAGCACATCGAGGCCATCGCCGCACTGACCGATCAGGCGCTCAAGGAGGCGGGCGTCGAGAAAAAAGACATCGACGCCGTGGCCGCGACCTACGCGCCGGGTCTCATCGGTGCGGTGCTCGTTGGGCTGAACTTTGCCAAGAGCGCGGCCTACGCGCTGAATGTGCCGCTCATCCCTGTGCACCACATCCGCGGCCACATCGCCGCGAATTACTTAGCGTTCCCAGAGCTTGAGCCGCCGTTTCTGGCGCTGTGCATGTCCGGCGGCAACACGCTCATCGTCGACGTGCGCGACTACACTGACTTTGCGCTCCTCGGCGCGACGCGTGACGATGCGGCGGGCGAGTGCTTTGACAAGGCCGCGCGCGTGCTCGGCCTTCCCTACCCCGGCGGCGCGGCGATGGACAAGCTCGCCCACGAGAGCGAGGGCGGCGTTTACGAGCTGCCGCGCGCAAAGATCGACGGGTGCCCTCTCGATATGAGCTTTTCGGGCCTCAAGACCGCCGTCGTGAACCTTGCCCACAACGCCGAGCAGACGGGAAAGCAGCTCGACCGTGCGGCGCTTGCGCGCGACTTCACGCAGGCCGTTGTCGACGAGCTCGTCCCGCGCGCGATGCTCGCCATGCAGCAAAGCGGGCACAAGGTACTCGTCGCCGCAGGCGGTGTCGCCGCGAACTCGTTCATCCGCGCAGAGCTCGAAAAGGAGTGCCGAAAGCACGGCTACCGGCTCTACATGCCGCCGCTCAAGCTCTGTGGTGACAACGGCGCGATGATCGGCGCACAGGGGTATTATGAGTATCTCGCCGGCGCGCGGGCGGATTGGTCGCTGAACGCGTATGCGACGAGAGATATTGACGATCCTATCGTCTGAGGGTTTACAGCGCGGCAGCGCTGGTTCTTATTCCCCTACACCGTGCAGAGGTGCGATCAAGGGGGATATTCTCTTTCCTCGGAAAGAGAATATCCCCCTTTGACCCCCAAGAGAAAGGGACTGATTGCCAGTCTCGGGCTTGAACAGTCTTTATGCCTCCGGAATGGAATGCCTGCGCGCAGCAGAGCCGCGTTTGCCCCTGCTATACGACTTGGTGTGCTCCTATTATCCGCTGCCGCTCTGCCTGTCTCGCGATAGTGCAGCCTAATCACCGTCTACCGGAGCATTCCACAATGCGGCGAG
>ENA-UERS01000895-UERS01000895.1-human-gut-metagenome-genome-assembly--contig:-NODE-895-length-10946-cov-2.833747_pt1 | contig 10946 bp, 14 predicted proteins | sample MGYA00242991_ERZ507992 | MGnify/ENA primary metagenome ERZ507992 (study PRJEB26167, sample SAMN06115535) | human gut metagenome | host: Homo sapiens | place: China:Chongqing | collected 2015-10-24...
GGAAAAGAGCCCTTCAGCGCGGCTTTTCATAATTTCTGAAATTTTTTTAAAAAAGCCATTGACTTGAACTTAACTTTAAGTTTTACTCTATATACAGCGGCGGAACATACCTCCGCCGCCCTGAACATGACAGACAATTTATATAAATAAAAGGAGAGATCCATCGATGAACAAGCCCTACATTCTATGCCACATGATGACCTCCGTGGATGGCCGCATCGACTGCGCCATGACGGAGCACCTGCCGCCAGGTCTGCACAAAGGGCACATCCTCCAATCCCGGCAGCACCCAAAAGCGGCTGTGTCCGACCCACAGCTTGTCGATCATAACGCCGTCATAGACGTTCATAACCTCCAGAAACAGCAGTGCCTGCCAATAGGCCGCCCCAAAGGGGCCTGATTTTTCTGAAAATAACATGCTTTCCTCCCGCTTCTTCGCAGTATCTTCTATGTTACTTTGCGCGCGCAGTTAGTCTTCTCTAACCGTCGATTTTTATAAAAGCCGCCCCTCAGCAGCCCGCGGTCTGACCGGCCTTATGCCTGCGAATCGCATGAGAACCCGGTTCAAATATTCTGACAGTCCTATTGTAGCATCTGCCTCAGCCTTTTGCAAGACGGTGTTTTCATATCAATAAAGGGGATGCGCAAAGCGCATCCCCTTTATTGCTCGTCCCCCCGGCGCAGCCGGATGATCCGGGCATCCAGGGCCGCCAGGTCCTCCCGGTCATGGGTCACCAGCAGCACCGGCTTCGTCTCCGCCGCCCGGCGGATGGCCCGGATGGCCCGCTGCCGGTTTTCATCATCCAGCCCCGTAAATGGCTCGTCCAGGGCAATAGCCTCCGACGGGGCCAGCAGCGCCCGGGCCAGGGCCAGACGGCGCTTCATGCCTCCGGACCACGCCCCCACCGGCTTGCTCCCCACATCTGCAAGGCCCAATTCTTCCAGCATGGCTTCCGCCGCCCTGGTGTCATAGGCCGGTCCCAGGGCAAAGCGGAGGTTGCCCGCCGCATCCAGCCCCTCCAGCAGGCGGTCCTCCTGAAAAACCGCGCTCCAGCGGAGATCCGTTCCCACCAGCCGGCCGCCGTCCGGCTTTTCCAGGCCCAGCAGCAGCCGCAGCAGGGTGGTCTTGCCCGCCCCGGAAGGAGCCCAAATGGCCGTAATACCCACCCCGGCGGCAAAGGACAGGTTTTGCAGCACCGGACGGCCATGATAGGCCTTGCACAGATTCTTCACTTCCATCAGCCGCCCGCCTTTCCCGCCGCCCAGTCCGTCAGGGCCAGGAACAGCCGCTCAAAAATTACCGACACCGCCACGATGGTGACGGTCCAGGCAAAGAGGTCCGGGGTCTGGAAGTACACCTTAGCGGTATACAGCCGTTCGCCAATGGAGCCGCCGGGCATGCCGATGACCTCCGCCGCCGCCCCGGCCTTCCAGCAGAGGCCCAGGCCCAGGGACACCGCCGTGCGGAAATAGGGCATCACCTGGGGCAGATAGATGCCCCGGAGCCGCCGCCCGAAGGACACCCGGAACACCCGGGCCATTTCCAGCAGCTGCCGGTCCGTGCGGCAGATGCCCTCCAGCACATTCAGGTACACCGGCGGGAACACCATCAGCGCCGAAATGAACAGGGACAGGCTCCGGCTGTTGAGCCACACCAGGGCCAGAATGATGAAGGACGCCACCGGCACCGCCTTGATGGCCGCCGCCAGGGGCGCCATCAGCTCCCGGAACCAGGTTTTCCAGGCCGCCAGAGCCGCCAGCACCACCGCCAGGACCGTGGAGATCAAAAAGCCGCCGAAGATCCGGATGGCGGACCAGGCCACCGTCCGCCAGAAGGCGGCGGTGACGGCCAGCTGCCCCAGCCGGAGCAGCACATTCACCGGGGACACCAGCAGCAGCTCTCCATGGGGGTATGCCGCCCTCAGGGCCATGGCCGCCAGCTGCCACACCACCAGCCAGAAAGCCACCGCCCACAGGCGGAGGGATGTTTTCTTCCTGCCCATCGCGGCGGCTCCTTTCTGTTTCGGAATGGAAATCAGGCAGACAGGTCCTGCCCTGCCGTGCCGGTTTTACTTATGCGCCGTAGTAGAAATCGTCCCCGGGCAGGGCGCCGCCCACGGAGGAGGGCTCCGCGTCGGCCAGGACCTGCAGGTAACCGGAGAGCTTGTCCTTCATCTCGCTGCCGGTGATGCAGACGATGTTGCAGTAAGGCAGGGCCTTTTCCGCCACAGGGGCGGCCTCGATGATGCCGTACTCTGCGATCAGCTGGGCGGCGTCCGCGTTGTTGTCGTTGACCCACTCCACGCTGGCGGCGTAATTCTGAAGGAAGCTGTCCACCGCGCCGGGATTGGCCTCCACCACATCCCGCCGGGCCACGATGACGCCGGTGATGAGTCCGGAGCCGTTATCCAGCTTGTTCCACTCCTCCGTCAGATCCAGAGCCATCCGCAGCCCCTCGATCTTGGTCTGGGCCACGGTGACAAAGGGCTGGGGCAGCAGGGCGATGGTGGCCTGGCCGCTGGCCAGGGCCGCCACGCATTCGCTGTGCTCGCTCTTCCAGTCGATGGTCACATCGTTATCAGGATCAATGCCGTTTTCCGTCAGCAGATACCGCAGGGCGTACTCCGGGGTGCTGCCCTTACCCGCAGCCACGATGGTCTGTCCCTTCAGATCCGCCATAGACTGGACGGCGTCGCCGTTCTCCACGATATACAGTACGCCCAGAGTGTTGACCGCCAGCACCTCCACCGCGCCGTCGGTCTTGCCGTACAGCACGGCGGCCAGGTTGGCGGGCACGCAGGCCATGTCCAGGTCGCCCTTGATGAGGGCGGGGGTCACCTCGTCGGCGGAACCGGCCAGGGTGAATTCGTAGGTATTGCCGGTGGATACCACATTCTCCTTGCCCTCCATCATCTCATTGGCCGTGTCGCTCAGACTCATCAGTTCCACCAGGCCCATGGCGGTGGGGCCCTTTAGGGCCGCGATCTTAAATGCCGCCGGGGTGAAGTCCGGTGTTTCCGCCGCCGGTTCCTCGGTCTGGGCCGGCTGTTCCGCCGGTTCCTCTTCGGCGGCCTTCTGGCCGCAGGCGGCCAGGGACAGGACCATCGCCAGGGACAGTCCCAGGGCAAGCAGTTTTTTCTTCAGGTTCATGGTTTTTCTTCCTTTCATACGCTCCCTGCCGGGGCATAGACGGTCTTGGCGATGACGCCCTCCAAGCGGCCCAGCTTGCCGGACAGGGCGGAGATGACGTCGCCGGGGGCATCCATGGCCACGCTGATGATGTTCACGCCCTTTTCCCGGTAGGGCACGCCCATGCGGCCGATGATATGGGGTCCGTACTGGTGCAGCAGTTCATTGAGGGCTGCCACCTGGGCGCCCTCCCGGACGATGATGGCGATGACGGCCACCCGCGTTTCCACAGCTTCCACAGCGGTCTCTCCTTTTCAAAAAGTAATACATCCCCCCTGCCGTTCGGCAGAGGGGATGACAGATGTATCCAGTGATCCTTCCTCATCTTTCGGCTCGGAGCTTCCTCGCCGGCAGAACGGTATGATAGGGCATGGTGTCGCCGGGCAGAAACACTTTCCGGAGACAGGAATCAACATAGCACACCCGGTCCGCCTTTGTCAAGGCGCCGGACGGGGATTCTTTGCAGAAAACCGGGGATACATGGACCGGCGGTTCTGAGCGGCGGAAGCCCCCGGCGTCTCCGGCATCAACCCCGGACATGTGAACAGCGCCGCCCGGAATCGGGCGGCGCTGCCGTGTGAAAAAATGGCATTGCTTACGGTCCTCCGGCGCGGCCCCATCCGTGCCGGGGAACCGGCGGAAACCCGTGAAGTTTCCGCGGTGGTAAAGGAAAGACAGAAAAAAGATAGAAAAGAAAGATAGGAAATAGGAAGATAAGGTTTTTGGTTAGGAAAGATAGGAAATAGGAAAGATAAGGAAAATAGAGGTGTATTCTCGTGGTTTAGCCCGCCAGCTGCTTGCCCATGGCACGGCAAGCTTCCAGCGTGTCGTCGTCAGGTGCTTCCTGACAGGTGATGCTGTCGCAGACCAGGTTGATGCCGGCGTCGTCGCAGTCCTTTTCCCAGTTGCGCATCCACTCGCCGTCGCCCCAGCCGAAGGAACCGAAGAGGGCTACCTTCTTGCCGCCGAGGTTACCCTTGTTGGCAGAGAACATGGGCTCGAACTCCATCTCCTCCAGCACCTCAGAGCCCATGGCAGGGCATCCGAGCGCCACAGCGTCCACGCCGCTGAAGGTGGAAGCGTCCACCTGAGAGGGCTCCAGCAGCACAGCCTCCGCACCGGCACTCTTCATACCTTCCAGAACGGCCTCCGCCATCTGCTTGGTATTGCCGGTGCCGCTCCAATAAATCACAGCAGTTTTCATCGTTGATTTCTCCTTTCTTGAGAAGTTTTTTCGCGGCCAAAGGCCGGATCTGGTATATCAAACCGCGACGGCAAGCTGTCCGATGCCGGAACCGGCCCGCCAGAGCTCGCAGTAGATATCGGTGCATTTGCGGTACTTGGCAAACAGGCGCTGGGCCTGCTCCACATCGCCGTAGACTTTCCAAAGTCCCGCACATTTGTAGTTGACGGCCCGGTTTTCAATGAAGCCAAGCACATCCTGAGGGGGATAGCTGAGAAACAGTCCCACCTCATGGGGAAATTCGCCCCCGGAGCGGAAGCGGCGGGCCAGATACGCCACGCACTGCTCGCTGCCCTTGTCCGGATACCCGGCGTCCGCCAGCATGGCCTCCGCCAGCCGGTCCTTCAAGTCCTTCTGCAATTCAGAGGGCCGGTAGAGATACAGCAGCGCTTTCTGGTCCTGATAGCGCAGGGGCAGCAGCCGCAGCCCCTTGGGAACCAGGATCCGGTTCAGTTCCCGGATCTCCATGGTCAGGCTGTCCAAGTCCTCAAAGGGGACCGGAAAGATGGTGCCGGTTTTGATGCCGGCCAAAGTCGGCGCACATTGCCGCACCAGGTTTTCCTCAGACATACCGTGACCTCCCTAGGCCCCGGCAGGGTGCCTCAGCACAGGCGGCACGCCGGTGTGAAAAGCGCCCGCCCGCACTGTGGTCTCCCAAAGTTAGAGGGCCTTAACTTTTTTCAAGAGGAAAGGGGGCTAACCTCTTTGACTGTATCCTATCAGAAACCCAGGGCCCCATCCGCTCCAAAACAGTGGATACGGCTCCAAAACGGCAAAATGCGGAAATTTTCTTTTTTCGGGCCGAAAGACATGAAACTGTCGATAAAGCGGTAGACTTCTGCAACAGTAAGGAAGAGTGTGCGCGGGAAACCCAAGAGGGGTGTCCTGCGCCATTGAAATCAACAGTTTTCAGGACTTTTATAAAGTCCTGAAAACTTGCTCAGCGAGGCGAAAAAGTTTTTCGCCCCGCTGAACGGAGGAGGTCCATCTGGACCTCCTCCCCGACGTATGTATTTCCTGTCAGCAGGCGGAAGCGCCCTCCACCGGCTGGGGGGCGCAGCTGTCGTAGGCCGCGCCGGCCCGGTACTCCCGGGGGGAAACGCCCACCACGTCCCGGAAGGCCTTGGCAAACTTGCTGGCATTGTCGTAGCCGAACTGCCCGGCGATGTCCAGCACCGTCCGGTCCGTGCCCCGCAGCAGTTCCGCCGCCCCCCACATCCGCTGGGAGCGGACATAGGCCGCCGGGGACATGCCGTAGACCCCGGTGAAGCTGGCTTTTACCTGGGCCTCGGAGACGCCGAACCGGTCCGACAGGGCCCGCAGGGTCACGTCCCGGTCCGGCTCCTCCAGCAGACAGGAGCGCACCTGCTCCGCCAGCGTCACCTGGGCGGCGGTGCAGCCGTGGGCCGGCTGGGCGGAAGGGGTCAGGGTGGTGAGAAACAGCAGCAGTTCCAGCAGCTTTACCTTTAAATATCCCTTGCGGATGTCCTCCGGCACGGCGTACAGCTCGGAAAACACGTGCTTCACCCGCCGGGAAGACCGGGCGGCGAACACCGCCCCGCCGGGGCACAGCTTTTCCATCAGCGCGGCGGGCCGCACCTCCACATCGCTCAAAATGCAGGACAAACATTCCGGCGCAGCGGCGGGGTCGATCACCACCACGATGCCGTGGTAATGTCCGGTGGGGAATCGGCTGCCCTGGGGCAGTGCAGAAGCCCGGGCCACCACCATATCCCCCGGCGCCAGATAGAAATAGCGGCCGTTCTGCCGGTACTCCACACGCCCTTCCAGACAGTGGTGGATCTCCAGCCGCTCTCCGGGGCCGCCCCGCTCCTCCCGGCAGGACCGGGCATGGATGTCCCGGTACATCAGCTCCATGCCGGGAAACACGGGATACACGGTGGCAATGGCTTCGCCGCCGGTGGCATCCAGATGCAGCAGCCGGGGCGCGTCCGTTTTCAGCTGGGGATTCAGGCACAGAGAGGTTTTAGAGGGGCGCGGGATGGGGGACATAGCAGGGGCTCCTTTCGCGAGTTAGATGCGTTTAACTTTAGTATAGCACACCTTGCCCGCAAGCGCAAGCAGGCAAAGGAGAAAGAACCGCATCAGAAGCGGCGGCCATAGGGTCTCTTTCGCTTTTCCTACCGTATGCACGGTAAACCATTTGGCAAATTAGAAGTTGTCTCTATCAGAGTCCGTAATGAATTATCCACTTGTTATTGTTTAATGCCTTTTCTAACAGCTTCTTCAGTTCGGAAAGTTCAGAATTATCTGCAACGACATCAATAAATGCCTTTAGCGAACAAGGTGGAACAAGTGTAACACCATAATATGCAAGCCCTTTACCTTTGACAGAAAGTGTATGCCAATAGAAGTCAATGGATGAAAGTCTTTCAACAACGCCTTCCAAATAGGCGTCATCAACAGAAATACAGGTATATTTCCATGGCTCATACTCGTCATATCGTTTTCCCTGCTGAGGAGCATCCATCATAATTCCAAACTCGTGTTTTGCCATGTATATCACCTCCACAAATTCCAGTTTGTTTTCATTCTATCATAGCTGAAGCCTTTTTTATCATACCATAAAATCCGAATTTCGGCGCATACTACTTTCAAGAATGGAGGAATCTCATGGAGAAATTTTCAACCGACTACATGGAAAACGTCCAGACGCTGGACCAGCTTCTGGGGGTGGGCCGCAGCTGCGACATGGTGAGCCGGGACTACCTCATCGGCGGCCGCCGGGCCCGGCTCTGGGTGGTGGACGGCTTCGGCAGTGACAGCATCATTGAGCGGATGGGGGCCTTCTGGCTGTCCCTGAAGCCGGAAAATGTGCTGGGCCTCACCCAAATGCAGGACTTTCTGGACCGGTTCATCACCTTTTCCGAATCCAACGTCACCTTTGACGTGTCCGACGCCGTGACCTCCGTGTTTCTGGGCAAATCCCTGCTGGCCATGGAGGGCCTGGCCGGGGTGGCCCTCATGGACGCCAAGGGCTACCCCAGCCGGGGGGTGGACGAGCCGCCGGACGGCAAGGTGCTTCGCGGCAGCCACGATGGTTTCGTGGAGGCCGTCGTCCCCAACATGGCCCTGCTGCGCCGCCGCATCCGGGACCCCCACCTGACTATGGAGGGCCACAAGGTAGGCTCCCGGACCCACAATGACGCCGTCCTCTGCTACCTGGACGACAAGGTAGACCAGGACCTGCTGCGCAAGCTCCGGGGCAAGCTGCTGGGGCTGGACATCCGGTCCCTGTCCATGGCCCAGGAAAGCCTGGCGGAGGCCATCCGGCCCAAGCAGTGGTATAACCTGTTTCCCAAGGTGCGCTACACGGAGCGGCCCGACGCGGCCGCCGCCAGCATTATGGAGGGCAGCATCGTCCTCATGGTGGACAACTCCCCCTCGGTAATGATCCTGCCCACCAGCTTTTTCGACTTCACCCAGGAATCCAACGACTACTATTTTCCGCCCCTCATCGGTACCTATCTCCGCATCCTGCGGGTGACGGTGTTCATTCTCTCCCTCTTCATCACCCCCGCCTGGTATCTCATGGTCAGCGAGCCCAATCGCCTGCCGGCGTGGCTGGATTTCCTCTCCTCCCCGGAGCCGGTGTCCTTGAGCCTGCTGAGCCAGCTGCTGGTGGTTGAATTTCTCATTGACGTGCTGAAGCTGGCCTCTTTGAACACGCCGGACAGCCTGTCCAACTCCTTTTCCATGCTGGGTGCCCTGGTGCTGGGCGACTTCGCCGTTCAGGCCGGATGGCTGGGGCCGGAGGTGCTGGTATATATGGCCTTCGTGTCCGTGGCCGGGTTCGCCCAGCCCAGCTATGAGCTGGGGTACGCCTTCAAGCTGCTGCGGGTGGCGCTGCTGCTGCTGACAGCGGCCTTCGACGTCTGGGGATTCTGCCTGGGGTTCGTGGGCATCCTAGTCCTGCTGGCCACCACAAAACCCCTGGTGGGCCACGGGTATCTCTATCCCCTGATCCCCTTCAACGGCAAAGCCCTGCTGCGGCTGCTGATCCGGGAGCCCATCAGCCGGGACAACACCTGACCTTCCTCTATTCTTTATATTAAGAAAGCCCGCCTGAAAGGAAATTCCTTTCAGGCGGGCTTTGCCGGAGTTTGTCAGTCCTCACCGATGCTGATGGCGCTGACGGGGCAGCCGTCCCGGGCCGTCTCCGCCTCAGCCATCTGGTTGGCGGGGATCTCGCCGCCGTGGGCCAGGCCGTCGTCCCCCATGGAGAACACCACGGGGCAGGTCCCGGCGCACAGGCCGCAGCCGACGCAGGCGTCGTTCACCGTTGCTTTCATATCCTTACCTCCATCAATCCTGGATCGTTCCGTCCCGGCCCAGGGTCACCACCTGCCAGGGCAGGAACTTTCCGCTTTCCCGGAGAGCCGTTTCCACCGCCCGCTGCAAGCCGCCGCAGCAGGGCACCTCCATGCGGACGATGGTGACCTCCCGGATCTCGTTGAGCCGGATGATCTCCGTCAGCTTTTCCGCGTAGTCCCCCTCGTCCAGCTTGGGGCAGCCGATCATGGTGATGTGCCCCTTCATAAACCGCTCGTGGAAGTCCGCCCGGGAAAAGGCGGTGCAGTCCGCGGCGATCAGCAGCCTGGCCCCCTGGTAGAAGGGCGCCTGCACCGGCAGCAGCTTGATCTGGATGGGCCACTGCATCAGCCGGGAAACCGCGGCGGACTGCATGGGGGCGTCCGCCGGATTTTCCCGCAGTTCTGCGGCCTGGCTGCCGGGGCAGCCTCCCAGGTTCAGCGGCGCACTGCCGGAGCAGCCGCTGCGGGTGACCGGGGCGCTGCCGATGAGGGCCTCCGCCTTTTTGGCCAGCTGGGCGGCGGCCACCGCTTTTTCGTCAAAGGCGGCAGCTTCCCGCTCCACAAAGGTAATGGCGTTGGTGGGGCAGTGGGGCAGGCAGTTGCCCAGGCCGTCGCAGTAATCGTCCCGCAGCAGGGCCGCCTTGCCGTCCACCATGCCGATGGCCCCTTCCTGGCAGGCTGCGGCGCAGGCGCCGCAGCCGTTGCACTTGTCCCGGTCGATCTCAATAACTCTCCGTATCATTAGGTTGTCTCCTTTTTCCCTGGCTATTCAGCCTTGTCTTTCCGTCCTTAGTATCTTATAATATTACTGTAAAATCTGTTGCGTTTGCAACTTTTTCTTTGAAATTCACTGCTAAGTCCAGGAGGTATTTCCATGCAGGTGCGTGTTCCGGATTATTTTGACGAATTTTCCTGTCTGGCGGGAGCCTGTCCCCACAGCTGCTGCATCGGCTGGGAGGTAGTCATCGACGAGGACACCGCCCGGCGGTATCAGGCGGAGCCGGGGCCCCTGGGAGAATGCCTCCGGGCCGCCATGGAATTTGACGGCGAGGACTTCTGCTTTCCTCTGAACGGCGGCCGGTGTCCCTTTTTGAATCAGGAAAACCTGTGTGACATCCACTGCGCCCTGGGGCCGGAGGCCACCTCCCTCACCTGCCGGGCTCATCCCCGGTTCATCGAGGACTACGGCCCCTTTCAGGAGATCACCCTGTCCGCCGCCTGTCCAAAGGCCAACGATCTGCTGCTGGGCAGTTCCAGGCCGCTGACCTTTTTAGAGCGGCAGAACGGGGAACCCGCAGAAACAGGGGATGACTGGCTGGATTGGCTGGTGCCTCTGCGGGACCATCTGCTGGATCTGCTGCGGGACCGGAGCCAGCCCCTAAAAGCGCGCCTGCGGGCCTTTCTGCTGACGGCTTACGAAGCTCAGTCCCTGCTGGACAACGAGGACATGGAGGGGCTGGCCGCTTTCTGCGCCGCGCCCCAGACTATCCCCGCAGATTTCGGCGGCAGCGCCGGCAGCTGGGAACCCGCCGTCCGGCAGTATTTGCAAGACCTGGAAATCCTGGAGCCGGACTGGCGGGACCTGCTGGACCGGTGGGCCGGGGAGCCGCCTGTTCCCTTCGCCCCCCAAGAACCGGAAAAGCTGGAGCAGATTGCCGTGTACTTCGCCTTCCGGCATCTGCTGAAAGCCGTCAACGACGGAGACCTTCTGGGCCGGGCCCAGTTCTGCGTGCTGGGGGTCTTGACTGCGGACCGGCTGTCCCGGCTGGCGGGCCTGCCGGAGGCCCTGCGGCTGTTCAGCCGGGAGATCGAACACGACGAGGACAGCCTCACCGCCCTGCTGGAGGCCTTCTGGCAGAGGCCGGAGCTTTCCCTTCCGGTATTTCTGGCCCCGCTGGCGGAATAGGTCCGCCTTTGTGCGCTCTGCCTGTTTCTCCCCATTGCTTTTGGCAAAAACGTTGAAGTTGCACAATAGCTATTGACTTTTATCCGTGCCAGCTGTATATTATAGACACAAAGAGGGACGCAGAAACGTGAAAACGGTGTCCCATTTGTTCGCCGCTGGCAGTTCCGGCAGGTCAAATACGAAGCGCATCATTTATGGGTTGGCGTGAGATACGGTTTCTGTACGCACGGTGCTTCATGGATTGGCGGTCAGTGTTCTGAAAAAGCGGCAATAT
>ENA-UERS01000901-UERS01000901.1-human-gut-metagenome-genome-assembly--contig:-NODE-901-length-10891-cov-2.713335_pt1 | contig 10891 bp, 7 predicted proteins | sample MGYA00242991_ERZ507992 | MGnify/ENA primary metagenome ERZ507992 (study PRJEB26167, sample SAMN06115535) | human gut metagenome | host: Homo sapiens | place: China:Chongqing | collected 2015-10-24...
CGAGCACGAAGTGAAGTTTGTCGATCTGCGCTTCACCGATACCAAAGGTAAAGAACAGCACGTCACGATTCCGTCTCATCAGGTAAATGCCGAATTCTTCGAAGAAGGCAAAATGTTTGACGGCTCCTCGATTGGCGGCTGGAAAGGCATTAACGAATCCGACATGGTGCTGATGCCAGACGCGTCCACCGCAGTGATTGACCCGTTCTTCGCCGATTCTACCCTGATTATCCGTTGCGACATCCTTGAACCTGGTACCCTGCAAGGCTATGACCGTGACCCGCGCTCCATCGCGAAGCGCGCTGAAGATTACCTGCGTTCCACTGGCATTGCCGACACCGTACTGTTCGGGCCAGAACCTGAATTCTTCCTGTTCGATGACATCCGTTTCGGATCTTCTATCTCCGGTTCCCACGTTGCTATCGACGATATCGAAGGCGCATGGAACTCCTCCACCCAATATGAAGGTGGTAACAAAGGTCACCGTCCGGCAGTGAAAGGCGGTTACTTCCCGGTTCCGCCGGTAGACTCTGCTCAGGATATTCGTTCTGAAATGTGTCTGGTGATGGAACAGATGGGTCTGGTGGTTGAAGCCCATCACCACGAAGTAGCGACTGCTGGTCAGAACGAAGTGGCTACCCGCTTCAATACCATGACCAAAAAAGCGGATGAAATTCAGATTTACAAATACGTTGTTCACAACGTCGCTCACCGCTTTGGTAAAACCGCGACCTTTATGCCAAAACCGATGTTCGGTGATAACGGCTCCGGTATGCACTGCCACATGTCGCTGTCTAAAAACGGCGTCAACCTGTTCGCAGGCGACAAATACGCAGGTCTGTCTGAGCAGGCGCTGTTCTACATCGGCGGCGTAATCAAACACGCTAAAGCCATCAACGCCCTGGCGAACCCGACCACCAACTCCTACAAGCGTCTGGTCCCGGGTTACGAAGCGCCGGTTATGCTGGCTTACTCTGCCCGTAACCGCTCTGCCTCTATCCGTATTCCGGTGGTGACCTCTCCGAAAGCGCGTCGTATCGAAGTGCGCTTCCCGGATCCGGCGGCTAACCCGTACCTGTGCTTTGCTGCGCTGCTGATGGCCGGTCTTGATGGTATCAAGAACAAGATCCATCCGGGCGAAGCCATGGACAAAAACCTGTATGACCTGCCGCCGGAAGAAGCGAAAGAGATCCCGCAGGTTGCCGGTTCTCTGGAAGAAGCCCTGCAGGCCCTGGATGCTGACCGCGAGTTCCTGACCGCTGGCGGCGTGTTCACCAATGACGCTATCGATGCCTACATCGCCCTGCGTATGGAAGAGAACGACCGCGTACGCATGACTCCGCATCCGGTTGAGTTCGAACTGTACTACAGCGTCTAATTTTGCTTTAAATCCAGGGTATGTCGTGTTGTGGCGCGAGATGCCCAGGATATTTTGTTGCCGTGGAAACTTTCAGCCCATCTCAGGATGGGCTTTTTTCTCCACCAACACGCTGATCTCACGAGCTTTTTACCGATAAAAAGCTATACTGCACTAAATTGGTGCATTCATTTTCAGGAGACTGTCGAATGGCAACAGGCACACTGCCCGATGCTGGGCAGATCCTTAACTCCCTTATCAACAGTATTTTACTGGTCGATGATGACCTGGCGGTGCACTTTGCCAACCCTGCGGCGCAGCAGCTGCTGGCGCAGAGCTCGCGCAAGCTGTTTGGCACCCCATTACCTGAGCTGTTGAGCTATTTTTCGTTGAATATCGGGCTGATGCAGGAGAGCCTGCAGGCGGGCCAGGGATTTACCGATAACGAAGTGACGCTGGTTATCGATGGCCGTTCGCACATCCTGTCGTTGACCGCCCAGCGGCTGCCGGAAGGCTTTATTCTGCTGGAAATGGCGCCGATGGATAATCAGCGCCGCCTGAGCCAGGAGCAGCTGCAGCATGCGCAGCAGGTCGCCGCTCGCGACCTCGTCCGCGGCCTGGCGCATGAGATAAAAAACCCGTTAGGCGGCCTGCGCGGCGCGGCCCAGCTGCTCAGCAAAGCGCTGCCCGACCCGGCGCTAACGGAATATACCAAAGTGATCATTGAGCAGGCCGACCGGTTAAGAAATCTGGTCGACCGCCTGCTCGGACCACAGCATCCGGGCATGCACGTTACCGAAAGCATCCACAAAGTCGCCGAACGGGTAGTTAAACTGGTTTCCATGGAGTTGCCGGACAACGTGAAGTTGATCCGCGATTACGACCCCAGCCTACCAGAGCTACCCCACGACCCGGATCAAATTGAACAGGTGTTGCTGAACATCGTCCGTAATGCGCTGCAGGCTCTGGGGCCGGAAGGGGGCGAAATTATTCTTCGCACCCGCACCGCTTTCCAGCTGACGCTGCATGGGGTGCGTTATCGCCTCGCCGCCCGCATCGACGTTGAAGATAATGGCCCGGGTATTCCGCCCCATCTCCAGGATACGCTGTTCTATCCGATGGTCAGCGGCCGCGAAGGCGGTACCGGCCTGGGCTTATCTATCGCCCGTAGCCTTATCGATCAGCACTCCGGCAAAATTGAATTCACCAGCTGGCCGGGTCATACCGAATTTTCGGTATACCTGCCTATTCGTTGATGACGATAGCTCCATCCGCTGGGTGCTTGAACGCGCGCTCACCGGAGCCGGCTTGAGCTGCACAACGTTCGAAAGCGGCAATGAGGTGCTAGATGCCCTCACCACCAAAACCCCGGATGTACTGCTGTCAGATATCCGTATGCCCGGAATGGATGGTTTGGCGCTGCTCAAACAGATTAAGCAGCGCCATCCAATGCTCCCGGTCATCATAATGACCGCGCATTCCGATCTGGACGCCGCGGTCAGCGCTTATCAGCAGGGCGCTTTTGATTATTTGCCCAAACCTTTTGATATCGATGAAGCCGTCGCCCTCGTCGACCGGGCGATAAGCCACTATCAAGAGCAGCAGCAGCCGCGAAATGCGCCGATAAGTAGCCCAACTGCCGACATCATCGGCGAAGCGCCAGCTATGCAGGATGTCTTTCGCATTATTGGCCGCCTGTCGCGCTCATCCATCAGCGTGCTGATCAATGGCGAATCCGGTACCGGTAAAGAGCTTGTCGCACATGCCCTGCATCGCCATAGTCCACGCTCAAAAGCGCCGTTTATCGCGCTGAATATGGCGGCGATCCCCAAGGACCTGATTGAGTCCGAGCTGTTCGGCCATGAAAAAGGAGCCTTTACCGGCGCCAATACCGTCCGTCAGGGTCGCTTTGAACAGGCTGACGGCGGTACGCTGTTCCTGGATGAAATTGGCGATATGCCGCTTGATGTCCAGACTCGTCTGCTGCGCGTGCTGGCGGATGGTCAGTTTTATCGCGTGGGCGGTTACGCGCCGGTCAAGGTCGATGTGCGGATCATCGCCGCCACCCACCAGAACCTGGAACAGCGCGTGCAGGAGGGGAAATTTCGTGAAGATTTGTTCCACCGCCTGAACGTCATCCGGGTGCATTTACCGCCGCTGCGCGAGCGCCGGGAAGATATTCCACGCCTGGCCCGCCATTTCCTGCAGATAGCCGCCCGCGAGCTCGGCGTTGAAGCCAAACAGCTGCATCCGGAAACGGAGACAGCGCTGACCCGCCTGGCGTGGCCAGGCAACGTCCGTCAGCTGGAAAACACCTGTCGCTGGCTCACCGTCATGGCCGCCGGCCAGGAGGTGCTGACGCAGGATCTGCCGAGCGAACTGTTTGAGACCACGATTCCTGATAGCCCAACGCAGATGCAGCCTGACAGCTGGGCTACGCTGCTGGGTCAGTGGGCCGATCGGGCGTTGCGATCCGGTCATCAAAACCTGCTCTCAGAAGCGCAACCCGAAATGGAGCGCACGCTGCTAACGACCGCCCTGCGCCATACTCAGGGGCACAAGCAGGAGGCTGCGCGCCTGCTGGGATGGGGACGTAATACCCTGACGCGTAAGCTAAAAGAGTTGGGTATGGAGTAGGGTTCAACAGCATGATGAAAAATAGCCGATCGGCGCAAAGTGCTGCTATTTTGTACTTTACTGTTCCGATGAGTTGAGTATGATCGTGCCCGGCATTAGGGGAGAGCATCATGTTTGAATCACTGGTGAGTATGATATCGAGCGGCGCCGCTGCGAGTCACACGCCACAAACGGCAGTCGCTGCCGTGCTGTGCGCTGCGCTGGTCGGGCTGTTCAGCTAATTGTTCCCCCTCTCCTGCGGGAGAGGGGGAAAATATTAAATAACCCGTGAGAACTGCTGCATCCGGGCCTTTTGCCGTAGGTAGGCATCAAAGCACATACAGATGTTGCGGATCAGCAGGCGGCCTTTCGCCGTCACCTGAATGACCTTATCATCCACAGCCACCAGCCCGTCATGCGCCAGCGGCGCCAGCAGCTTCAGATCCTCGGCGAAATAAGACGCAAAATCCACGTCCCACTGCGCCTCGACCGCCGCGATATCCAGCTGGAAGTTACAGATCAACGCTTTAATCACGTCGCGACGCAGACAGTCATCGCGAGTTAACGCGATCCCGCGCCACAGGGCGTTCCCTTGCTCTGCTACCTGCTGGTAGTACTGCTTGAGCTCTTTTTGGTTCTGGGCGTAGCTGTCGCCAATCATGCTGATCGCCGAAACGCCCATCCCCAGCAGATCGGTATCGCCCTGAGTGGTGTAGCCCTGGAAATTACGATGCAGTACGCCGTGACGTTGCGCGACCGCTAATTCATCATCGGGACGGGCGAAATGGTCCATGCCGATAAACTGATAGCCTGCCGTCGTCAGCGAGCCGATGGTTTCCTGCAGGATCTCCAGCTTCTGCTCAGCGGAGGGCAGATCGGCATCTTTAATCTTCCGCTGAGCGGCAAAGAGCGTGGGCAGATGCGCATAGTTAAACACGCTCAGGCGGTCAGGATTGAGCTCGGCGACCTTTTGCAGGGTAAAGGCGAAGCTCTCCGGCGTTTGCTTCGGCAGGCCATAAATGAGGTCGATATTGGTCGAGGTAAAACCAATCTCCCGCGCATGGTTGAGCAAATCAAAGATGAACGCTTCGTCCTGCTCACGGTTAACCAGACGCTGAACCTCTTTATTGAAGTCCTGTACGCCCATACTCAGGCGGTTGAAACCCTCAGCGCGTAAATGATCGAGGACATCCAGCTCGATCTCACGCGGATCGACCTCAATGGAGATCTCGGCTTCCGCGCTGAAATGAAAATGGCTGCGCAACAGATCCATCAGGCGACTGATTTGCGCCTTATTGAGATAAGTTGGCGTGCCGCCCCCCCAGTGCAGTTGCTTCACCTGGCGAGTGGCAAACAGCGGCGCGCGGTGGATGATCTCCTGCTCAAGGACATCGAGATATTGATCGGCCTTATGCTGCTGGCGGGTGACTATCTTATTGCAGCCGCAGAAATAACACAGCTTATGGCAAAATGGGATATGCACGTACAGCGACAGGGGACGCTGTGGGTAACGGGCCACAGCGGCATCGAATTCCGCCGCGCCAAATTGCGGTGAAAACTCCAGCGCGGTGGGATACGAGGTATAGCGCGGCCCGGAATAGTTATATTTCTGGATCAGGGCCAGATCCCAGTCGATTATCTGCTCAGACATGCTCACTCCTTCCGATGGTGCCGCCGACGGGTACGCCGTCCCGGCCCCACCGCACCGCGGGTCATGAGCCGGTTGCGCAGCCATTTCTGACGCCGCGACAACCGTCGTAGTTTAACGAATAACCACACCAGATAACATATAACCGGAAGGGTTATAAGCAGGACGAGTGTACCTGCCGGGTGCAAATGTTAGTTTCCACCCTTCAGCAGACGCATCATATCTTCCTGACGCTCTTCCTCTTCTTCATCTTCATCATCGTAAGAGAGGCCAAGCTGCTGCATCAGCTCATCAATGCGATCCAGTTTGGCGTCCACCCAGCTCTGCTCTTCAGCATTCAGGGTGCCGCCCTCTTCCAGACGTTCCAGCAGCGCGTCCAGGCGCTCATCATTCTCCAGCAACTCCAGCTCAGCCTGCGGTGAAAGCATAGGTTTCTCGCTCTTTGGTTTATGCTGCTTGGGGGCTGGAGCGCTGCTTTCGCTCACGCCCAGCGGGATCGGTTTTTTGCTACCCACGCGCGGATCTTGCGCCTGACGCTGTTTTTTACCCGCTGAAGCCGCATCGCCGCCGTTCGCGCGACTGCCTGCCGCGTGGCCACGATGTTTCTTCTGCCGTTTGCGATCGCGAGCTTCCTGATTTAACTCTTCACGCGACTTGCGGCCGGATTTGCCACGGGTGGCGGATGTCGGTTTTTTCATGATGTGTAATCTTCAGACAGTAGTATTCAGTATAGAATTGAGGCGGAATCTAGCAGAAAGCAAGCAAAGAAAAAAGGCGACAGATTACTCTGTCGCCTTTTTCCTCACTGACCACCCTTAACGGGCTCTTCTTTCCCTGTTCGCTAACGACTCACCCTGTCTTTCCCTTAGCGTCCAACGGTCCCTGTTTCTTCCTTTTCCCTGTAAAACGTCTCCAAGACGCGCGTCATCCTGACTATCCTGTGGTCTTCGCCTCCTGGCGCTTCCTGACTCCTCGTCCTGAGTCCTAATCCTTTCAGCATCCCCGCCGTTGTGTATTACTTTACCTTGTTGACAAAAATCGACAACCAGTCTGGCAGTTAAAAATCTATTTTCAGAATTCTCTATTTCTATAATTGATTAATTTTCAACACTTTAAATATGTTTTGTCTTATTTTCCTCAGGTATGTCCTATACAAAGAATAGTCAATGTCTCACAAACCATATGGTTTTTACTTACAGGAACGGCGTGCGGTAAAAACAGCCTTTTTCTGCTGTTCAGGTATAATCCCTGCCATAGCCTGTTTTAACGGAGACGACCGTCTTGACCAACTGGAATTATCAACTGACGCACTTTGTCACTAGCGCGCCAGATATCCGCCATCTTCCTGGCGATACCGGTATTGAAGTGGCGTTCGCCGGCCGCTCCAACGCGGGAAAATCCAGCGCGCTGAATACGCTGACTAATCAGAAGAACCTGGCGCGTACCTCCAAAACCCCGGGGCGTACGCAGCTGATTAACCTGTTCGAAGTCGCTGAGGGCAAGCGCCTTGTCGACCTGCCCGGCTATGGTTATGCGCAAGTACCCGAAGAGATGAAGATCAAGTGGCAGCGCGCGCTGGGGGAATACCTGGAAAAACGTCTGTGCCTGAAGGGTCTCGTGGTGCTGATGGACATACGTCATCCGCTTAAAGATCTCGATCAGCAGATGATCGAATGGGCGGTAGAGAGCGATATTCAGGTGCTGGTACTGCTCACCAAAGCCGATAAACTCGCCAGCGGCGCGCGTAAAGCGCAAGTGAATATGGTGCGTGAAGCGGTACTGGCCTTCAATGGCGATGTCCAGGTTGAACCCTTCTCTTCGCTGAAAAAATCTGGCGTCGATAAGCTGCGACAGAAGCTGGATAGCTGGTTTAACGAAATCCCGCCGCAAGAAGCCGTCGAAGACGCCGAGTAACCCCCGCTTTTTCCGGATAACGGCGCGTAGCGCCCTATCCGGACGTTCATACTACGTTGTTTTCACAGCCTAAAACTTTTCTTTCGCGCAATAAAAAACGCCCCGGTCATAAATGACCGGGGCGGCTAAAATATTCAGCCAAATCCGATTACGTGAAGTAAAAGGTCTGAAAGATAGAACATCTTACCTCTGTACCCTACGCGAATAACTTTACTCTTCTTTCGCTCACGGATAAAGCATTTTTTGTAGTTTTTTTTCACTATTTACATAGCAAATTCAAATGATCCTCACAAAACTCTATAAGTTATGTTGCTTACTTACAGAAAATCGCGTTGCGCTTTGTATACTTAGTGCGCTTGATCCCAGTTTTCGCCGCTGCCCACTTCCACCAGCAACGGTACCGCCAGCGTAGTGCTGTTCTCCATCAGTTCGTGGATCTTTTTCGATACGGCATCGAGCTCATCCTTATGCACTTCAAAGACCAGTTCATCGTGAACCTGCATGATCATCCGCACGCGAGGTTTCTCGCTCCGCAGCCATTCATCAACGGCAATCATCGCCCGCTTGATAATATCCGCAGCCGTCCCCTGCATCGGGGCGTTAATCGCCGCACGCTCCGCGCCGGCACGACGAGCGCCATTGCTGGACTTGATATCCGGCAAATAGAGTCGACGGCCATCCAGCGTTTCAACATACCCTTGCTCCTTCGCCTGTGCGCGGGTGCGCTCCATATACTCCAGGACGCCCGGATAACGCTCGAAATAAAGATCCATGTACTTCTGCGCTTCTTTACGCGGGATGTTCAGCTGGCGGGCCAGGCCAAAGGCGCTCATGCCGTAGATCAGACCGAAGTTGATGGCTTTCGCACTACGCCGCTGTTCGCTGCTGACGCTGTCCAGCGGTAAGCCAAATACTTCAGCCGCCGTCGCCCGGTGAATATCCTTCCCTTCCGCGAAGGCGGTCAGCAGGCCTTTATCCCGCGACAGGTGCGCCATAATGCGCAGCTCGATTTGCGAGTAGTCCGCCGAGACAATGACGTAATCTTCCGGCGCGATAAACGCCTGGCGAATACGGCGCCCTTCTTCGTTACGCACCGGAATGTTTTGCAGGTTTGGATCGGTAGACGACAAACGGCCGGTGGCGGTGACCGCCTGATGATAGGAGGTATGCACGCGGCCCGTTTTGGGGTTAATCATCAGCGGCAGCTTATCGGTATAGGTCGACTTCAGCTTCGCCAGCCCACGATACTCCAGAATCACTTTCGGCAACGGATAATCGAGCGCCAGCTCTTCCAGCACCTCTTCAGAGGTGGACGGCGCACCGCCCGGCGTCTTCTTCAGCGGCTTGATACCCTGTTTTTCAAACAGGATCGTTTGCAGCTGTTTGGTGGAGGAGAGATTAAACGCTTCCCCGGCGATCTCATGTGCTCGCTGCTCCAGCTCAACCAGGCGCTGGGCAATTTCCTGCGAGTGCGCATGCAGCACGGCGGGGTCGATTTTAACGCCGTTGCGCTCAACGCGAGACAGCACCGGCACCAGCGGCATTTCAATATGCTGGAAGATATTCAGCGGGCCTTCATGCTGCTGTAGCTTCGGCCACATCTTCAGATGCAGCTGGAGCGTAACGTCGGCATCTTCCGCCGCGTAGCGACCAGCCTCTTCCAGCGCAATCTGGTTAAAGGTGAGCTGATTCTTACCCTTGCCAGCGATCTCTTCGAAGGTAATGGTTTTATGTTTCAGCCAGCGGTCGGAAAGACTGTCCATATCGTGGCGGCCCGCCACGCTGTCGAGAATGTAAGACTCGAGCATGGTATCGAACGCAATCCCGCGCAGCTCAATGTCGTAATTAGCCAAAATGCCGCGATCGTATTTGAGATTTTGCCCGACCTTGAGCACCTTCTCATCCTCCAGCAGCGGTTTAAGCAGCGCCAGCACGCGCTCGCGCGGGATCTGATCCGGCGCATCAAGATAATCATGCGCTACCGGGACATAGGCGGCCACGCCTGGCTCAACAGCGAATGAAAGACCAACCATGTTGGCGGAGATGTTATCCAGGCTGTCGGTTTCCGTATCAAAGGCAAAGAGCGGCGCCTGCTTCAGCTTATCGATCCAGGTGAGCAGCGTAGCCTCATCAAGGATAGTGACATAATGCTCTGCTGAAAGTGCAGTAGCGGCTTCAACCTCTTCTTCCGCTTCTGCCGCTGCTGCAGGCACTGCAGGTTTCGCAGCCGGTTTGCCCCCCTTAGCCTGCAGCCATTTTCCGGCCTCAACGTCGGTGGTCCAGCGCTTAAATTCATACTGTCTGAACAGCGCCAGCAGATCGTCTGCCGCCGGCGGCTGCACCTCCAGCTCTTCGCACGTGAGCTCCAGCTCGACGTCAGTTTTGATGGTCGCCAGCTGATAAGAGAGATAAGCCACGTCCTTGTTCTGCTCGAGCTTCGCCGCCATCGTTTTCGCGCCGCGGAAGCTCAGTTCAGCGATCTTCTCCGGTTCCGCATACAGCGTATCAAGGCCGCCGAGGCCTTGCAGCAGCGCCTGGGCGGTCTTTTCGCCCACGCCCGGCACGCCGGGAATGTTATCCGAGGAGTCGCCCATCAGCGCCAGGAAATCAATAATCAGCTCCGGCGGGACGCCGTACTTAGTAACCACCTCATCCGGCCCGAGGATAGTGTTGGTCATGGTATTGATCAGGGTGATGCCCGGCGTCACCAGCTGGGCCATGTCTTTATCGCCGGTGCTGATCAGGACTGGGCGACCTGCCCTTTCCGCTTCCCGCGCCAGGGTGCCAATCACATCGTCAGCTTCGACGCCCGGGACTGCCATCAGCGGCAGCCCCATCGCTTTCACCATCTTATGCAACGGCTCAATCTGCGCGCGCAGATCGTCCGGCATCGGCGGGCGGTGAGATTTGTAATGCTCGAACAATTCATCACGGAAGGTTTTCCCTTTCGCATCAAAGACTACGACGGCATGAGTCGGTTGATACTGCAGTATCAAACTGCGCAGCATATTCAGTACGCCGTACATAGCCCCGGTGGGCTCCCCTGCGCTGTTAGTCAGCGGCGGAAACGCATGATACGCCCGATAAAGATAGGAGGAGCCGTCAACGAGGATGAGAGGGTTTTCTGGGATCTGAACCATAATTTCCGTGCCTGTTTATCAGATTATGGATAAAGGATGCCACAGACGGGCATGAAATCCTGAATTTTTCCCGCAATTCGCGGAAAAGATTCAACGATCGTCGCGATCGCGCGACAACTTAGCTTGTGGATAACTTTGTGTATAGTTTTACAACGTCAGCTTATCCGCCCCTGAAAATAAATGAATAAATAGTATTATTTACTATTTATCAACCAC
>ENA-UERS01000906-UERS01000906.1-human-gut-metagenome-genome-assembly--contig:-NODE-906-length-10800-cov-3.975846_pt1 | contig 10800 bp, 10 predicted proteins | sample MGYA00242991_ERZ507992 | MGnify/ENA primary metagenome ERZ507992 (study PRJEB26167, sample SAMN06115535) | human gut metagenome | host: Homo sapiens | place: China:Chongqing | collected 2015-10-24...
TCGTACACTCAACAACACGGTCTATATTGGGTATTCCATTCCCAAGCCATTTACTCAATTGTTTCGGTGAACTTCCCATTGCAAGGGAAAGTTTTTCAGCAATAGGTTCCCATGAAGCACCATGGGTAAGCATAGCTTTCAACAGAATAGCTGTGGATTCGGGAAGTATACCTACTCCCGTTTCTTCGAGAAACAACTGATTTAGAACATCATAACATTTCGCAGCTTCATGTGTAATTTGAGCTGCTGCATCGCTTGTTCCTGAATAGAAAGCGCAACCATCCTTACTACCAGCTTCATACGGTGCAGCGGATAAACATCCCGGTTCGCGTGTAGACGTAATCCATGTGCTTGTTCCGTCATGATTTTTTCTGATGAATTTTCTACCACCGTAATAAAACAGATCTGGAGCAATAGTTGATCGATACCCTTTTCCAATTGCAGACATTGGAGATGGCATTCCTTTATCGACCGCCCAAATGCAACGAGAATTTTCAGCGGGGCTTGTGAAATCATCGTACAATGCGCCAATTGTCAATCCGTTCAAGCTTTCAGAGGGGGAAAGTATTTTTAGATTCCATTGGTTATTATTAATGGCATCGCCAAAAACTTTGTTTCGCTGACTCATATTAAGAGCTTTTAATTCATCGAACGGCTTGTTCACAAAATCTATGATTTCAGGATGATTTCCAGCACTTATTATGAACAGAATTTTATATTTATAAGCAAGAAAATCGAGCAAACGCGCAATTGGACTCATTATCCCTGTTAGTTGACGCACAGGATCACCAATAGACAAATTGATTACTTTAGTATTTGGTGCGGTAGCTGGAGATTCTCCATCTCCTTCCATCATTCGCTTTATTGCTCGGTGAAGAGTATCAATGAGCATATGATCATCAGGGATGCCTTCTTCCATTCCCTCAAAGCAAGGCTTCGGGCGTAAAATCGGACGCACATATACAGGACTGCTAATAGGCGTATCATTTCTATTAAGATCCCCGTAAATAGCAAGCGATACCATAGAAGTACCATGAATGCGATATTTACTCTCATAGTCTGTGGCATAATCATCTGGATCATCAATAATAACACGGTTCCGAAGCAATCGATGATTTTGCATAGGCATTCCATCGAAAACAGCGACAACAGCGTCGCCCACTGGCAGCGGCGATTCCTTTGTTAGTGTACATACTTCCGAATCGTTTTCGGAGATAAATGCAGACTGGCAAACAGGCCGAAAAAACATAATGTCGTCAACCTTTGACAACTCAATTTCTTCATAGTTATTAACCAATTCTTCAATAGCTATCCTAGGAAGTTCAACCAACATACCATGATAAAATATATCACTTATTACACACTCCTGAATTATACGTCCCCCTAAAGATTGTATTTCACGAGAAATTGTATCCACTGCTATATGCCTTTTTTGAAAATCAGATCTAAAGAATAATTCGATTTCAAAAGGGACTGGAGAATTTCCGTCAAATTCCAATGATTCACGCCAATAATCTATAGCATGCGTTTCTGCAATCCTGTCCTGCGCATTCCACCTTCTTATATTTTTTATATGGGTAAAGACATCACGAAGTCCTGCAAAACCACGTTTAAATACATCGGTTTCACCATCCTGATACCTTTGCCACAGTGACAACAGCTGAGACATCGCCTGTTGGTTAGACATTATGCAATATAGTTTGCCATTTAAAAGACCTTCATCTCTTTGGCCATTTCTCGAAATCGAGTAAAAATCATCATCTGGTAAAAAAGAGTCTGTTTCAATATCAAACATCCATTCGAGACCATCTGTGTTTTTTACTGCAGTATAAAAATTATCGACTGTTCCAATTATTTCAAAAACAAGAGCAAATTCGGGATTTATCCCTGTTGGTGATTGCTGGATTTTTAGATTTTTCTGTTCAAAAGCAGCTTGGAGAACATTAAAAGACGGTTGCAATCGAGCAAATTGTCTACTGAAAGAAGGCTTCACAATTCTTGGAAATGACGGGGCTTTGCGTTCGCGATCTGCGCGTTCCGGAGACGGAAACAATATTAAAGGTCTGTCTGGCATGTTTCTACTCCTTCCTGATTTTTGTGTGCAGTAATTACTTGTGACTGCCAACTACGAATGGATTTCTCCGTGATTTCTTTTGCATTCCCATTTGGCAAACTTAAAATATATTGTCTGTAAATTGATAGTGCAAATTCTTCGGCTTCTGCATAACTTACTCCTAGTGTTTTTTTTGCTAGTGTGCTTGATTGCAAACCAAATCGAAAATCTTTCTCCTTTTCAAAGAAACGATAATATTCATCCAAATTACTTCGAGTTGGCTTCGGAATTTCTAAACGAATCTGAAATCTTCGCCAAGCCGCTTTATCAAGTAGAGTATCATGGTTTGTAGCAGCAACCACGACAACATAGCTTGGAAGCGCATCGATTTGCATTAGTAAAGAGCTTACAACACGCTTAATTTCACCTGTCTCATGGACATCGCCACGTTCTTTTCCAAGTGTTTCAAATTCATCAAAGAACAGAACGCATTCTCTTGTTTTAGCATATTCAAATAATTTAGAAAGCCTTGATGCGGTTTCTCCGAGGTAAGAACCAATAATTCCTTCATATCTAACTGTAAGCAATGGAACCATTAGAGATTCAGCTATTGCCTCGGCTAGTGAAGTCTTTCCATTTCCGGGAGGGCCAATTAGTAATAACTTGTTTCGCGGCTCAATACCATAGGATTGCAATAAATCAGAACGATTTTGCTCGTTAATTAAATCTCGGCAAGCCGTTTTAACATATTCTGGCAGAATCAGATGCTCCATTCTTTTTCGCGGGATTTTTTCAGAAAAAAGCAGTTGTTCATTTATATTTCCGCGAACAATAGAGGGTGCGCTTGTACTTTCCCTTGCGATTGGTCTGCGAGAGTTTTTTAATAACTCATCAATCTTTGTTGCAAGAACTGTATGCTGTTTCGCACGTTCCTCAGCGCATAAAGCTTCTGCTGCTTTTCTAAAACTCGTGGGATCATTAATTAATCCATATTTCACCAATTCACATAGCAAATCTGCTCTTGCCATAATTGAATACCTCCTAAAATTTCCAATAATTCATAATTGGCAAGCGGCATTACAGCAGGCCATTAGGAATATCAATGAAATTATTCTCACAAAAATCAAGAAAACTTTTGGTTGCCAGATTACTTGGTATAACGTGACCATTTTCCCAACGGTTAATTGTCGAGTAGCTTACGTTAATCGCGGCAGCTAATTGTTTTTGACTCAAGTTGAGATTCTTGCGTACAGAAATAACAAATTCAGAAAATGTCACAATCGGTCCTCCAGATATAGCATATGCTATATTATATCTACTGTTATAGTATAGCATGTGCTATACTTCTTTACAATAGAGATAATATAAACTTTTAGGGCCTATTGATGATTTATAAAAAAGGAGGATGCCAATGGATAAAGACTTTATGCTGAACTACTACGACAAAATGGTACGTCCGACATGGACAGAGCTGATGAAAACACCTCGCTACCAGCGGGCTGCCTGTGAGCGCGACAAAATTGAACGTGAGTTCCGGCGGCTGTTGGATGAAAAACTGGGGCGGAAATATCTTGAACTGGACGATGCACTGTTCCGGGTGATGGACGACATCGCAGAAGCCATGTATATGAAAGGTGCCGCAGACCGTGAGTTGATGATTCGTTAATACCATGAGCTACGACTACTTCTATGGTCAGTCGGGCGAATTGTTCTCCTACTTCCGCATCCCAAAGGCACTGTTCCAAGACTGCCGCTTCCGGCAGCTCTCCACCGATGCCCGGACGCTGTACGGCATCCTGCTGGACCGCATGAGCCTGTCCGCAAAGAATGGCTGGCTGGACGAGCAGGGGCGGGTGTATATCATCTACACTGTCCGGGAAGTGCAGGAATCCCTCTGCTGCGCCGAACACAAGGCGGTCAAACTGTTCCGGGAACTGGAACAGCTCGACCTCATCGAGCGCAAACGCCGTGGTCTGGGCAGACCCAGCCTGATCTACGTCAAGGACTTTTCCTCTGGCTTGCCCAAAGCGCAAGTACAGAATTGCCCAAACAGCAATTCAGGCGTTGCCGAAAGTGCAATTCTGGAACAGCCAAAACCGCAAGCAAATAAGACTGATAAGAATAAAACAGAGTGGAACGATCCTGACCTTCTCTATTCCGGGGGCATCCGGGAACAGCTTGAGGATTATTTTTATCAGGTGTTGGAGGTAGATCTCCTGCTCCGGCTCTGCCCGGACGAGGAGGACACCATCTATCAGATCGTAGATTTGCTTGTGGATACCTGTTCCACCAAACGCAAGATGTTGCGGATTGCCGGAGATGACAAGCCTGCCGAGGTGGTACGTAGCCGGTTTATGAAACTGAACGCCGACCACATCCGCTTCGTGCTGGATTCGCTGGCAGAAAACACCGCCCCGGTGCGGAACATGAAGCAGTATCTGCTGGCAATGCTCTACAATGCGCCCACGACCATGAACCTCTACTATCAGAACAAGACGAACCACGACTTTGCACGCGGTTCATCGAAAGCGGGGTGATGTTATCGCAAAGAAAGCTACGATTATCGCAGTCACCAATCAAAAAGGCGGTGTGGGAAAAAGCACCACCTGTGAAAATCTAGGCATCGGGCTGGCAATGGAGGGCAAGAAAGTCCTGTTGGTGGACACCGACCCACAGGGCAGCTTGACCATTAGCATGGGATGGCAACAGCCCGATGAACTGCCCACTACCCTCTCTACCCTGATGCAAAAAGCCATGAACGACCAGCCCATCCAGCCCGGTGAGGGCATTCTGCACCATGCGGAGGGCGTTGACCTGATTCCGGCGAACATCGAACTGGCAGGGCTGGAAGTTACCCTCGTGAACAGTATGAACCGGGAAAAGATGCTGAAACAGGTGCTGGACAGTGCCAAGCGGGAGTACGATTTTATTCTGCTGGACTGTATGCCCTCGCTGGGGATGCTGACGATCAATGCACTGGCGGCGGCAGACGCTGCTTTGATTCCTGTGCAGGCGCAGTACCTGTCTGCCAAAGGTCTGGAACAGCTTTTGCAGACTGTGCAGAAGGTTCGGCGGCAGATCAACCCGAAGCTGAAAATCGAGGGTATCTTGCTGACCATGACCGACAGCCGCACCAACTACGGAAAACAGATCAGCAATCTGATCCGGCAGGCATACGGAAAACACCTGAAGGTGTTTGAGCAGAGCATTCCCCGTTCCGTCCGTGCGGCAGAAACCAGTGCGGCAGGCAAAAGCATCTTTGCCTATGACCCCAAAGGCAAGGTGGCAGAAGCCTACAAATCTCTTGCAAAGGAGGTGCAGGCGGATGCCAATCGACAGCGGAAACTTAGCTCTGAAAGGGCTAGATAACCTGTTTTCCACCGAGGAAAACCGACAGGAGGAACAGCGGGAGCAGGTACAGCAGATTCCCATTGATGCGCTGCACCCCTTCACCAACCACCCTTTCAAAGTGCTGGACGATGAAGCCATGACCCGGACGGTGGAGAGCATCGCACAGTACGGTGTGCTGGCTCCGCTGATCGCCCGCCCTCGCCCAGACGGTGACGGCTATGAGATCATCTCCGGGCACCGCCGCCAGTATGCGGCTAAACTTGCCGGGCTGGACACCCTGCCGGTCATTGTGCGGCAGATGTCGGACGATGCTGCTGTGATATTGATGGTGGATTCCAATTTGCAGCGTGAACACATCCTGCCCAGTGAACGGGCTTTCGCCTACAAAATGAAGCTGGAAGCTCTAAAAAATCAAGGTGCTAGGTCAGATTTAACTTCGCCGCAAGTTGCGGCGAAGTTCCGCAGCGATGATGCGGTCGCAAAAGACCAAGGCATAAGTGGCGATACTGTTCGACGCTATATCCGCCTGACCAACCTTGTCCCGGAACTGCTGGACATGGTGGACGAAAAGAAAATTGCCTTTAATCCCGCTGTGGAGCTGTCCTATCTGGACGAAAGCCAACAGCGGGATTTTTTAGAAGCAATGAACGACACCCAGAATGCGCCGTCCTTATCGCAGGCGCAGCAACTGAAAAAGATGGCTCAGCAGGGAGAGTTCAGCTACGAAAAAGCCTTTGATGTGATGGGACAGGAGAAAAAGAGCGAGAAAGACACCGTGACCATCAAAAACGAGACCCTGCGAAAGTATTTCCCTCGCAGCTACACGCCCAAGCAAATGGAGGAGAAGATCATCCAGCTTCTGGATGCGTGGCAGAAAAAACAGCAGCGCCGCAACGAGCGCTGACCGTAACGCAAGACCCGATGGGGTCTTTTTTGTTTGCAAAAATTTGGAGGTAACGCCTATGAACAATACGATTCCTTTTCACTCCGCAACTCACGCCCCGCAGATCACGGTAGATGTGAACATCCTGACCATGCTGAAACAGGCGGCATCCTGCCTGACCGAAATGGCAAGCGAGAATGTCTACCTTGCCGCCATCGGCCCGGACATTGAACTGACCATTATCGTGGAGGAGGATGCTCCTTCCGTTCTGCCCTGTTTCGATGAGGAGGATGCCCTGATTGCCGTGAAGGGTGCGCCGCTGTTTATCAGCTACAATCCGGCGCAGGTTCTCAAGCTGGCAGGCAAGCGGTACCTGACAGGTCCGGTCATCTTCTACCGCACCGATGGGCACAGCGCCATCGTGTCCCTGACGGTGGAGGATATTTACCGCTTTCAGACCTATCTGGAAAGTCACAGCACCACCCTGATGGCAGATGGGCAGAAGCTGACCTGCATCTGCATCGACTGAGGTGTACTATGCTGAACTTTTTTGTCGGTTTCGCATTTTTTGAAGCAGGTGCCATTTTCGGCTTCTTCGTGGCGGCTCTGATGCAGGCGGCACGGAGCGGCGAAATCAGTCTGAACGGAAAGGAGGATTCGCATGGAAGAAAATACCCTGTCGGTGCTGAAAATTGCACCGGGGCAGTATCCGCAGCAGGTCGAGATCGATAACGACCTGAAAGCCTTGCAGCAGGCGGTGGGCGGCTCGATTGATGCTGTTTACCCCTTTGCAGACCCGGTGGCTATCATCTGCCATGACGAGGGCAAACTCATGGGTCTGCCGTTGAACCGTGCCCTGCGGGACGAGGACGGGCAGATGTACGATGCCGTTGCCGGGACTTTTCTGGTGGTGGGTCTGGGCGAGGAGGATTTTGCATCCCTGACCCCGGAACTGGCGCAGAAATACGAGCAGCTTTTCCATCAGCCGGAAGCCTTTCTGAAACTGGGCAACCGCCTGCTGGTGCTGCCGGTGCCCGATGAACCTCCCACGGAAAAGCCCCGCACCAAGCCCACGTCAGAGCATGACCGCTAAAATCACCCTGCTGCACGGGAGGTGATGGCAGTGCAGGAAGAAATCGAACAAAAGACATTCAACATTATGATCTCCACCACAAAGCTGTCTGCCCGGACTGTCCTGCGGGCGGTAAAAGCGGCGCTTCGGCTGTACCAGTCCAAGGCATCCCAAGGCAAGCAGAGCGTCCGCACTCTGTTGCGGCAGAACCGGGGCGTGTCCAGCGTGGAGATCAGCAAGACCGGCATCCGTGGTCTGGAACGCTATGCCAAAAAGTACGGCATCGACTACGCCATCCGCAAGGACAGCTCTGAGGTGCCGCCCCGGTATCTGGTCTTTTTCAAAGCCCCGGACGCAGAAGCCTTCAACTCGGCGTTCAAAGAGTATTCGGCATCTCTGCTCAACAAAGACAAACGCCCCTCGGTGCTGGCAAAACTGCATGAACTGGTGCAGGCGGCGGCAGAACTCCCCGGCAAAGTCCGGCACAAGGAACAGGAGCGCGGCCTATGACCACGAAAAAGCTCACAAAATGGCTGGCACTGTATCTGCCTTATATTTTGCTGGGGCTTGTGGCAACGAACTTTGGCGAAGCGTGGCGGCTTGCGGAGGGCAAGGAACTGGGCGATAAGATCATGTCCATGATGGGCACCGTTCCGCTGGCGTTTGCAAACCCTCTGCCCAGCCTGCATCCGCTTGATATTCTGGTGGGTTTGTGCTGCGGTGCAGGGTTACGGCTGGCGGTCTATCTGCGTGGCAAAAACGCCAAGAAGTACCGCCATGGCATGGAGTACGGCTCTGCCCGGTGGGGTACGCCCAAGGACATCGAGCCGTTCATGGCTCCGAAATTTTCCGACAACATCATCCTGACCAAAACGGAACGGCTGATGATGTCCAACCGTCCGCCCGACCCCAAGAACGCCCGGAACAAAAATGTGCTGGTGGTGGGCGGCTCCGGCAGCGGCAAGACCCGGTTTTGGCTCAAGCCCAACCTTTTACAATGTCACAGCACCTATGTGGTAACAGACCCGAATGGTAATTTACAATAAGGATAAAGGGAGCGCGCACCCTCAAGAAAGGAGGTTACACCCCATGAAGAAACAGCCGGACAAGGGAAAAATCACAGCCCTGTACGAGCGTCTTTCCCATGACGATGAACGAGCCGGGGAAAGCGTGTCGATAGAAAACCAAAAGCGCATTTTGGAGGACTACGCTCAAAAGAACGGCTTTACGAATATCCGGCACTTCACCGATGACGGAGTGCGGGGAACGACTTTTAAGCGTCCGGGGCTGGACGCTATGCTGGAAGAAATCCGGGCGGGAAATGTGGCTACGGTCATTATCAAAGACCAAAGCAGGATTGGCCGTGATGTTGTCGAAGTGGGGCTTTTGAAGCGCACCTTTGACGAGTACCATGTACGCTTAATTGCGGCAAATGACAACCTTGATACCGCCAACGGCTTTGATATAATGTCAATTTTCCGAGATGTGATAAACGAGTGGTATGTTGCCGACACCAGCCGGAAAATCAAGACCGTTTTCAAGTCGAGAATGGAAAAGGGCTTGCGCTGCTCCGGCAGCGTCAGCTATGGCTACCTTGCGTCCAAGGAGAACAAGGGCGAATGGGTAATCGACGAGGAAGCCGCCGCCGTTGTGCGCCGTATCTTCCACAGCGTTGTTGCCGGGGAGAGTATCGCCAGCATAGCAAGGGCACTCCGCGCCGAGAAAATCCCTATCCCGTCCGAGCATTGGAAGCGGATAGGCGCACCCGTCCGGGCGGCGAAGTACACAGACCCCTACGCATGGTCAACAACAACTATCAGCTATATCCTCAAACGCCCGGAGTACACGGGGCGCAAGGTTTTAGGGAAAACCGTCTGCGAGAACTACAAGACCAAAAGCACCCGCAAGACCGCGCCGGAGGAACAGTATATTTTTGACGGGGAGATACCCGCCATTGTGGACGAGGAAACATGGAATACCGTCCAGCGGCTTATGGGGACAAAACGCCGCGCCCCCAAGCGGCAGACCACCCCAAACCGTTTGACCGGGCTTCTCTACTGCGCCGACTGCGGCGCGAAGCTGACCCACCGCAGCAGCCTTGTGCAAGGCAAGTATCTGGACGACGCTTTTGTGTGTTCCAGCTACCGCCAGCTTACCCGCGACTGTACCATGCACTATATCCCCACCGCGAAAATGGAAGCCGCCATTCTTGCTGCAATCCAGCGCGTGAGCTGGTATGTGCGGCACAATGAAGCGGAGTTTATCGAGCGTGTGCGGGAAGCGTCCGACCAGCACCAAGAGAACGCCGTCAAGGAGTACCGTCAGAAAGTGAGCAAGGCACAGCGGAGATGTAAGGAGCTGGACGGCCTTGTGAAAAAGCTCTATGAGGGCAACGCCACAGGCAAGATACCCGATAAGCACTTTACCCGTCTGCTTGCCGAATACGACGAGGAACAGACCGGGCTGGAAGCCGCTATCGCACAATGGCAGGAAGCAATCGAGAGCTGGAACGCCGACAGACTGAAAACAGATAAGTTTATCGAGCTTGTGAGCCGCTACACCGACTTTTCCGAATTGACAACGCCCATGCTCAACGAGTTTATCGAGAAAGTGGTTGTCCATGAGGGCGAAGGGCGCGGAAACAGCCGCCGCCAGCGGATAGATATTTACCTCAACTTCATCGGCGCATTTGAAGTCCCCGCCCATATCGTTACCCCAATGGAAGCCGAGGAACAACGCCGCCAGCAGGAGGAACAGGCGGCAAAGGAAGCCCGTTCACAGGAGCTTGCCAAAGCGCGGGAGGAAAAGCGCAAGGCAGAGAAACGGGAGTTTACCGCGAGGAAGAAAGCGGGCTTGCTGACCCCGGAGGAACAGGCGGCAGACGAAGCGCGGTTAGCCCATAACAGGGCATGGCAAAAGGAATGGCGGGAGAAACGGAAAGCCGCCGAGTCGCCCAAGCCCCCGAAGCCTAAATCCTTAAAGGAGCTTGCCGCTCTGAAGAAGGCCGGAGCCGACCTCACGCCGGAGGAAGCAGAGCGTCTTGCCGCCCACCGGGAGAGGAAAAACCGCCAGCACAAGGCATGGTATGAGCGTCAGAAAGCGGCACAGCCGCCCAAGCCCCGGACGCTGAAAGAGCTTGCCGACGCACTGGACGCAGGCCAGCCACTCACGCCAGAGGAAACGGAACGCCTTGAAGCCAGCCGGAGCCGGAAGAAGAACGCATACCAAGAACTGAAAGCCCAAGCAGAAACCGACCCCGCCGCAGCCGCCGAGCTTGCAAGGCGGCGGGCATATCATAGTGAAGCTACCAAGAAATCCCGTCAGAAGATGTACGAGGAAGCCGCAGCCGGAAACCCCGCAGCCCAAGCCCGGTATGAGAACTTCCTTGCTGCAAGGCGGGAGAACTACCACAGGAAGAAGAACGACGAGAAAGGAGAACAA
>ENA-UERS01000916-UERS01000916.1-human-gut-metagenome-genome-assembly--contig:-NODE-916-length-10709-cov-721.740500_pt1 | contig 10709 bp, 9 predicted proteins | sample MGYA00242991_ERZ507992 | MGnify/ENA primary metagenome ERZ507992 (study PRJEB26167, sample SAMN06115535) | human gut metagenome | host: Homo sapiens | place: China:Chongqing | collected 2015-10-24...
GCGTTCTTTTTCTCGTTTTCGGGTGAGCGGGATGGGGATGATGGCGTCTATTCCGTCGAAGAACTGAATGCCTAACCCCTTCTTTGCCAGCATTCTGCCCAGATAGATTCCCATTTCAGGATGATGCATGTATTTCAGTTGGTAGACGGCTCTAGCCGATGTAGCATGGCTGATGTGATGGAAGAGAGCGCAGCAGCGTTCGATGGGAATCAGATGCCAGAAGAGTTTTGCCATCTCGTTGTCGTAGGGCTGTTTCCAGGTATCGGTTCTCGGCATGCGGAACAGACATTTTATGCATATCATCTCCTCCCCGCCAGCGAGCACATTTCCGCAGATGGCGCAGGTTCGGGGGAAGAATAAATCTAATATGTCTCTTAACAGGCTGGTACGCATGGCTTTACTCTTAATTTTGAGGTTTGGATATTGAACTTGATGCTTTGCTTTAGAATTCCTCTTCGAAATCGATGTCTCCCAGATCTTCTTCCTTCATCCGGTCGATGCATTTGTGGATAACCTCCATGCTGTATCCTCTTCCCAGGGCAAAGCGGATGAGTTTCATCGAGCGTTCATAGTCGTTCTTTGCCTTGATGGTTTTATATTTGTTTTTCATCAGGGGCAGGAGGGTTTCCATATACAGGTCGTCTTCAATCTCTTCGAAGATAGGGTCGGAGATGTCCTTCGGAATATGTTTCATCCACAGCGCCTGTTCCACCTTCCGGCGTCCCCACTTGTTGTATTTTATCTTGTCGTTGATAAAGAAGCGTGCGAAACGTTCATCGTCGATGAATTTCTTCTCGGTCAGGAATTCCATGTTTCTGGCGATGGCATCTTCGGGCAGTTCCCACTTCTTCATCTTGTCGATCATCTCTTGCGAGCAATGTTCGGCTTGGGTGCAGAGGGTGGTGAGCTTCAGGAGCGCCTGTTGCTCGGTCATCGGCTTTTTATACTTTGAACTTTGAGATTTGAACATGATAATTGAACTTTGAGATTTGAACATTGAACTTTATGATTTGCCGGCTCGCATCATTCTCTGCTTTCCGAAGGCATCTTCCTTTGTATCAATAGCTTTAAAACCCAATCCTTCCAGCATTTCCCTTGTTTCTTTTTCGTAGATAGGATTGATTTCGAAGTATAATGCACCTCCGGATTTGAGGGCAGAAGAGGCATATTCGGCGATGGCCCTATAGAACTTCAGAGGCTCTTCATCGGGCACGAAGAGGGCGATTCCGGGTTCGTGTTCCAACACATTCTTCTCCATATCCGCTTTCTCCTTTTCGCAGATATACGGGGGATTGCTCACGATGATGTTCCATCTTCCGGCATCCGATGTTTCCGCCAACTTCAGGGCATCCTGATATTCTATTTTTACGTTACCGGCATCCAGTAGCGCAACATTTCCCTGTGCTATCTTCAAGGCATCTTCCGAAATATCCCAACCCGTAACCTCCGAGCCGCCGATGTCCAGTCCCAGCGTAATGGCGATGCAGCCCGAACCCGTACAGATGTCCAGGATGCGGATGGCGTTTTCTTCCTTCTCTCCTTCCGTAATCCCTTTGTTTTCAGTCGCATCTTTTTTTATCCACTCGCAGAGTTCCGCCGTTTCGGGTCTCGGAATCAGCACGCCCGGCTCTACATGGAAGGTTCTTCCTGCAAAGTCAGCTTCGCCCAGAACATACTGTACAGGTTCGCCTTTTTGCAATCTTCTGATAATTTCTTCCAGTTTTCTTTCTTCATCTGCAGATAATTCATTAACTTTGCCGCAGATTATGTCGGTCAGCGTCATTCCGTACTTCACATCGAGCACGGTGCGGACGATAGCCTGTGCTTCGCCCGCCTCATATAGAGGGGTAATGGATTGCCAAAGTTGTTGATACGTTTTCATCTCTAAATCGTATATTATGATTTGATTTGAGAGCAAAGGTACGACATTTTATCGAAAAGTAAGTAAAAAACGAAGAAAAGTTTTAGATATGGAACAAAATAATGTTTCTTTTCAGAATGTGAAGACGGGCGAACCGTTGTCGCAAAAGGAAATAGACGAAATGTTTATGCGCCGCTGTCTGCAGCTGGCGAAAAACGGAAGAGAGAATGCCAAACCCAATCCGATGGTGGGAGCCGTTATCGTGAGTGGGGATGGTAGAATCATCGGCGAAGGCTATCATGTAAGATGCGGAGAAGGGCATGCTGAAGTCAACGCCTTTGCATCTGTTAAGCCCGAGGATGAGCATCTATTAAGCCAAGCTACCATCTATGTGAGTCTCGAACCCTGCTCTCATTATGGCAAGACGCCGCCTTGCGCCGATTTGATAGTAAGAAAAGGAGTAAAGCGATGCGTTTGCGGCTGCGTAGATCCCTTTGCCAAGGTTCAGGGCCGCGGTATCCGCAAGATTCGCGAGGCAGGCATTGAAGTAACTGTAGGCGTTCTGGAGGCGGAATGTCTCGAACTCAACAAGCGCTTCATCACCTTTAACACCCATCAGCGTCCTTACATCATCCTGAAATGGGCGCAGACCGCGAATGGCTTTCTTGACAACGGGGGTAGGGGTATGGCTATTTCCTCGCCTTTCACCAAGATGCTCTCCCACAAGTTGCGTGCTGAGAACGATGCCATCCTCATAGGCCGCGTAACCGATGAGCGCGACCACAGTCAGCTCAACGTTAGAGATTGGAGCGGCAAGGACCCGATGCGTCTGGTCATCGACCGCCATCATCCTTGTTTCGAAGGTCTGGATTTCTCACGGGGCAAGACGGAAGTGTTGCAGCAAATCATGCAGTACTTATATAATAATAATAAGGTGCAGTCGCTGATAGTAGAGGGAGGCGCCATCACCCATCAGGCATTCCTCGATGCTGGACTTTGGGATGAAATCAGGGTAGAAACGTTGTTGTCCACATCTGTGGAAAACTCCGTAACTTCTGGAACGCCAGCGCCTATGCTTCCTCATAACGTCCGGTTAATCAGCCACGAGGCGTATGATGGAAATGTTATCAACACCTACGAGCGGATGTAATCTTCTTATAGATTTGCTTTTCCCTTCGACCAGCGATTTTCAATTCACAGATGACACAGATTTAGTGGCGTATGCCCAATTCAACATTTAACATTCAACACTTAACATTCAAAAAAATGAGTAACAGATTTACATCGCGTCTGAGCGATGATGACGATTTCAAGCGAGACGAACTGATACGTAAGATAGAGCATTCGGTAGAGCAGATGACGCTCTCAGAACTGGAAGCCCTGTCCTACGATATGTTTACCAAGGGTTATATGGAGGATTATTAGATTCCTGTTTTAACACAAATAGCTTCGAAGACTGATGCAAGTACTTACGAAAGCCGATAAATAATGAGGTTTCTGTCCAACAATTAGACGCCGGTGTCTAATTGTTGGACAGTTTGTTTAATGAGGCTTTTTATCTAAGGAATTGATTATCAGGAGAAATGCTGTTTTGGCACGGCTCTTGTCCTTATCATGCCAAAATGAAGAAGATTATGAAAAGAATAGGAATATTGATAGGATGGCTGGTTTGGACGGCTGGCGTCTCGGCACAGAGCTGGAGCCTTGACGACTGCATGAAATACGCCGTGGAGCACGCCACGGAGGTGAAGCGGGAGGTGGTGAATGCCCGCCAGCGCAAGCAGGATTACCAGCATGCTGTGGCTGGATTCCTACCTACCGTTACGGGCGGCGTGCAGGGACAGTACGCCTGGGGACGAAACATCGACCCGGAAACCAATACTTATAATAATGTAACGACATTCAACAACTACTATCAGCTTTATGCCGAACTGAATGTCTTCGACGGTTTCGCCACCATCAACGCCTTGAAGCAGGCTAAATTGAGCCGGGATTATTCAGCCACGGCGATGCAGAAGATTCAGGACGACCGAGCCATCGACGTGATGCAGAAATATGTGGATGCTGCCTATGCTGAGGCTAGCATTCAGATAGCAAGCGAGAAACTGAACGAAAGCAAGCGGATGCTGGCGAAGATGAAGCGTCTGTATGAACTGGGCGAGAAAGGACGCCCGGATGTGGTGCAGATGGAATCGCAGGTGGCAGAAGATGAATACAATCTTACGCATCAGGAGAATGTGGCAAAACAGAGTCTGCTCGCCTTGAAATCCGCGATGAATTTTCCGGTGGATGAAGAGCTGAAAATTCTGATTAAAGAGAAGCAGAATTTGAAGTTAACGTCTGATAATAAAGAGGTTTCTGAATCTGGAGTAAACTACGAAACCGTTTACCAGGCCTTCCAGCATATTTCTCCCGATTTGAAGTCGGCAGAATACGAAGTAGAGCGGGCACGGTATGATTACAAGATTGCAAAAGGCAGATTGCTGCCATCACTCTCTCTCGGTGGTGGCATTTCTACCAATTATTATAAGAATCTCTCTCAGAAAGGGCAATACGATGGGTTTGCCTCGCAGTTTCACAACAACCAGGGCGAATACCTCGCATTGACCCTTTCCATACCTATTTATAATAGCGACCGATGGCACAGCGTGAAGAAGGCACGCAACGACTGGCAACTGGCACAGGTGAACCTGGAGGAAACCCGTCGCAAGCTTCACGACCAGATAGCCCAGGCGGTAATGGATGCAGAGGGTTACGCCAAGGAGTTGCATCAGATGCAGAAGAAGGTGGCCTCAGATTCGCTCGCCTATCACATGTCGAGCCGGAAGTTTGAAGAAGGAATGCTTTCCACCTTCGATCTTCATACCGCAGCCCAGACGCTTCTGGAAAGCAGAATCAAGGAACTCCAGATGCAGATGCTGCTCATTATCAAACAGAGATTGGTTGCTTATTATCAGGGAGAAAATTTAATAAGATAAATTATGGATATAAAGATAGAAAAGAAAAAATATCTCGTGCCTCGCAAGTACTGGGCATGGATTGGCGGAGGAGCGGTTTTGATCGCAGTCCTCATTTGGTTGGGATTGGGCAATTTCTCTTCCACCCTGAAGGTGGACAGGAAGGGATTGAGCATCGGAACCGTAGAGAAGGCGCAGTTCAACGATTATGTTTCGGTGGATGGACAGGTGGTTCCTATCTCCGTGGTACAGATCAGTTCCGAGGAAGGCGGTATTGTTCTGGAGAAAGTGGTGGATGAAGGTGCCCACGTAAACAAGGGCGATGTAATCGTGAAACTGAGCAATTCGAATCTCGATCTGGAGATTCTGAATGCCGAGAGCGAACTTGCCGAAAAGCAGGACATGCTTCGCAACACCCAGATTTCGATGGAGCAGGACCGCCTGAACAATAGCAACGAGGAACTGTCGCTTTCGCAGGATGTTATTACCAAGCGCCGTTCCTATCAGCATCAGGCAGCGTTGCACAAGGAAGAACTCAATTCGCGCGAGGAGTATCTCAAGGCAAAGGAAGATTACGACCTTGCCGTCAAGAAGCATGCGCTCATTAGCAAGCGATTGAAGAAGGATGCACAGCTCCGCCGTTCGCAGATGGATCAGATGGGCGATAATCTGGAAGCCATGCAGAAGAATGTGCAGCTGGTTCGCCAGCGCAAGGAGAAACTGAATATCCGCAGCACCATTTCGGGTGAGATTGGTTTGCTCGATGTGGAACTGGGACAGAGCATTCAGGCTGGACAGAAGATTGGAGTCATCAACGACCTCAGCGATTTCAAGGTGCAGGCGCAGGTAGATGAGCATTACATCGACCGGGTAAAACCGGGACTTACTGCTACCTTCGACCAGAATGGTAAGCATTATCTCCTGCAGGTCCGCAAGGTTTATCCCGAGGTAAGAGATGGCAGGTTCCGCATCGACTTCATCTTCAAGGATGTTCGCCCTGGCAACATCCGAACCGGTCAGACTTATTATGTAGATTTGCAGCTCGGTCAGTCGAAGCAGGCAATAATTATCCCTAAAGGCACGTTTTATAGTGTAACGGGCGGTCAATGGATCTTTGTATTAGACAAGAGTGGCAAGAAGGCTTATCGCCGAAAGATAACCATCGGTCGCCAGAATCCTCAGTATTATGAGGTGATTGAAGGCTTGGAGCCAGGTGAGCAGGTTATCGTTAGCGGCTATGAAGCCTATAAGGACAATGATGTATTAGTTTTTAATTAGTAGTGATTAGTTAGTAATGATTAACTAGTAGTGATTAGTGATAAATTGGGCTAACGCCCTTGAAACAGGATATTGATATGAATCATATTATTAACGCATTCAAGAATCTGCCTCGAAGAGGCCAGCACAATTTCGTGAAGATATTGTGTCTCTCGCTCGGATTGGCAATCAGTTCGGTAATTATTGCCGAGATTTATTTCGAGCAGACTTACGATACGTACTTTCCAGGATGGGAAAGGACGTATCTGATTTCGGAAGTGGGTACTAACCATGGCGAAACCATGGAGTTTACCAATACTTCAGGAGCCACCGCCCAAGGTGTAAAGCAATATGCGCCTATGGTGGAAGCTGCTACCAGTACTCTCTATTTTTATGATGATGCCCAATGCAAGATGGAAGACCAGAACATCATTTCTGCCAATATTAGGATGGCAGACAGTTGTTTCTTTGATGTCTTTCCACAGAAGATATTGATAGGCAAGGCTAAACAGATTTTATCCCAACCTTTGTCCTGTCTCATCGATTCAGAAACGGCAGCAAAGATTGGTGGTAATGTTGTAGGTAAGCATTTCACGCTTTCTAATTATCCGGGAACCACTTTTACCATCTATGGTGTTTTCGAAACGTTTCCCTGGGGTTCTTCCTTTCATGGTACGCAGATGATTCTGTCGAGGTGTAGTGTGCCATACGTATATTCCTACGATGGCAGAGGCCAATGGGTGGGAAATGATTCCTATAGGTCCTACATCCGGTTGGCAAAGGGGCATGAGGCAAAAGAACTCAAGCCTTACGTGAATAAGATGAGAGAGGATCATTTCCCTTTGAAGGAGATGAAGAATATGGGAATAGAACTGAACTATGATTTCACGGTATTGAGCGATGTTTACACCCAAAATCCTTATATCAAGAAGATGGGATGGATTATGGGAATTATCGCTTTTGTCCTCCTCTTCACTTCTGTGATGAACTATCTGCTTATCATCGTGGGAAATCTCGTGGGTCGTTCTCGCGAAATGGCTGTCCGTAAGTGCTATGGTGCCGAATCGAAGAACATTCATGCCATCATTTTCTCTGAGGCTTTGGTGCATGTGGGGCTGTCGGTTGTTCTTGCGGCAGGTCTTGTATTTCTTTGCAAGGGAACCATCGAAAACTTCCTCTCTGCTCCGGTAAGCACGTTGGTGCTTAATCGTGGCAGTTGGATATTGGTAGCTATCTGTATTCTGGTACTACTGGTTGGCGGCTTGCTGCCAGGTTGGCTTTACAACAGGATTCCTGTAGCCATCGCTTTCCGTGGTTATAATGAGAATCGCAACCGATGGAAACTTGGTTTGCTGGGCATCCAGTTCGTTATCTCTGGTTTGCTGTTCAGTTTGCTTTACATCGTGAATGGTCAATACCAGTTGATGTTGGGGCTCAATCCTGGGTATGATTACGGTCATGTAGCGATTGTTTCGATAGATGCCAGCAATAGAGATCAGCGCAACCAATGTCTGGCAGAAATCAGACGGATGCCGAATGTCAAGGATTGCAGTTCGACTTTTAATGTTCCGCTCGATGGGTATAATCGTAGTGGAAATATGGTTGGAGTACCTAGCGACGAGAAGAATACCTTTAATATCATGGAGATGTCGGGAGTGGACGACAATTTCTTCAAGATGATGAATATTCCTATCGTTCAGGGTTCTTTCTTTACGGAAAGAAATGACAGTTGCCGACAGGTTATTATTGATGAACGAGGTGCTGAGAAACTCATCAAAACGTGGCATTGGAAGGATGGCGTAGTTGGCAAGCAAATTACCTGTACGGGACATGATAATAATATCTTTACCATTTGTGGCGTGTGCAGGAATATTCGCTGGGGTGCTGTGGAAACCGGGGGTGATGGAATGAATGAATTTCCTGACTTGTATTTCTATTCAGCCAAGACGGCTTACTACATGTTGGTTAAGTTTAAAGAACTAAGGGATGAATCGTTGTCAGAGTTGCAATCGAAGGTGCAGGCGATGTATCCGAACAATAAGGTCATCGTGAAGAGTTATGCTTCAGAATTGGCTAACCAGTACGCTTCCCAGCTCAATTTCCGCAACGGAATCCTGGTAGCCGGCATCGTAACGATGATTATCGCCCTCTTCGGATTGGTGGGTTATACGAGTGATGAGGTGAACCGCCGCCGCAAGGAGATTGCGATCAGAAAGGTGAACGGGGCGAAGGTGAAGGATATTCTTCGCATCTTCCTGAAGGACATTATGAAGATTGCCTTGCCTTGCATCATCGTGGGAGATTTGGGGGCTTGGCTGATAGCCAGACAATGGCTCATGTCGTTCAGCGAGAAGATTACGATGACGCCTTTGCTGTTTATCGGTGTTACCATCATCTTGCTCGTCATCATCGGGCTTTCCGTCATCATCAACTGCTACAAGGTGGCGAATAGTAATCCTGTGAAGTATCTCAAGGATGAATAAGTCTCCCACAGATTTTCACAGATGACACAGATTTAAGGGCGTATACCCAAATTAAACATTAAACATTAGAAGAAATGATAAAAGTAGAGAATCTTTGCAAGTCATTCCGCACAGAAGATGTGGAGACGATTGCTTTAAATAACGTATCTTTCACAGTAGAAGACGGCGAGTTTGTCGCCATTATGGGACCATCAGGTTGTGGCAAATCCACCTTGCTCAACATCCTCGGTTTGCTCGACAACCCAACTTCGGGAAAATATTTCCTGGGTAATCACGAGGTGGCAAACCTGAAGGAAAAGGAGCGCACGGATGTGAGAAAGGGAGAAATCGGTTTTGTGTTCCAGAGCTTCAATCTGATAGATGAATTGAATGTAGAGGAGAACATCGAGCTTCCTCTTACTTACCTCAACATTCCGAAGGCGGAGCGTAAGGCAAAGGTGCAGGCGATTATGAAGCGAATGGCCATCAGCCATCGTGCCAAGCACTTCCCTCATCAGCTTTCAGGTGGTCAGCAGCAGCGAGTAGCCATCGCCCGTGCCGTGGTCTTTGGTCCGAAGCTCATCCTTGCCGATGAGCCTACGGGTAACCTCGATTCCAAGAATGGAGCTGAGGTGATGCATCTGCTTACCGAGCTGAACCACGAGGGCACCACCATCGTCATGGTAACGCATAATGAGCACGATGCCAAGATAGCCCATCGCACCATTCGCCTGTTTGATGGACAGATTGTGGAGGCGGAGGGCAATCAGCTTTAGTGCTTCTGTCACTTCTGAGGGGCATCCGATGCTTTGTTAGAAGAGAAAAGTCATAAATCGCTTGGTGTTAGCCTCTTTCTGCTTCAGCTCTTCTTCCATTCTCTGTATTGCCATCTTGAAGAAGAAGCGGATGAGGTGCTCGTCGGTTGCTTCCGTACGAATCATACGGAGGACAGAAATGTATTCCTGTCGGGCTTCGGATGGGATGATGAGGAGAGGATGATTCAATCTTAAGAGAATGTAGTTGCTGATGAGTCGTCCTGTTCTTCCATTCCCATCACGGAACGGATGGAGATATTCGTAGAAGCCATGGAAGCGGGCGGCAAGAATCATGGGATGAACGGCTGCTGAAACGATGGCTTTTTCGGTAGATTCCAACAGTTTGGGAATTCTGGCGATGAGTTCTTCGTGGTCGCCAAATACCGTGTCGCCTGCAGCCATGTCCGTGGTGGTGTATTCGCCCGGAATAGCTTCTGGAGAACGATAGGAAAGCGTATGGCTGGTAACCCGCCTGTTGATTTCTTTCAGAAGATTCTCGTCGAGTGGATGCTGCGTGTTTTGCATCATGTACTCGAAGGCTTCGAAGTGGTCAAGCATTTCGAAAGCCTCGAAAAGAGTCTTTCCGGCAGGAATCATCCCTAATCCTTTCTCCTTCAGTTCCCGGGTATCATCTACGGAGAATGAGTTGCCTTCAATGGCGCACGAATGGGTAGAGAAGAGTACTTCATTATATTTGATGTACTCTTCTCTATCCATTTTATTGATGATAAGGGTTTGATATTTGCGTCTCAAATCCTCGTATTCCTTGATTTCCTTTTCGAATGCCATAATCTTCTGTATTTGTGGGGACAAAGATACGATTTTTATGGATAAACACCAAACTTTTCTTTCAAAAAATGTGCTTATGTTATGGGATGATGATGCGGAAGGTGGTGATTCCCTGTGCCTTGTCCTGATGGAGCGAGAGGCTGCCGCCGCTTACTCGCATGATCTGGCGGGAGAGGGAGAGACCGATTCCGCTTCCTTCCGGCTTCGTGGTGAAGAACGGGATGAAAATGTGGGAGGCTACATCTTCGGGGATGAGACCGGCGTTGTTGCTCACGTCGATGATGATGGATTCCTGGACGTTGGCGTAGGCTTTGAGACGGATAAATGCCTTCTTGCTTGCCGCGGATTGCAAATCCGCGGAGCGGCATTCCTGCTTGTCTTCTCTTTCCTTTTCCCTGAAAGCTTCTACGGCATTCTTCAGAAGATTCGTTACTACGTGAGAGAGGAGGCTCTCATCGGCGTAAACCAGCAAATCCTTGGGAGAAACTTCTATCTCTACTTCGTGGTTGCAGAGCAACGCCATCCTTTCCAGGAATGGTTCCACATAGAAAAGAGCAGGCTGAGGCTG
>ENA-UERS01000917-UERS01000917.1-human-gut-metagenome-genome-assembly--contig:-NODE-917-length-10707-cov-5.102540_pt1 | contig 10707 bp, 10 predicted proteins | sample MGYA00242991_ERZ507992 | MGnify/ENA primary metagenome ERZ507992 (study PRJEB26167, sample SAMN06115535) | human gut metagenome | host: Homo sapiens | place: China:Chongqing | collected 2015-10-24...
TACAAAAAAGCCAACTAATTCGCAATACTTTGTGTATGAATTAGTTGGCTGATTTTGTAATATTTAATGAATGTCCCTATTTAACTTCGATAACCTTGGCTGCTTTTTCTTTGTCTTCCGGCGTACGTTTCGGCAGCTCGATAGTTAATACACCATCGTTTACTTTTGCATCAATTTTATCTTTATCTACATCATCAGGCAGGATCAATGTCTGTTGGAATTTAGAATAAGAGAATTCGCGACGCAAGTAACGGCTTTCTTTCTTGCCTTCTTTATCACCTTCGGTACTTTCTGTTTTCTTTTCCATAGAGATAACCAAGTCGTTGTCTTCGTTGATATGAATCTTGAAGTCTTCTTTGGTCATTCCCGGAGCGGCGACTTCTACTTTGTAGTCTTTGTCACTTTCAATAACATTGATGGCGGGAGCTGTTGCATTGGCTTTTACCATCCAGTCGTTATCAAAGAAATCATTAAAAATACTTGGTAACCATGTTTGGTTTGATCTTCTTACTGGCATCATAATCTTAATCTCCTATAGGTTTTGGTTAAACATTTTGTTTATTTCTGAATTCCTTCACCTTTCGGCTTTGTCATTCACTATCCATAATGCAAACCGCATACCATTAGTTCGATGATATGCGGTTTATATTGCACTCTTTTAAACCTATAAAGGTTTTCTTAAAGATTAAAACCTTTGCATTAAAAGTTGGTAAGCCTCTTTAAACATTTGATTGTCAAGGCTACTGCCAATTTGTAATTTTAGGGGGACAGATTGACAGTTGTTCTATATCAGCTTGAACCGCATACGGAAGATTCCGTCTTTATAGTCGTGGCTTATAATTTTAAATGTACCTATTTCGGACGTATTTTCCACGTGTTGACCTATACAGAGGCATTCGTCGTAATCGCCGACTTTTACAATCCGTACGGTTTCGGAAGCTTTTTCCGGTAAACGTTTCATGTCAAAGCGCCCTATAGCTTCCTCTTGAGAGATAAATTCCATTGTAACGGGCAAATTACTTCGTTTACGGTGTTTTCTATTCTTATAATATCCGCTTCTTCCGGACAGGTTTGCAGCGCAAAATCCAGCTTGCTTTTTTTGCGTTCTATATGGGCGGATATTGCCCGTCCGCATCCGAAAAGATTGACCATTGTCCTGTTTATGACATGCTCTGTAGTATGCATGGGAGGGTATTCCTGTTTATTATGGTCGTTGAGTGATGGTTGTTCCATAGTTATTTTATTTTTGTTCTGATTTTGATGGGATATTAAAATCCGTTCAAAGATAAATTATTCTTTTGTAATAAGGAAGCAGAGAGGAAATGATTGCTTTTGTATTATTATAAAACAACGAATTTTAAAAGATACTCAATGCCGGAAGGGAGTACTTTTGCAGAAAAGTATGACGTTCACGAGGCTCTTAACCGATTTTAATGAGGCATGAACGTCATATTGATTTTTACTGTTTTACATCACAGGGGTTTGGAATAAGAATACAAATGAGTCGCTGTCTTTTAAATCTTTTACAGCATCTCCTGCATAAATCTTTCCGTTGGTGAGGGTCAGTTTCTTGATTCCGGCTTTGGGACTGAAGTCGATTTTCTTCAAATCCAACCAAAACAGATTAGGAGTCATGACCGATTCAAAATAATATATTTTATTCTTCTGATCGGATACAGAACGCCAGCGGGTGGAAGATATATGAGGTTTGTCCGGTGTGGTAATTCCGAAAGGAACAGATACATTACGCATCACACTGAGCACACTGGGTACAGCTATTTTAGCATCCGGAGTCTGAGGGATTGCATGTATATAAAAAGAGGCACGCACAAAGCGGTCGCTGGAACGGTTCGTGCCCGGCAGCATTTGCAATCCTCCTACTTCTTTCCAGTAATCATTGATAGCCAACTGATAATCATATCGTGGAGAATTGGTCATCACTTGGAATTCTTTTCCTTCGTGTATGCTTAAATTCCCGTCCAGATATTCCAAAACCGCTGTATTTCCTGTTTCATCTGTAATAGCCAGGTGAAGAGTGGAAGCTGAACCGTTGGGCATGTGGGGAGCATCAATGCGGAATGATTCTTTTTTCAGCTCCTCGACAGCTTCATGTACGGTGGCAAAATTGTCCAGTACATATTGTGTCCATATGCTGATCCCCATGATAGGACGTGTATCTCCCGGGCGGTCAAAGACGGATTCTGGCAAAAATAACAGACTGGCAACCAATCCTTTTTCATTCATTCCGTCACACGTACCTATATCATATCCTGTTGCAATGACGCTGCCGTATTTTGAAGTCCATTTCACGGCATTTTCTTTATTATATCCTGCACGTTGTATTCCTCTGGGGAAAACATAGATATTACTCATAATATCTTCTTTCCAGTCCATTGTACGTCCGGTTACTACCATATGGTCCGGTCCGATATAGACGGCACGCGTGCATGCATCCGCTTTTTGTACGCTCATATAGAACATACCTGCCAATGTTAGTAATGCAATACTTCCTTTTTTTAATTTCATGATTCTATCATTTATAAAGATTGTCTTTGCCATTTAGAACAAACCGGATAAGGAACAGGTTTATGGAAATGCAGTGATTTGTGATACATTTGTTGATAAATGCTAATTCATCGGTTCGATTGGAACGTAAATCACATCCGCATTCCCTTCATAAATTTCTACCTGATTATCCTGTCGGAGGGATTCTGTTGAGAACGATTGAAGATAGGTCGAGGTTTCTGGATTAAAAGAAATACTTGTTTTATCGTAAAAGTAAGGGGGATAAAATAAAAAAGGAGCAACGCCTTGCTCCAACCTTTGTTAACCTTAAATCTAATACTATGAAAAACACATTGCAAAGGTACGGATTTTTTGGAAAATAGCAAATAATCAGACTTAAAAAGTATGCTATATAACATTGTTTAATATTTGCGTTTCTCGAAAACCTGTTTTTTAAGACTTCTTTTGCGTATCTTTGCAGCCGTTAAAAAATAGCAGACGATAGTAAAAAGAGAAAATATATGGCATTTGAAGCGACAAAGAGAGAGTGGGGCGAGCTTTACGCCTTTTTCCGCTTGTTAGCGGACGGATATGTGTATGCAGGTACGCCTGATGTGAAAAGGAATGAAGTGCAAAAGCTTCCTGTGGCGATGGTACAGCGTGAGGAACATGACGGGACACGCCGTTATATTCTGGAGGATGAGGCGACCGTACGTATTTGTGGGGAAAAGATAGATAAGCAGATACCTCGTGAGGATTTTGCGGCTGTGGCAGAGTTGGTTTTTGCTGCTGTCAAAGAGAGCCGAGAGAATGATGTGATGTCTCCCGACGGTGTGGAAGAATTTTTAGATGAAGTCGCCATTTATGACTTGGAAGCAAAGACGGATGACCGTACTGATTTCTATGTTGCTTTTTACAGTATAGAGGCCCCGTTGGTAGGTTTTTGCGTTCGTTCCCGTTTGGGAACTATGTTCCCGTTGTTGGATGGAGGGCGTACCGCCAATTTGAAGTTTGAGCAGACAGGTGTTAAATTCGCTACTCCTACCGTAAACAAAATTAATGCTTTTGGTGAAGAAGATGATGTGGCAGGACGTATGTTGATGATAGAACGCTTGGGAGGAATCTTAAAATATAATGATGTGGCCGATAAGGTATTCCGTAGTAATCTTTGCATGATAGATCTTCATTTTCCCCGTATGTTGGGCGAGATGTTGCGTGTCATGCATTTGGATGGCATATCCAAAGTTAGTGACCTGACAGAAGCAATCAAACAAATCAATCCGTTGAAAATAAAGGATGAATTGATCCATAAGCATAGTTATTATGAATATAAGATGAAGCAGTTTCTTATGGCTTTGGCTTTAGGAATGCGTCCTGCCAAGATATTTAATGGGATAGATTCTGCCATATCCGGTTTTCTGTTTGTAAATGGTAATGGAGAGGTACTTTGTTATCAGAAGGCTGACCGTCAGGTATTTGCCGATTTCCTGTTTGTTAATTCCCGGTTTGAGAAAAGTTCTACTGAAAAAGATAAATACGGATATCTGGAACGTGAGAACGGAGTCTATTATTTTAAGCTGAACTTGAAAATCGGTCTGTTGAAGAGATAGGACAATGAAGGAATTTGTATTTTCCTAGAGTTAAAATGTTTTTTACCACAGATTACACAGATTGAAATACGATTTATTGCTTATTTCAATCTGTATCTGTGTTAATCTGAGTAATCTGTGGTGGGAAACTATAGCTTGAATTTCAGAATTTTTCCATTCATTCCATCTAGTAATACGGGAGTTGTTTTGTCCGGCATAAGAGTCAGCTTCTCTGTGTTTCCGGTCAGCAATTCGGTTGCCTCATATTCTCCATAACGATGGATGCCTAAATAATCAAACGCATGTTGCGGAATATTGACGGCTGAACGTGCCGGTATGGAGTCAAAGTTAACCATAATTAATATCAGTTCATCATCCTGTTTTCGTAAAAAGGCGTATTGTTTATGTTCGTTAAATACCCATCCGGCCAGATTGGCATAGGTTAAGTCAAAGAACACACCTTCCCGTATGGCTTTTTCACTGTTGCATATATTCAGCAGACGGGTATAGAATTGTTTCAATTGCTTTTCATCCTCATTCAGGAATTTATTGTCAAACTTGCCTCCATTGCGCCAGCGGCGTATGCTGTCCACACTCCAGTAATCAAAGATGGTAGTTCTTCCGTCACGCCCGCTGAAACCTTCCGTATCCATGCCATGTTCTCCCAATTCCTGCCCGAAGTAAATCATGACCGGATTGGTATTCATGCAAGCCGATACAATCATTGCGGGGATGGCTTTTGAGCCGTTTCCGGCAAAATAATCGGAAGCTATGCGCTGCTCGTCATGATTTTCCAGGAAATTGAGCATTCGTTTTTCAATACCTCCCAAGCTTTGCCAGCGTTGTGGAATAGCAGTTGCCGATTCCCATCCGCAGGTAATGGCACGTAGCGTATCATACAGACCTACTTTGTCATATAAATAGTCGAATTTGCCATTGAACAGATAATTCCTGTATTCTCCCGGATTATAGACCTCGGCGATAAAGATCAGTTTCGGATGTTCAGCTTTGATTTGCGGAATCACCCATCCCCAGAATTCTACAGGAACCATTTCTGCCATATCACAGCGGAATCCGTCAATGCCTTTGGCAGACCAGAACAGTAGGATGTCACGCATCTTCACCCATGTGTCCGGAATCGGTTCGAAGTGGCGGCTATGACCGTTCAAGTAGTCTATACCATAATTCAGTTTCACAGTTTCATACCAGTCATTGGAGTTGGGCCATGCGTCAAAACGGTCATTACCGGTTGCTTTTGCCGGAAACTCTATGTAAGGTTCCGCTGCGCCACGGTGCAGGTCAATATTGCCTTCCAGCTTTGTATCGGGAATATAATAGAAATTATTGTTGGGGCTGAAAGCTTTTGTCACATCATCTTTCTCACCCAAATCGGTTACTCCTTCAGGCTTGGCGTCTGAACCATATTGGCGGGCTACATGGTTGGGGACAAAATCAATGATGACCTTCAATCCGGCTTTGTGGCTTCGTGTTACCAGATTCTCGAACTCTTTCATACGGTCCGGGATACTGGTTGCCAAATCAGGGTCTACATCATAATAATCCTTGATGGCATACGGTGATCCGGCCTTTCCTTTTACTACTGCGGGATGATCGGGTTTGATGCCATAGCGGGTATAATTGGTTTGGGTAGCATGTTCAATGATACCTGTATACCAAATATGTGTGGCACCCAGTGTTCTGATCTCGTTTAAAGCCTTTGTCGTGAAATCGGCCATTTTTCCGCAACCGTTTTCCTCCAAAGAACCATTAGGCTTACAACGCAGGCTGTTGTTCCCGAATAAACGGGTGAATACCTGATAGATAATAATTTTTTCTTGTGTATCCATTTTATTCTTTTTTTGTTTATCTCCAAATTGTTCCATTCTCCAGGAGTAGTCTGTCCAGGAGTTCCGTTGCCGTATTGTATCCTTTTTCGAATATCTCTTCGGCTCTTTCCAGTTCTCTGTTGCTGTATTCTTCCAGTCCGTATGATTCGATCAGCAAATCTGCAATCCCTTTTTGAGGCAGTGTATTGGCTTGGAAAATAAAATGATAGGCTCTGAGTGCGATGCTTACCACATTCTTGCTATATTCATCTGCTACCAGCGGATCTACATTGAGTGCTATCACTTTCTCGCATTCTTTGCGAATGGGGCTGACCGGCAGGTTCATCAAGATTCCTCCATCTACATAATATGTATTGTTGATGCGTATGGGGGCAAACAAGATAGGCATACAGCAGGAAGCAGCCAGTCTTTCGGCTATTTTCCCTTTTTTAAAAGAAACGATGCGTCCGTGATCCAAATCGGTGGCGGTAATAATAGTGGGAATTTTTAGTTCTTCTATCGTTTTTGACTCCAAGTTGCTGTTTAAGAAATCGATAAACCTATCCAGTTTCAGCAGACCTTGTTTGTTGATAGAAAAAGTGGTCAGTTCTTTGAATGAATGGTGCTCAAAAAGTTCAACAATATGATAAGGCTCTTTGCCGTCGGCATAGAAGACAGCGGCAAGAGCACCTGCACTTACTCCGGAAAGTATTTCCGGCCTGATGCCATGTTCATGCAAAGCCTGCATAATCCCCAAATGGGCAAATCCTTTTATAAATCCTCCGCTCAGGGCATAACCAATGTTATATTTAAATTCATTCATAGTCTGATCTCGTTTAGATACCGACAAACTTACGAATATTTTTGTGAAATGCCATAAAAAAAATACGGATTACTCAGCATATTCCGGTAATCCGTATGAAATTTATGATAACTGAATTTTGTTTATCAAGCAATACCGTGTGCGTTGACCGATCCATCAATTTTCTTGATCAGTCCTTGCAGTACAGCACCCGGTCCGCATTCGGTAAAGTCATCGGCACCATCGGCAACCATATTCTTCACTGTCTGGGTCCAGCGTACGGAAGCGGTGAGCTGAGCTACCAGGTTTGCCTTGATTTCAGCGGGATCTGTGTGAGGCAAAGCGTCCACGTTCTGATATACCGGGCATTTCGGAGTATGAATTTCAGTAGCGTTGATAGCAGCTTCCAGTTCCACTTTGGCGGGGTTCATCAGCGGAGAGTGGAAGGCGCCTCCCACTTTCAGCGGCAGGGCGCGTTTAGCACCGGCAGCTTTCATTTGCTCGCAAGCCTTGTTGATTCCTTCGATAGAACCTGAGATGACAATTTGTCCCGGGCAGTTATAATTGGCAGCCACTACCACTTCTCCTTCTTTAGAAATCGCTTCACAGATTTCCTCTACTTTTTCGTCAGGCAATGCTATGATGGCAGCCATCGTAGAGGGTTGTGCCTCACAAGCTTTCTGCATAGCCATAGCACGTGCATAAACCAGTTTCAGACCATCTTCGAAAGACAATGCTCCGGCTGCAACCAATGCGGAAAATTCGCCCAGCGAGTGTCCGGCAGTCATTTCAGGTTTGAAATCATCACCCATGCAAAGAGCGGAAATTACCGAGTGCAGAAAAACGGCAGGCTGAGTTACTTTAGTCTGGCGCAAGTCTTCGTCAGTACCTTCAAACATGATGTCTGTGATACGGTATCCTAAAATGTCGTTTGCTTTTTCAAAAAGTTCTTTGGCTAAAGCCGAGTTTTCGTACAGGTCTTTACCCATACCTACAAACTGTGCTCCCTGTCCGGGGAATACAAATGCTTTCATATTTTTCCTATTTTGGTTTAAAAACGTTGCAAAGTTAATTATTTCTTTCGGAACTACGGAATAATAATGAGGCAATTTGCTAATATGCTGCATTATGTACAGCATGGTAATTAGCATATTGACAAATTATTTCATTGTTTTCATCGGAACAGGTGCGTAAAAGTGATTCAGCGGACCGTGTCCTTCGCCTATATGCACGTCTTTCCCGGCGTGGATGCCTTTGGTGACATATGCTTTTGCATGTTCTACGGCCTGCGGCATATCATATCCCAGTGCCAGAAAAGTAGCAATGGCGGAAGAAAGAGTACATCCTGTTCCGTGTGTGTTTTTGCTTTCTATCTTATCTGAGATAAAGAGATGAGGCTTGTCTTCTCCAGCTGTTTGTAATACATCGCACATCTTGTCGCCCTCCAAATGTCCTCCTTTCAGTAAAACGGATCCGCAACCGAATTTTAATAATTCCGATGCGGCAGCTTTCATTGTGTCCACATTGCTTATGCAGTGTTCCGTCAATACTTCCGCCTCACTCAGATTGGGCGTAATCAGACTGGCCAGAGGCATCAGTTCCCGGGTCAGTGCACTGATGGCGTCCTCTTCTATCAGCCGGTGTCCGCTAGTCGATACCATGACCGGATCGAACACAACGAAACGGGGCCGGTATGTACGAAGGCAGGAGGCTATGGCCTCGACTATTTCCACATCATTAATCATACCTATTTTAACAGCATCCGGACGGATATCTTCCATTACGGCTTCTATCTGCCCACGTACATATACCGGTGGTACGGGATGTATGGCACGTACTCCCAAAGTGTTCTGTACGGTGATTGCAGTAATGGCTGTCGCAGCATAACCACCCAAGGCGGAGATGGTCTTCAGGTCAGCCTGTATGCCGGCTCCTCCGCTGCAATCGGATCCTGCTATACTTAATACACAAGGATATTTCTTCATATAAATCTCATTTTGACAAAGTATTTGCAAAGATAACGAATAATCTTGTTTTAAATGTTTGCACAAGTGAAGGGAATCAATTATTTTTGCTAAACATAAAATAAAGTAAAAATAAGGGGAATGAAAAGAATCCTAGTAACGGGAGGCGCAGGATTTATAGGGTCACATCTATGCACTCGTCTGATAGAGGAAGGTAATATTGTTATATGTTTAGACAACTTTTTCACGGGGAGTAAAGAGAATATAAGTTACCTGATCGGGCATCCGCGCTTTGAACTGATAGAACACGATATAATTAATCCGTTTTGGACGGATGTGAACGAGATATACAATCTGGCATGTCCCGCTTCTCCTATACATTATCAGCATGATGCTATCAAAACGGCGAAGACGGCTGTCTTCGGCACGTTTAATATGTTGGGACTGGCGAAGCGTAACAAAGCAAAAATACTTCAGGCTTCTACCAGTGAGGTGTATGGTGATCCGTTGTCGCATCCCCAAAGGGAGGGAGATTGGGGAAATGTGAATCCCATAGGCTACCGGTCTTGTTATGATGAAGGAAAACGTTGTGCCGAGACTTTGTGCATGGATTATTACCGTCAACATGGCGTCTTGGTAAAAATAATCCGCATATTCAATACGTATGGTCCTAATATGCTGACCGATGACGGACGTGTAATTTCCAATTTTGTGGTACAGGCATTGCTAGATAAAGATATAACCATTTATGGAGACGGAAAGCAGACACGTAGTTTTCAGTACATAGATGATCTGGTGGAAGGGATGATACGTATGATGGCTACGGAAGATCACTTCACAGGACCAGTGAATATCGGTAACCCTTGCGAATTTTCCATATTCGAACTGGCTCAGAAGATATTGGAACTGACCTGTTCTCATTCTAACATTATTTTCGAACCTTTACCTCATGATGACCCTCGTCAGCGCAGGCCGGATATTACTCTGGCAAAAGAAAAGCTGGATTGGGAGCCTCACATTCATCTGGAAGAGGGGCTGATGAAAGTGATTGATTATTTTAAAAGTGTTCTGGCTAAATAATATATACCTATGACACCGGATGTAAATGTTGTAATAAGTCATTCTGAGTACACTGTTTTGGTTGTGGATGATGTGGTTTCTAATGTCTTGTTGTTAAAAGTGTTGTTAACAAACGAGAAGTTTAAGGTGATAACTGCCGGTAATGGAAAGGAGGCATTATCCCAGGCGGTCAATGCCCGTCCCGATTTGATTTTGTTGGATGTCATGATGCCCGAGATGAATGGTTTTGAAGTTGCCGAACGATTGAAAGCCGATCCGGAAACACAACATATTCCTATTATATTTCTGACAGCTTTGAATACCACTGCCGATATAGTGAAGGGTTTCAAGGTAGGTGCGAATGATTTTATATCCAAACCTTTTAATAAGGAAGAGCTTGTAATCCGTGTTACCCATCAGATATCCCTGATTGCCGCCAAACGGATCATCATGAAGCAAACGGAAGAATTGCGTAAGATTATTATGGGGCGCGACAAGTTATATTCTGTTATCGCACATGACCTGCGTTCACCCATGGGATCCATTAAAATGGTGCTCAATATGTTGATACTCAGTCTTCCGTCCGAACAGATCGGTAAGGAAATGTTTGATATGCTGAGCATGGCCAATCAAAGTACGGAGGATGTTTTCTCTTTGCTGGATAATTTATTGAAATGGACTAAAAGCCAGATAGGCAAGCTGAATGTAGTTTATCAGGACTTTGATATTGTGGGGAATATTGCTTCGGTTATCGAAATTTTCAATCTGGTAGCCGGTATGAAGAATATAAAGGTGAACTTCCCGGTGCATGGAAAGATTGAGGTACATGCCGATATGGATATGATGAAAACCATCTTGCGTAATCTTCTCAGCAATGCAATTAAGTTCAGTTATAATGATTCCGAAATTCTGGTTAATGCCGAAATAGAGGGTGATAAAGTCATAGTCAGTGTAAAAGACAC
>ENA-UERS01000920-UERS01000920.1-human-gut-metagenome-genome-assembly--contig:-NODE-920-length-10680-cov-3.397812_pt1 | contig 10680 bp, 10 predicted proteins | sample MGYA00242991_ERZ507992 | MGnify/ENA primary metagenome ERZ507992 (study PRJEB26167, sample SAMN06115535) | human gut metagenome | host: Homo sapiens | place: China:Chongqing | collected 2015-10-24...
AAGCTGGGCTGCCATGCCACCAGTCTGACCGGCTGGCAGGCAGGCTTCCGCACCGACCGTGCCTACACCAAGGCCCGCATCACCAAGCTGGAGACCGAGCGCATCTCTTCGGAGCTGGAGCGCAACCGCGTCGTCGTCGTGGCAGGCTTCCAGGGCCTGAACAAGCTGGACGACATCACCACGCTGGGCCGCGGCGGTTCCGACACCAGCGCTGTCGCCATCGCAGCAGCGCTCCACGCCGACCGCTGCCAGATCTTTACCGACGTGGAGGGCGTCTACACCGCCGACCCGCGCAAGGTGCGCAACACCCGCAAGCTGGATGAGATCACCTTCGATGAGATGCTGGAACTGGCATCCCTCGGCGCACAGGTGCTCAACAACCGCAGCGTGGAGCTGGCTAAAAAGTATAATGTGGAGCTGGAGGTCCTCTCCAGCCTGAACCCCGTGCCCGGCACGGTCGTCAAGGAGGTTGTAAAAGACGTGGAAGGTATGCTGATCAAGGGTGTCGCAAAGGACACCGACGTTGCTGTTATTACGATCCTGAATGTTCCCGATGAGCCGGGTACCAGCTTCAAGATCTTCGGCCTGCTGGCCCAGAAGAATATCAACGTGGACATCATCCTGCAGTCCACCGGCCGCGACGGCAAGAAGGACATCAGCTTCACCTGCGCGGAGAGCGAAGCTGAGACTGCTCTGCGCGTCCTGCGCGAGAGCGCAAAGTTCGACCAGGTCACCTGTGACGAGACCTGTGCCAAGGTGTCCATCGTGGGCGCCGGTATGCAGAGCCACAGCGGCGTGGCCTCCAAGATGTTCGAGGCTCTGTCCAACAACAACATCAACATCAAGATGATCTCCACCAGTGAGATCAAGATCTCCTGCATCATCGACCGTGAGGACGCCGACAAGGCTGTCAGCGCCATCCACGAGATGCTGTTCGAGTAAGATGTGGCTTCAAAGCCGCTGTGCCGTGCGTCCTGCGCCGGTGCGGCGGCTTTTTGCGTACACAATTTTTTTACAGCCCCTGCCGTTTACACCCAGATAAAAGGGGTGTATAATATTATTATGTGCCTGTATTCAGGGCGAACGTCAAAAACAGGAAGGAAGCTGCATCATGGAGCAAAATCGACCCGCACCCCGCCGCGCGCTGTCGCCGAAAGAACGCCGCCGGAGACACCGTATCCGCCTCGTGCGCAACTGGACGGTCTTTCTGCTCAGCTGCGGCGCGGTCATGGCTGTGATGACCGGCGGCATCCTCTGGCTGCTGCCCAGGGCCTATGCCCTCATCGCACCGCCGACGGCCTTCGAGGCCCGGGAGTATGAGGGCGGCGCGGAGACGGACCTTTCGGATAAGCGCCTCATGCTGGTGAATGCAAACCTTCCCCTGACGGAAGAGCCGACGCCGGAGCTGGCCGTGGCCGATGATGCCACCGGCGTTTCGCTGGAAGCCGAGGCTGCCGCAGCCTACCGCGAAATGGCCGAGGCCGCAAAGCAGGATGAAGTAGAGCTGGTGCTGACGGCAGGGTATCAGGATGCCGCCGCCCGCCAGAGTGCCTATGAGGCCGCGGTCCAGAGCTACCGGGAGTCCGGCTGCTCGGAGGAAGAGGCCGCTGCCAAGGCTGCGACCGTCCAGCCTGCGCCGGAGGCCAGCGAATATGCCACCGGCTACGGTGCCGACATCCTCGCGGCAGACAGCATGGAGAAGGATACCGGCTTCGCCGACACCCGTGCCTATGAGTGGCTGGAAGCCTATGCCGCTGAGCACGGCTTCATCCTGCGCTGGCCGCAGGAGCGTCAGGCCGCCACCGGCATGGTGTTTGAGCCGTGGCACTGGCGGTATGTGGGCAGGGACAACGCCCTCGCCATCCGCGCCTCCGGCCTCTCGCTGGAAGAGTATCTGGCGCTGGAACAAACGAAATAATACAAAAGGACGATAGAACATTGAGACGATTCCAAATCGCGCGCGGCGTCCACCTCTCGTATGACGCCGCGCAGAAATTCAACCGCTGCCGCATCAGCATCCACTTCGCGTTCCCGGCCCGCCGCGAGACGGCCACGGCCCACGCGCTGCTGCCGCTGGTGATGGAGCGGGGCTATGCCGACTGCCCCGACATGACCCAGATGACCAAAAAGCTGGCCCGCCTCTACGGCGCCGACCTGACCGTGGACGCCCGTCCCATGGGCTGCAGCCACAACCTCTGCGTCAGCATCACCGGCATCAAAGACCAGTTCGCACTGGAAGGGGAGAAGCTGACGCAGGAGTACGCCGCACTGGCCCTCGGCACGGCGTTCCACCCCTATTTTGTGGGCAGCACCTTCGACCCCGAGGCCGTAGGCATCGAGAAGCAGATGCTGAGGAAGGCGCTGGAAGACGAAGTGAACGACAAGCGCCTTTACTGCCAGCGGCAGGCCAACCGCGAGTTCTTCGGAGACAGCCCCGCCGGTGTCCGGCAGGAGGGCTACTTAGAAGAAGTGGACGGCCTGACGCCCGAAGCGCTGACCGAGGCATACTACGAGATGCTGCGGACGGCGAACATCGAGCTCATCGTGCTGGGCTGCGACGAGGCCAGCACCACCGCTGTGAAGGACGCCCTTCTGGCGGAGCTTTCGGCCATCGACCGCGCCCCGCTGCCCCGGGCGGAGAATATCGCCATGCCGCGGAGGGAGCCGGTGCGGAAGGTGGAGCACTTCGATACCACGCAGGCCAAGCTCTGTATGCTGTTCACGCTGGGTCGGCCCATGCAGCCTGAACAGCTGGCCGCTGTCCGGCTGGCGATGGCCCTCTACGGCGGCAGCGTGACCAGCCGCCTTTTCCTGAACGTCCGGGAGCGCGACCATCTGTGCTACTACTGCTCGTCGTCCTTCCAGAGCTTCACGGGCAGCATGGCCGTCAACAGCGGCGTCGAGCACGCCGACGCGGCCCGCGCTGAACAGGCTGTGCTCAAAGAGCTGGCGGACCTCTGCGACGGCCCGATCACCGACGAAGAGCTGGAAGACTGCCGCCGGGGCCTGCTGGCCGGGATGAACGGCCTGGAGGATACGCTGGGCGGCATCGAGACATGGTACTATATGGAGGTGCTGCGGGGCGGCCCGGTGCAGACGCCGGACGACGCCCGCCGCGCCCTGCTGGCTGTGACCAGGGAGGATGTGCGGGATATTCTGAAGCAGTTCACCCTGTCGGTGAGCTGTCTGCTGACGCGGGAGGAGGGAAACGAGAATGGCTGAGAACACCCAGAGCGTGCTGGAACGCACCGCCGCTGACCAGTGGAAAGTTCTGCCCTCGGGGCTGACCGTACTCGTCCGCCCCATGCCGGGCTACTCCGGCACCCATGTCATTTACGCCACCCGCTTCGGCTCCATCGATCGGGATTTCCGGCTGGGGGAGCGGGAAGTGCATCTGCCCGCCGGTGTGGCCCATTTCCTCGAGCACAAGATGTTCGAGGATGAGGACGGCGATGCCTTTGCAAAGTTCGCCAAGACCGGCGCGAATGCCAATGCTTTCACGGCCTTCGACCGCACCTGCTACCTCTTTACGGCCACGGAACAGCTGGACGAGAGTCTTGACGTGCTGCTGGGCATGGTGGGACACCCCTACTTTACCGAGCAGACCATCGCCAAAGAGCAGGGCATCATCGGGCAGGAGATAAAGATGTACGACGACAGCCCCGACTGGCGGCTCATCACCGGCCTGTGCGAGTGTCTGTATCACAGCCACCCCATCCGCAGCGATATTGCGGGAACGGTGGAGAGCATCGCGGAGATAACGCCGGAGATGCTCTACGACTGCTGCAAGGCGTTCTATGCGCCGGGCAATATGGTGCTGGCCGCAGCAGGCAACACCAGCATGGAGCAGATCCTGGCTGCCTGCGCCCGCCACGGCCTGATGGACGAGCGCCCGGCGGAAAAGGTCGAGCGCCTGCTCCGCCCGGAGCCGATGACGCTGGCGGCGGCCGAAAAGACCATCACCATGCCCATCGCCAAGTCCTGCTTCGGTCTGGGCTTCAAAGAAGAGCCGCTGCCTTTCGGCGACCTGCGCAGTGAGATGCTGTACGAGCTCATCCTCTGCTGTATCTGCGGCGGGATGTCGCCGCTCTACCGCCGCCTCTACGACGAGGGCCTGACCAACCCGGGCTTCGGCGGTGAGGTGCTGCGGGTGGACGGATGCTGCTGCATCCTCTTCACCGGCGAGAGCGACCAGCCCGACACCGTCCGGCAGCTTCTGCTGGACGAGATCGAGCGGGTGCGCAAAGAGGGCGTGGACCGGGAGATCTTCACCCTCTGCAAGAACGAAAAATACGGCCAGCTCATCGAAAATCTGGAAAACGTCGAGGATTCGGCCAGCCAGATGGCAGATTTCGCGCTGGCAGGTCAGACTGTGGCCCAGCAGATCACCATGCTGGCGGGCCTGACGGCAGAGGACGCCGACGCGGCATTGCAGCACATCCTGCGGCCTGAGCGGATGGCCGTGATGCACATCGAGCCGGACGGCACTGCCGTTGAGGACGAGGAAGAAGAGGAGACGGAAGAATGACGAATCTGGTACAGTTCCCGGGTCTCGGCCTCAGCTTTGAGCTGAGCCGGGTAGCCTTCAGCATCGGCGACATTGATATTTATTGGTATGGCATCTGCATCGCCTTCGGCCTCTGCCTCGCATTGGTCTTTGCGTTCCGCCGCTGCACGGAGTTCGGCATCGACGCCGATTCGATGGTGGATGTCATCCTCATCGGCGTGGTGCTGGGCATCGCCAGCGCCCGCCTGTATTATGTGGCGATGGCACCCTATAATTACGATACCATCTGGGATGTGCTGGCCGTCCGCGACGGCGGTCTGGCCATCTACGGCGGCATCATCGGCGCCTTTGTGTTCGGCGGCCTGGCCTGCAAATGGCGGGGCGTGCCGGTGCTGCCCATGTTCGACCTGGCCGGCATGGGCTTCCTCATCGGACAGGGCTGCGGCCGCTGGGGCAACTTCTTCAATCAGGAGGCTTTCGGCTGCAACACCACCCTGCCCTGGGGTATGTTCAGCGAAGCAACGGAAGATTACCTGATGGGCAGCACTGTCACGGTGCCGAAGGGCGTCACCATCGACCCCGCCATGCCCGTCCACCCCACCTTCCTCTACGAGAGCATCTGGTGCTTCGTGGGTCTGGCTCTGCTGGCGGCATACATCAAAAAGCGGAAGTTCAACGGCGACATCGCCCTGCGCTACCTTGTCTGGTACGGCGCAGGCCGCTTCTGGATCGAATCTCTCCGCACCGACAGCCTGCTGCTGGTGCCGTCGCTCGGCCTGCGCGCTTCCCAGCTGGTGGCGGCTGCGGCCGTCGTGGGCGGTGTGGCACTGGAAATTTTCCTGACCCGGAAATATAAGTCCAAGCCTCTCATGGTGACGCTGGCCCTGACGGCAGAGAACCGCAGTCTGCTGGCGAAGGTGCGCAAGGCAGAGCCGGAATTTACGGTGGAGAGGGAAGAGCTGGTGGCTTCCAGCCCCCGCAAGCTCTTCCTCGAGCGCACGAATGCCTATAACGAGCGGGTGAAGCAGCAGCTCAAAGAGAAACTGGCAGAGAAAAACTGAAAATATTTCCGCAAAAGCGGGATTTTCCTCTTGAAATCCGCACATTTTTTTGCTATACTATTTTAGCCGCTTGGTGTGGGCGCCTCAAATGGCCCCTGTGAGGGCCTGCCTTTACGACCAGCGAGTACAACGAAAAGGAATGAACAAAATGTACGCAATCATTGTTACCGGCGGTAAGCAGTACCGCGTGGAGCAGGGCGACATCGTCTACATCGAAAAGCTGGACGTTGAGGCCGACTCCGAAGTGAAGTTTGATCAGGTTCTCGCTATTGGCGAGGAGGGTTCTGTCAAGGTTGGCGCTCCCGTTGTTGAGGGCGCTTCCGTTTCTGCCAAGGTCATCAAGAATGGCAAGGGCAAGAAGCTGAACATCATCACCTATCGCGCAAAGAAGCACAGTGCTCGCCGCATGGGCCATCGTCAGCCCTACACCAAGGTTGAGATCACTGCGATCAACGGCTAAGGAGGTAAATTACAATGGCACATAAAAAGGGCGTAGGCAGCACCAAGAACGGCCGCGATTCCGCAGCACAGCGTCTGGGCACCAAGCGTGCAGATGGTCAGTTCGTTCTGGCCGGCAACATCCTGGTTCGTCAGCGTGGCACCCACATCATGCCGGGTGAGAACGTTGGCAAGGGCAGCGATGACACCCTGTTTGCTCTGGTTGACGGCACTGTCCGTTTTGAGCGCGTGGGCAAGAGCGGCAAGAAGTGCAGCGTGAAGCAGTAACTTCTGCCTGAAAAACTGCAACCCAAAGAGCCGGACCCTCGTGGCCCGGCTCTTTTTAGGTAACGAAAAAGCCTGTTCTGTTTAGGAATCAAACCTCTCAGTCCGCGCTCTGGCGCGGCCGGCTTCCCCGGGTAGGGGAGCGGAACAGAGGGAAAAGGCTTTTTAAGAATAGGAGGGGCTGTATGGCAGCACAAACCAATTTTATCGATATCGCCACCATCTGGCTCCATGCGGGCAAGGGCGGCGATGGCGCAGTGAGCTTCCATCGTGAGAAGTTCGTGGCCGCTGGCGGCCCGGACGGCGGTGATGGCGGCCGCGGCGGTGACATCATCTTTGTGGCGGACGATCATCTTTCCACCCTGATGGACTTCCGCTACAAGCGCAAGTACACTGCCCCCGAGGGCGGCAAGGGCGGCGCAAGCCTCTGCCACGGCAAGAATGCCGAGAACCTCATCATCAAGGTGCCGCTGGGCACCGTGATCAAGGACGCGGAGAGCGGGCTGGTCATCGCGGACCTGTCCGACCACACCCCCGTCACCATCGCAAAGGGCGGCCGCGGCGGCTACGGCAACGCACATTTTGCAACGCCTACCCGCCAGATCCCCAAGTTTGCCAAGCCCGGTATGCCCGGCGAGGACATCCAGGTGACGCTGGAGCTGAAGCTGATCGCTGACGTGGGCCTGATCGGCTTCCCCAATGTGGGCAAGTCTACCCTCATCTCCACCATCAGCGCGGCCAAGCCCAAGATCGCGAACTATCACTTCACCACGCTGGTGCCCACCCTGGGCTACTTCCCCTTCACGTCGCCGGCCCTCGTGCTGTGCGTCGTCCGCGTCGGCCCGGAGCAGAGCTTTGTCTGCGCCGACATCCCCGGTCTGATCGAGGGTGCTGCGGAGGGCGTCGGCCTCGGCCACGACTTCCTGCGCCATGTGGAGCGCTGCCGCCTGCTGCTGCATGTGGTGGATGTCTCCGGCAGCGAGTGCCGTGAGCCGGTGGAGGACTTTGAAAAGATCAACGAGGAGCTGGCAAAGTTCAGCCCCGAGCTGGCACAGCGCCCCCAGATCGTGGTGGGCAACAAGTGCGACCTGGCCACCGAGGAGCAGATCGAGAGCTTCCGCAGCTATGTGGAGGGCAAGGGCCTGACCTTTGTGCCCATCTCTGCCGCCACCATGCAGGGCGTGCGGGAGCTGCCGGGCCTGGTCTACAACCGCCTGAAGGATATCCCGCCGGTGCCCGTGTTCACCCCCGAGTACAAGAAGCCCGAGCCCAAGGCCAACGACCGTGCTTATACCATCCAGCGGATGGAGGCCCATGTGTGGAGCATCGACGCGCCCTGGTTGGAGTATATCCTGGCCGGCAGCAATGTGGATGACTACGAGAGCCTGCAGTATTTCCAGCGTCAGCTGGACGAGAGCGGCATCCTGGCCGAACTGGTGGAAAAGGGCGTGCAGGAGAACGACACCATCCTCATTGGTGAATATCAGTTCGATTATATCTTCTAAAAGGTTAACTGGCTCGCCCTCTCAGGCCGCTTCGCGTCCAGCTCCCCCAAAGGGGGAGCCCTTGGCAAAAACAAGCTGTTTTGCGTGGATTGCCAAAGCCTCGCCCTTCGGGAGAGGTGGCAGTGCGAAGCACTGACGGAGAGGGTGAGGGCGCTGACAAAAGGGATTTTCTTATGAACGAACCTGAAACCATCGACCCCCGTGAGCTGAACCCGCTGGCGCTGGCCTTTGTGGGAGACAGCGTGCTGGAATTGCTGGTGCGCACCCGTCTGGCACGGCACCACCGGATGTCCGCAGGCAAGCTCAATGTGGAAAAGGTCAAGTATGTCTCGGCCCGGGCACAGTTCCGGGAGGAGCAGCTGCTGGAGCCGCTCTTCACAGAGGAGGAGCTGGCCGTGTTCAAGCGGGGCCGCAACGCCAGCAAGGCCAGTGTGGCCAGGCACGCTTCCCCCGAGGAATACCGCGCTTCCACCGGCTTTGAGTGCCTGCTGGGCTGGCTCTACCTCACTGGGCAGATGGCCCGTGTGGAAGAGCTGTTCGATGCCCTGTGGCAGCAATTTGACCCGAACCAGAAATAAAACGCGAAAGCCCGCTGCTTTCCGCACTGGAAAACAGTGCTGGGAAGGCAGCGGGCTTTCTTATGCGGTGTTACTTCTTGTTCTTGGCACCCTCGTCGTCAGCACCCTTGGTATACTGGTTGGGGTGCTTGTGCTCGTTGGTGGTCTGATTGGTGGTGCGGTTCTGGCTCTGGTTCTTGCAGTTGTTCGTGCGGTTTTCGGTGCGATTCTCGCTGTGGTCCTTCATGGTTCGTTACTCCTTTCGTGAGGGGGCTTTCCCTCACAGCCTTAGTTTTGCCGCGAACGGCGGCTTTATTCATGGGAGGATAAGCTTTCATGCCTACGGAATATTTTGAGCGCCGGGAGCGCGCTCTGCTGGGCGACCGGTTCGATGCTCTCTATGCCGCCCCGCAGGAGACTGCTGCCCGGGGCGTGACGGTCTCGGCCCTGCGTGCTGCGCCGGAGCAGTTTGCCGCGCAGGCAGATTTTCCGGTGGAGCCCTCGCCCTTCTGCAAGGCGGGCTTTGTGGTGCAGGACCCCGCCTTCAAGCCCGGGCGGCACCCCTACCACCATGCGGGCGTGTTCTACTCGCAGGAGCCTTCCGCTTCCAGTGCCGCGCCCCTGCTGGGGGTCCGGCCCGGGATGCGGGTGCTGGATACCTGCGCGGCCCCCGGCGGCAAGAGTAGCCAGCTGGCGGCAGCGCTGGGCGGGCAGGGGCTGCTGGTGAGCAATGAGTTCGTTGCCGTCCGCGCCGAGGTGCTCCGGAGCAATCTGGAGCGGATGGGCGTGCCCAACGCCGTGGTGCTGAACGAGGACACCGGCCGCATTGCCGCCGCTCTGCCGGAGTTTTTTGACCGTGTTCTCGTGGATGCGCCCTGCTCCGGCGAGGGAATGTTCCGCAAGGAAGCCGTGGCTGTGACCCAGCACTGTGAAGCGCTGGTAAAGCAGTGCGCCGCACTGGGGGCACAGATCCTGGACAACGCGGCGGCCTGCCTGGCCCCCGGCGGCGAGATGATCTTCTCCACCTGCACCTTTGCCCCGGAAGAGGACGAGGGACAGGTGGCGGCGTTTTTGCAGCGCCACCCGGAGTTCACGCTGGCCGATGTGTTCGGCAATGTGGATTACAGCTTTGGCAGCCCGGGTGAGGCAAACCGCACCGGCGGCCTGCCGCTGGATGTGAGCAAAGTGCGCCGGATCTGGCCCTGTCAGGGCGGCGAGGGGCATTTTATTGCCCGGCTGGTCAAGGCAGGTACGCCGCGGGCGCTGCCTGCCCCCGGAACCTATACGGCAGAGGAAGAACTCTGGCTGGCTGCTGCCGCAGAGCAGAGCAAAAAGCAGAAGGGAAGCAAGGGCGGCAAGCCTGCCAAGGCCCCGGATGCCCGCAGTGCCCGCCGGGAGAGCAGCCGTGCCCTGCGGGAGGCGGTGCAGGGCCGCAGCGCCCGCAGCCGGGATGCCGGGGCAGGGGAGGCCACCCCGGCCCAGAGCCTTGCTGCATGGCAGGAGTTTGCCCGGCAGTATTTCCCGGCGCTGGCAGACCGCCCTGCCGTGGTGCATGGCGGCAGCGTTCTGCTGCCCGTGCCCTTTCCGCAGACGGGACTGCATGTCCTGCGGGCGGGGGTGTTCGTGGGCAGCGTGCAGAAGGGCCGTTTTGTGCCGGAGCACCACCTGTTCACGGCGTTCGGTGCGCTCTGCACCAACCGCGAAGCACTGACTCTTGCCGACCCACGGGTAACGGAGTACCTTTCCGGCCGTGAGATCTCCGCGGACACTGCCGCCGATGGCTGGTGCTGCGTGACCGTGGACGGCTGCCCCATGGGCGGCGGCAAGGTGTCGGGCGGACGGGTCAAAAATCATTACCCCAAGGCCCTGCGGCTGCTGTAAATCGGCCTGAAAAGCCGGTTTTCCAACACAAACAGGCGAAAAACACGCCCGGAGCCCTTGAACGGGATTCGTGATTGTGCTACAATAATAGAGTTAGATTTTGTGTGCTGCCACAAGCGGGCGACCACAGCCCGTCTGCCCGCAGGCGGAGATTTCGATAAAACTTTAGGAGGTTCCCATGTCTGGACATAGCAAATGGAACAACATTAAGCGCAAGAAGGAAAAGACCGATGGTGCAAGAGCAAAGGTCTTTACCAAGATCGGCCGCGAGATCAGCGTTGCCGTCCGTGACGGCGGCCCCAACCCGGCTTCCAACAGCAAGCTGGCAGACCTGATCGCCAAGGCAAAGCGCATGAGCGTGCCCAACGATAACATCCAGCGCATCATCAAGAAGGCTGAGGGCGGCGACAAGACCGAGGAAGGCATCATCGACCTCGCCCATCGCG
>ENA-UERS01000922-UERS01000922.1-human-gut-metagenome-genome-assembly--contig:-NODE-922-length-10646-cov-2.915129_pt1 | contig 10646 bp, 9 predicted proteins | sample MGYA00242991_ERZ507992 | MGnify/ENA primary metagenome ERZ507992 (study PRJEB26167, sample SAMN06115535) | human gut metagenome | host: Homo sapiens | place: China:Chongqing | collected 2015-10-24...
CAAACAGGGCGTCGGCCACTTCCTCGTATTTGGGCGGCTCCTGATAGACCCGCCGGAGGACTTCCAACAGCTGCCGGCGGGCCATGGCTTCCAGGTCTGCCGGGGTGTGGGCCTCCTCCAGTTCGTCGAACACGTTGGGGTATAAAATGGAGCGCAGAAGCTCCAACAGGTGGATCATCTGGGATTTCAAATGGACGTAATTCGTCATACTGCCATTCCTCTCATTCCAAAAGGGCCTTGGAGGCCGTTCACTTCTGTGCGTACATTAACATACGCCGATAAACATACTTTGTCAATATGTTTATGAAAAATTCAAAATTCGTTCTTATTTTCCGGGGATGTGTGGAGCAGGTCCGCCAGGGATACGCTGTCCAGATAGCCGTTGATCAGGTCATCCAGCTTCTCCCACATAGGCAGCGTCTGGCATTTTCCGGCCCGGGGACAGCTGTTTGCGCCGCCGTCCAGACAGGCCACAGGGGCCAGGGACCCCTCGGACAGCCGCAGGATCTCGCCCACGGAATAGTCCTTCAGCTCCCGGCTCAGGCGGTAACCGCCGCCCTTGCCCCGCTGGCCTTCCACCAGACCGGCTTTGACCAGAACGGAGATGATGCTCTCCAGATATTTTTCAGAGACCTCCTGCTTTTCCGCAATGAGGGGCAGGGGGATCCAGCGGTTTCGGTCGTACTGCGCCAGCTCCATCATGATCCGCAGCGCATAGCGGCCCCGCGTTGATACCAGCATAGGGGTGCCTCCTGTTTCGGTTTTCCGGGCGGCAACCGCCGTCCGGACATAAACCCCATCATATCACTATGTTTATCAAAGTCAAGAAAAATATACGAAACCGGGCCGGCTTTTTCAGACCGGCCCGGCAGAGGGAGGCTTATACGGATGGCTGGATGTCCCGGACAGTGAGGCGGTCCCCATCCACGGAGAAGCGGATCTCCATACCGGCGAAGGGGAAGCCGTAGACCCGGTCCGGGTCCTTCTGGTAATGGGGGCGGGGGTCCTGGGCCAATACGCTGCGAAGGGCTTCCCGGTGGTCCTCCGGGACCCACTCCAGCAGGTCCGGGGGGATAACGACCTCCAGGGTCTCTCCGGCGGGGACGGCGGCAAAGCCGCCCAGGGCTTCCGGGTGGCTGTCGGCATAGGGAATGTAGGGCTTGATGTCCAGAATGGGGGTGCCGTCCACCAGGTCGGCCCCCTTGACCCGGAGCACCGGGCCCTCGGCGGTCTGGCGGATGCCTGCCAGCTGCACGCAGGACAGGGCGATGGGGTTGGGCCGGAAGGGGGAGCGGGTGGCAAAGACCCCCATCCGGGTGTTGCCCCCCAGCCGGGGCGGACGCACCGTGGGGGACCAGGTCTCCCGGATGGCCCGGTCAAAGACCCAGATGAGCCAGACGTGGGAGAAATCCTCCAGCCCCCGCAGGGCGTCGGGATTCCGGTAGGGGGGTTCAAAGACAATATCAGCTTCCAGCTCCTCCACCAGGCCGCTCTGACGGGGAACGCCGAATTTTTCGGCAAAATCGCTGCGGATATGGGCGATGGGATGCATGGAATATTCCTGAAACTGGGGCATAAGACGGCCTCCTGATGCATAGATTCCTGATGAGGATCCCATTATAGCAAAATTCTGCCGCCATGAAAAGATGGGAAAAGAAGGTGGCGGAGAGCGGGAGCCCGGCGGCGGAAGAGAGGTAATCCTTTGCGCAAAACAGGGGAACGAGAGAACGTGCAGACGGGCTGTGATTCCCATAAAATGTTTGTGAAATTCGCTGTTGACGGCAGGCGAAAAAAAAGGTATATTATCAAGTAAGAAATCTGGTGGAGCAACCTCTTTGGTTAAGATGAGGAACTACTTGGTATAGAAAAGGAGAGCTGTATCATGTATACACAGGAAATCACCGTTAATAACGAGGTAGGTCTGCACGCCAGACCCGCGACCTTCTTCATTCAGAAGGCAAATGAGTTCAAGAGCGGCATCTGGGTGGAAAAGGATGACCGCCGTGTCAACGCCAAGAGCCTGCTGGGCGTCCTGTCCCTGGGCATCGTGAAGGGCACCACCATCACCCTGATCGCAGACGGCACCGACGAGAAGGAAGCTGTCGGCGCACTGGTGGATCTGGTGAAGGACAACTTCGGCGAATAAGAAACGAAACCGGCAGCGCCTCCGCATCGCGGAGGCGCTATTCTTTTCTGCGGGGCGGATTATCCCTTGCGCCGGGGGAGATTTTTTGCTACACTGGGAAAACTGAAGGAAAGGGGGCGCTGCCATGACGAAGGACGAGCTGCGAGCTAAGGCCAACGACCTGCCGCTGCTGCCGGGGGTCTATCTGATGATGGACAAGACCGGGAAGGTCATCTATGTGGGCAAGGCGAAGAAGCTGAAAAACCGGGTGAGCCAATACTTCCAGGAAAGCGCCTCCCACACGCTGAAGACCCGGCAGATGGTGAGCCAGGTGGATCATTTCGACACCATTTTCGTCTCCAGCGAGTTCGAGGCCCTGGTGCTGGAAAACTCCCTTATCAAGCGCCACATGCCCCATTACAACATCCTGCTGAAGGATGACAAGGGGTATCCCTTCGTCCGGCTCAGCCGGGGACGGTATCCCCGGTTTACCCTGGTGAACCGCCCCGCCAACGACGGCGCCAAATACTTCGGCCCCTTCGGCGGGCGGTATGAGACCCGGCAGGCGGTGGACGCAGTGTGCCAGGCCCTGCGGCTGCCCACCTGCCGCCGCCAGTTTCCCCGGGATATCGGTACGGAGCGGCCCTGCCTGAATTTCCACATGGGCCGGTGCGACGGTTTTTGCCGTCCGGAGATGCCGGAGGCGGAATACGACCGCCGGATCGAGCAGGCATGCCAGCTGCTGGAGGGACGGTCCAAGCAGCTGATCCGGGACATGACCAGTGAGATGGAAACAGAGGCGGAGGCCCTGCGGTTTGAGCAGGCAGCCCAGCTGCGGGACCGCATCCAGGCCATCAGCGCCCTGAGCAAGAAGCAGACGGTGATCGCCGGGCTGTGCGCCGACACGGATGTGTGGGGGGTGTTCCGGGGAGCAGGGAAGAGCGGCTACGCCGTGCTCCACATGGAAAACGGAAACCTGGTGGGCCGGGAGACGGAACTGCTGACGGCACCCATGGAGGAGTCGGCGGCGGAACTGCTGGCGGCCATCACCGCCCAGTACTATCTGCCCCGGGCCATTCTGCCCCACGAAATTCTGCTGTGCGTGGACACCGGGGACTGCGAGGAGCTGTCGGAGGCCCTGACCCAGCGGGCGGGCCACCGGGTCTGGGTCCACGTGCCCCAGCGGGGGGAGAAATCCACCCTGGCGGACATGGCTGTCCGCAACGCCCAGGAAGAGGTCCAGCGGGCCACCACCGCCGAGGAAAAAACGGCCTACACCTTGGAGGTATTGCAGAAAATGCTGAATCTGCCCCATCCGCCGAAGCGGATGGAGTCCTTCGATATTTCCAACACCGGCAGCAGCGACATTGTGGCCTCCATGGTGGTCTATCAGGGGACAAAGCCCCTGAAATCCGCCTACCGCCGGTTCCAGATCAAGGAACTGACCGGCGGGCACCCGGATGACTACGCCTCCATGCGGGAGGTGCTGCGCCGGAGATTGCAGCGGGCGGCGGACGGAGACGAAAAGTTCCTGCCCCTGCCGGATATTTTCCTGATCGACGGCGGCGTGACCCACGCGGACGCCGTCCGGGAGGTGGCGGAGCAATTCTGCTGCAATGTGCCCATTTTCGGCATGGTGAAGGATGACCGCCACCGGACCCGGGCCCTGGTGACGCCGGAGGGGCGGGAGATCGGCATTGTGAACAACCAAGCGGTGTTCTCCCTCATTGGCCAGATCCAGGAGGAGACCCACCGCTTCGCCATCGCCTACCACCATCAGCACCACACCAAAAGCGTGATGCGTTCCGCTCTGGACGGCATCCCCGGTCTGGGACCCAAGCGGCAGGCGGAGCTGCGGAAGCACTTCGGCACCGTGAAGGCCATCCGGGAGGCGGATGAGGAGACTTTGACGGCGGTGCTGCCGAAAAACGTGGCCCATGAGGTGTGGACCCGGCTCCATCAGAAATCGGAGGACGGAGAGTGACCGGGCAGACAAGTGAAAGAAGGCCCCCGGCTTGGTAAACCCAAGCCGGGGGCCTTTTATCGGAAATGCAAAAAGCAGGACGGCGCACAGCGCCGTCCTGCCTGAAAAAACAGAAGATCAGTCGTCGTCCCGGAAAACGATGTTGCCCGGCTCGGCGGACTCGATGATGGCCAGGGACTTCAGGTTGACACCTGCGGCCCGGAGACGGTCGCCGCCGCCCTGGAAGCCCTTCTCCACGGCGCAGCCGATGCCCAGCAGCTGGGCGCCCGCGGCGGAGACGATGTCGCACAGGCCCCGCATGGCCTCGCCGTTGGCCATGAAGTCGTCGATGATCAGCACCCGGTCGCTGGAGGAGAGCCATTCCTTACTCACCAGCAGGGTGACCTTCTTCTTGTAGGTGTAAGAATAGATGTCGCTCTGGTACAGGCCGCCCTCAATGTTGTCGCTCTTGGCCTTCTTGGCGAAGATCATGGGCTTGTGATAGTGCATGGCCACGGCGGTGGCCAGGGCGATGCCGCTGGCTTCCGCGGTGAGGATCATGGTCACGTCATCCATGTTAAAGTACTTGCCGAACTCCTCGGCAATGTGACCCAGCAGGGTGGTGTCGATGCGGTGGTTCAGAAAGCCGTCCACCTTGATGATGTTGCCGGGCAGGACCTTGCCCTCTTTTACGATACGCTCCTTCAGCTCCTGCATGTGAATATCCTCCACAATCATAAAATGTATTTGAAAAACGATTTCTCAAAGTGCCTCTTTTCCTATTATCCAGGATTTCGACAGGTTTTGCAAGTGTTTTTCCCAACAAAAACAATCCGGCAATAGGTGATACCTTTGTCAAAATGACCGCCAACGGCGGACGGACGGATGAAAAAGCTGCGCCGTGCAGTGTGCACGGCGCAGAAGGGGGCTCATTTGCCCTCCAGCTTGTCGGCGGCGGGAGCCAGCCAGTCGCCCTGGAAGGATTCGATGTCGCCGGCGTCCGTCAGGGAGGCCAGGGCGGGATCGATGGGCATTTCTGCCAGCAGGGGCAGATTGTGGGCCGCGGCGGCCTGGGCGGTCTTGCCCTGGCCGAAGAGATAGATCTTTTTGCCGCAGTCCGGGCAGGCAACATAGCTCATGTTCTCCACCAGGCCCACAATGGGGACCTCCATCATCTCCGCCATCTTCACGGCCTTTTCCACCACCATGCCCACCAGGTCCTGGGGGGAGGCCACGATGATGATGCCGTCCAGAGGGATGGACTGGAACACGGACAGGGACACATCGCCGGTTCCGGGAGGCATATCCACGAACAGGTAGTCGCAGTTCCAGAGAACGTCGGTCCAGAACTGCTGGACCACGCCGGAGATGACGGGGCCGCGCCAGATGACGGGATCGGTCTCATCCTCCAAAAGCAGGTTGATGGACATGACCTCGATGCCGCTGTGGCTGACGCAGGGGTAGAGCGCGGTCTGCGTGCCGACGGCCTTGTCGTGCACGCCGAAGGCCTGCGGGATGGAGGGACCGGTGATATCGGCGTCCATGACGCCGACCTTGTAACCGCGGCGGTGCAGCGTGACGGCGAGCTGGCTCGTGACCATGGACTTGCCGACGCCGCCCTTGCCGGACACAACGCCGAACACCTTGCCGATGTGGCTTTCGGGGTGCGGCGCTTTGCGCAAGGATTGCGGCGTTGCGCGCTCAGCGCAGCTCTCGCCGCAGGTAGAGCAATTATGGGTGCATTCGCTCATAGATCAGTATTCTCCTTTGCTGCGTGGTGTGCCGCCGGTGGGCCAGCGGCGCGCTTAGTTTATACCGTTTGCGCGCGGAAGTCAACCTCGCGCGGCTTGGCAAATTACGCCTTGCGCTCATCGCCGAAGAGCTCGTCGGCAGCTTTCTTGGCCTCGGTCTCGCTCTCGTTCAGGCGGGCGCGGATCGCGGTGAGCAGGTCTTCACGCGACTTGCGGATGTCGGGGTGGGAGTGGAGCAGGCGGCGCTCGAAGATATCCGCGCCGTCACGCAGCATACGGGCGCGCTCGCGTACCTCGGCACGGCGCTCGGCCTTGCGCTCCTGGCTCTCCTCACGCTTTTCGGCGACATAGTCCTTGAGCTCGGATTGCAGCTCGCGCAGCTTGCCCATCTGGGCGCTGAGCTGGATGGCGCTGCGGATGGAGAGCACGGTGTCCATCAGATAGATGCCGAAGATGAAGGACGCAAGCGGCACGGTGATGGTAGAGCCGAGATTCACGATGCGCTCCCACAGCCAGGGCTGGACAAGGTGGCACAGCAGCACGCACGCAAGGCCAAAGCACGTGGAGTTCAGAAGGCACACACGGCCATTGATCTGGAATTTATAATGAGAGTAGTCCCACCAGCGCATGTGGAAGAGCTTTTCCATGATCCAGCTCGTGAAGTATTCAAGGATCGACGTGACGATCGCACCGAAGATGAACGTGAGCACCGGATTCTGGAAGCCGCCGTGCAGAAGATACAGCACGAGCAGCGCGCCGTGGCCGTAAATGGGGCAGAGGAAGCCGTTGAGGAAGCCTCTCTTTTCGCAGATGTGACCCTTGGGGATGGAGCAGTAGAGCATCTCGCCGCACCAGCCGAGGGTGCTGTACGCGATGTAGAGCAAAAACAGCTCACAGATGTCTTCGAAGTTGGAAGGCAGGGGAAGGGCTTGCAGTGTGGTCATTCAATTTCTCCTTTATCGATTTGGGATTATAGGGACAGGAATGTGACGCCGTCGCGGCCGGAGAGATACGCGCTCTCGCGGTGCTGGCAGGTGAAAAGCAGAATTTGACGGGATTTGCTTTCCTCTAATAAAAGCTCGAGCGCGGCGCGGCAGCGCTCGTCGTCGAAGCGGACAAGTGCGTCGTCGAGCACGATGGGCGGGGGATCGTCCGCGGGCAGGGCGCTTTCGCAGATGGCGAGGCGCACGGCAAGATACAGCTGGTCGAGCGTGCCGAGGCTCAAAAGCTGTGCGTCATGGGAAACGCTCTCGCCCGTTTCGCCCGCCTGCGCGGAAAACGTGCGGTCAAGCAGGACGCTTTCGTATTTGCCGCCCGTCAGGCGGGAGAAAAGCTCGCCGGCGCGGCGGCTGAGCGCGGGAGAAAAGCGGTTTTGCAGTGCGGTGTTCGCGCTTTGCAGCGATTCCATCGCGAGGGCGATGGCGTCGTATTCCGCTTGTTTTTGTGCAAGCTCGTCGCGCTTCTGCGTGAGTGCGGCTTCAAGCTCGGCGGCGTCGCCGATGGCGCGGCAGCGGCCGGAGGTGTAGTCGAAGGTGCTCTGCGCCTCGCGACGGCACCGTGCGAGCGCGTCGAGCGCAGTTTGAAGCTCCGCACGGGAGCGTGCGGGGCGCACAACTGGCTCGTCGGGAACGTCACCCTTCGGCGCGCGGGCGGAAAGCAACTCGCAGCGCAGCGACAGGTCGCGCGCCTCGCGCGTCAGGGTGTCCAGCTCGGCGTATTTTTGCAGCGCGGCGTCGAGATATGCGCCAACGCGGGAGATGTCGCCCGCGGGGATGAGCACGAGCAGCTCGCGCGCGGCGGCATCATACAGCTTTTGCTGTGCGGCGGCGTCAGAACGCGCATCGCGCAGGGCTTGCTCTAAGACACCGCGCTTTTCCTCATGTGCGGTGCGAACTTTGCGTGTGTTGTTCCAGTTTAAGACAAGAAGTACAGCCAGCGCAGCACCGGAGACGATGCACCCGGCCAGAGCGACAGGGCTGGGCAATGCGGAAACAAATATAAAGAGCAGCAATAGCACGGCACTTACTATTATATAAGGTAATAGTGAGCGCGGGCGCTCGGCGGGTCTTACGTCAAAATCAGACAGAGCAGCTTCGGCGTCATCACAGCGCTTCTGCGCGTCCGCGGCCTCGGCCTTCAAAGAAGAGAGTGCGTTGAGCCTTGCGCGGCCCTGCTCCAGCGCGTCGCGCGCGGGCACATTCTGTTCAATCAGCGCGCGGCGAAGATGTTCGGCTTTGCTTTCGGTACTCTGCCATGCCTGCCGCGCTTCTGCGGCGGCGCGGCGGGCGTCCTGCGCATCGCAGAGATCGTGCGCGCGGAGCTGTTCGCGCAGCGAGGCTTCCTCGGCATCGAATGAGGCGAGGGCTTCCTCGGCCTTGCGCTTGCTGCGCGTGAGCTGCGACAGTTCCTCGAGCGCGCGCTCCTGTGCGCTGATCTCGGCCTCGAGCGCGGGGATGCGGCCGGACTTGTTGTATTTGCGGGCGTTGAGCTGCTTTTTGAGTGCGGCGGACGCTTCACTGAACGACTGACCCTCTTCGCCCGTGGTGATGAGCGCGGCGATGCGGCGCTCAAGCTCGGCGCTCGCGTCGACCGTCAGGCTGCTCTGGCGGATGAACGCGCTGCGCTCGTAGACCTCGCACGGGACGCCGAGCAGCGTTTCGCCGCAGTCAGCGGCGGTCAGACCGTCGACCGCTTCGCCGCTGCCGGTGTAGACGGCGGAAAAGCGCCCCATGGGACTGTTCGCGCGCGCGGTGTCGCGCTGCAAAGTGATGTCGCCCTTTTGACATGTGAGCGCCAGCGTGCCGCGCATCGGCGAGAGCGACCAGGGAGCGTAGCGGTTCTTATCTGCCATCGCCCCACGTTCCCGCGGCGGAAAGCCGTAGAGCATCACGCGAAGAAACGCGAGCAGCGTCGACTTGCCGGACTCGTTCGGCGCTTCTATAATATTAAGACCTTTCGAAAACGAGAGCGAACGGTGCTCCAGCTTCCCAAAAGTTGCCTCAATATGTTGGAAATCCAAGGGAAATACCTCCAAAATGAAACGGTTTTTCTATTATAACATCTATGGATGGATTTGTCTCTATCTGGCTCTGAAAAAATAATTTGAAAAAAGTGAAAAAAGGTGTTGACAAAAGGATGCGGATATAGTAGTATATCACTGTTCGATTCGCGCGGTTAGCTCAGCTGGTAGAGCACATGCTTGACGTGCATGGGGTCACAGGTTCGAGTCCTGTACCGCGCACCAGAGAAAAACCTTGAAGCTTCAATGGCTTCAAGGTTTTTTTGTTGCCTTGAAAGGGCTTTTTGTTCCACGTTTGTTCCACTATGCCTTTTTCTTTCCAAAATTGACCGGGAGCGATGCCGCGAGACCGGCACTTGCTTCCGCTTGTGCAGTCTCGAAGGCGTGGGAGTAGATGTTCAATGTGGTCGACGTCTGAGAGTGGCCAAGTGCGGCAGAGACAGTGCGCACGTCGGTGTGATTGGCGATGAGCAGCGAGGCATTGAGATGCCGAAACTGATGGATGCCGTACCACGGCAGGCCGTGACGTTCGCAAAGCTCTTTTCCCCAGTCATAGAAATCCCCAGGACGCGCCGGCGATCCGTCGAGCTTGGTAAAAAGCCGACCGCTCTCATGCCACTGATCGCCCAGCTCCAGCCGTTTCATTGCCTGCTCTGTACGTAGAGCCTTTACCATGTCGAAGATCCATGCGGGGAGCTTCAGGGAACGATGAGAGCGTGCTGTCTTTGGCGGGCCTGTGAATATCCCGTGTGCCGGATCATAGAGGGAGACGCGCTCGACTGTGACGACGTTGGTGGTGAAGTTGAAATCTCGGAATTCGAAGCCGAGCAGTTCTTCGCGGCGGTACCCGCCGAAGATGGCCAGCACAAAGAAAACCACATAGCGTAGCGGTTCACCGTCAAGTGCATCAAGGAATGCTTGTGTTTCCTCGATGGTGAAGATGTTTTTCTCCCGCTCTTGACGCTCCGGTAGTACGACACGCGGGCAAGGATTTTCTTTGACCACGCCCATTCGTAAAGCATAAGCGAAGACGCTGGAGATGAACGAGAGATAATTTCGGATAGATTTTGGATGAAGGCCCTTAGTAGAGTCCTTTTCATTTGCCCCAGGCTCGGACAAACCGGAAATGAACTTCTGGATCTGACGCGCAGAGAGCTTGTCCATATAGAGATGCCCCAGCGCATGGTATACGCGCTTTGTAAGGGCACGGTAATTGCTGATCGTGCGCTTGCCGAGCTTTTGAGCGGCATATTCGTTGAACCATTGCTCGGCAAAGGCTTCGAATTTGATATGCCCGGCGCAGACGCCGCCGCGGCACTCCTCCTCAAAGAGAACCATTTGCCGCTGCAGCTCTTTCTCAATCTGCCGCTCTGACATGCCGGGCGTCGGCTTCCATGTCATGGACGGGCGAACCTGCTTGCCAGAGACGGTGAGGCCGCTGGATGCTCTGATTAGGTATGCGTTGCCTCGTTTGGTATATGTAGCCATATGTCTAACGTACCGGTACGCAAAGCCAACGAAGTTGTGGGCGACATTTTTGACCTGCCGGCAAAGATTGAAGCTGCCAGCGATGCGCCGGAGAGCTGGATTCGCAATATCGAGATTGTTGATCTCTGGGCGAAAGGACAGAAATACAACACCCATGACATTAACTTCTTCAAAATGCCGGATGGTTCACTTGTGTGTTCGCTGAAAGATAAACAGAAAATCACCATTCCCTGCCCAGACGCTCTCGGCATGGTCTGCATGCCGGATGGCACCCGCTGCAAAATGCAGGAAGCTCTCGAT
>ENA-UERS01000934-UERS01000934.1-human-gut-metagenome-genome-assembly--contig:-NODE-934-length-10570-cov-19.450014_pt1 | contig 10570 bp, 6 predicted proteins | sample MGYA00242991_ERZ507992 | MGnify/ENA primary metagenome ERZ507992 (study PRJEB26167, sample SAMN06115535) | human gut metagenome | host: Homo sapiens | place: China:Chongqing | collected 2015-10-24...
CAATGGAGCAGAACGTGTAGTTGTTTCTCAGTTGCACCGTTCTCCGGGTGTATTCTTTGGACAAAGTATCCATGCTAATGGAACAAAACTGTACTCGGCTCGTATCATTCCGTTTAAAGGTTCTTGGATTGAATTTGCAACGGATATTAACAACGTAATGTATGCTTACATTGACCGTAAGAAGAAGTTGCCTGTTACTACACTGCTGCGTGCTGTTGGTTTTGAAAATGATAAAGACATCCTGGAAATCTTTAATTTGGCTGAAGATGTAAAAGTTAATAAAGCCAACTTGAAAAAGATTATTGGTCGTAAGCTGGCAGCTCGTGTGCTGAAAACTTGGACTGAGGATTTCGTTGATGAAGATACTGGTGAAGTTGTTTCTATTGAACGTAACGAGGTTGTAATCGACCGTGAAACTGTAATCGAACCGGAACATATCGATTTGATTTTGGAATCTGGTATCCAGAATATCCTCGTTCACAATGAAGAAGCTAATTCTTCTGACTATTCAATTATTTTCAATACTTTACAGAAAGACCCAAGTAACTCAGAGAAGGAAGCTGTATTGTACATCTACCGTCAGTTGCGTAATGCAGATCCTGCTGATGATGCTAGTGCTCGTGAAGTTATCAATAACTTGTTCTTCTCTGAAAAGCGTTATGATCTGGGTGAAGTAGGACGTTACCGTATCAACAAGAAGTTGAATCTGGATACGGATATGGATGTCAAAGTATTGACAAAACAAGATATTATTGAAATCATCAAATATCTGATTGAGCTTATTAACTCAAAAGCAGATGTAGATGATATTGACCATTTGAGCAACCGTCGTGTACGTACAGTAGGAGAACAGTTGTCTAATCAGTTCGCTATTGGTTTGGCTCGTATGTCACGTACTATCCGTGAACGTATGAATGTACGCGATAACGAGGTATTTACTCCGATTGACTTGATTAATGCGAAGACTATTTCTTCTGTTATTAATTCATTCTTTGGAACAAATGCTTTGTCACAGTTCATGGACCAGACAAATCCGCTGGCTGAAATCACTCACAAACGTCGTTTGTCTGCATTAGGTCCTGGTGGTTTGTCGCGTGATCGTGCCGGATTTGAGGTGCGAGACGTACACTACACTCACTATGGTCGTTTGTGTCCGATTGAAACTCCTGAAGGTCCGAATATCGGTTTGATCTCTTCTTTGTGTGTATATGCAAAGATTAATGATCTTGGATTTATCGTAACTCCTTACCGTAAAGTAAAAGATGGAGTTGTTGATTTATCACCGGAAGGTATAGAATATTTGTCAGCAGAGGAAGAAGAAGACAAGATTATAGCTCAGGGTAATGCACCGTTGAATGATGACGGAACATTTATCCGCGAGAAAGTAAAAGCTCGTCGTGATGCTGATTATCCGGTAGTAACTCCCGATCAGGTAGAGTTGATGGACGTTGCTCCACAGCAGATCGCTTCTATTGCTGCCTCATTGATTCCGTTCTTGGAGCATGATGACGCTAACCGTGCATTGATGGGATCAAACATGATGCGCCAGGCAGTTCCTTTGTTGAAGACAGAAGCTCCTATTGTTGGTACTGGTATCGAAAAACAATTATGTGAAGATTCACGTACTCAGATTACAGCTGAAGGTGACGGTGTAATTGATTTTGTAGATGCAACAACAATTCGAATTTTGTATGACCGTACAGATGATGAATAATTTGTAAGCTTTGAACCGGCATTAAAGGAATATCGTATCCCTAAATTCCGCAAAACGAACCAGAGTATGACTATCGATTTGCGTCCGATTTGTACTAAAGGTCAGCGTGTAAAGAAGGGAGATATCTTAACAGAAGGATATTCTACAGCTAACGGAGAATTGGCACTGGGTAAGAACCTGTTGGTTGCCTATATGCCATGGAAAGGATATAACTACGAGGATGCTATTGTGTTGAACGAACGTGTTGTTCGTGAAGATATTCTGACTTCTGTACACGTTGACGAATACATCCTTGAAGTACGTGAAACTAAGCGCGGTATGGAAGAGTTGACTTCTGATATTCCTAATGTGAGTGAAGAAGCAACAAAAGATTTGGATGAAAATGGTATTGTCCGTATTGGTGCACGTATCGAGCCGGGAGATATCTTGATTGGTAAGATTACTCCGAAGGGTGAATCAGATCCTTCTCCAGAAGAAAAATTGCTGCGTGCAATCTTTGGTGATAAAGCTGGTGATGTAAAAGATGCTTCATTAAAAGCTTCTCCATCATTGCGAGGTGTGGTTATCGATAAGAAATTATATTCACGTGTTATAAAGACTCGTAGTGAGAAAAATGCAGATAAGGCTATTCTGCCGAAACTGAATGAAGAATTTGAAGAAAAGGCAGCAGCACTGAAAGAAATCTTAGTTGAAAAACTGTTAGTTTTGACTAATGATAAGGTTTCTCAAGGCGTTAAGGATTATTTGGGAACTGAAGTGATTGCTAAGGGTGCCAAGTTTACAAAACGTGACTTGGAATCATTGGATTATACAATCATTCAGTTGAGCAAATGGACTTCTGATGCTCATAAGAATGACATGATTCGTGATTTGATCATGAATTACCTGAAGAAATATAAGGAACTCGATGCTGAGTTGAAGCGTAAGAAATTCGCTTTGACCATCGGAGATGAGTTGCCTTCAGGAATCATTCAGATGGCTAAAGTTTATATTGCTAAGAAACGTAAGATTGGTGTAGGTGATAAGATGGCAGGTCGTCACGGTAACAAGGGTATTGTATCACGTGTCGTACGTCAGGAAGATATGCCGTTCTTGGCAGATGGAACTCCTGTAGATATCGTATTGAATCCGTTGGGTGTGCCTTCTCGTATGAACATCGGTCAGATTTTCGAAGCTGTACTTGGACGTGCCGGAAAAGAACTGGGTGTGAAATTTGCTACTCCGATCTTTGATGGTGCTACTCTGGATGATTTGGATAAATGGACAGATAAAGCTGGTTTGCCTCGTTATTGTAAGACTTACTTATATGATGGAGGTACAGGTGAGCAGTTTGACCAGCCGGCAACCGTTGGTGTGACTTACATGTTGAAACTTGGTCACATGGTTGAAGACAAGATGCATGCTCGTTCTATCGGTCCGTACTCTCTGATTACTCAGCAGCCACTTGGTGGTAAGGCTCAGTTTGGTGGTCAGCGTTTTGGAGAAATGGAGGTTTGGGCAATCGAAGCATTTGGTGCAGCCCATGTTCTTCAGGAAATTCTGACAATCAAGTCTGATGATGTAGTTGGACGTTCGAAGGCCTATGAAGCAATTGTCAAGGGTGAACCAATGCCTACTCCGGGTATCCCTGAATCTTTGAATGTATTGCTGCATGAATTGAGAGGTCTTTGCCTGAGCATTACACTGGAATAATATATTAATGAAGGATGGAGACGGATAGCCTCCACCTTCATCTTTAAATTCTTCATTTTATAAAATATAAAGTATGGCTTTTAGAAAAGATACTAAGATAAAGAGTAATTTCTCAAAGATTACGATCGGACTGGCTTCTCCTGAAGAGATTTTGGAAAACTCTTTCGGTGAAGTATTGAAACCGGAAACTATCAACTACCGTACTTATAAACCGGAACGTGATGGTTTGTTCTGTGAACGAATCTTCGGTCCGGTAAAGGACTACGAATGTCATTGTGGTAAATACAAGCGCATTCGTTATAAAGGAATTGTGTGCGACCGATGTGGTGTAGAAGTAACAGAAAAGAAAGTTCGTCGTGAACGTAGCGGTCACATTCAGCTGGTTGTACCTGTTGCACATATCTGGTATTTCCGTTCTTTGCCTAATAAAATCGGCTATTTGTTAGGATTGCCTACAAAAAAGCTTGATGCTATTATTTACTATGAACGTTATGTAGTTATTCAGCCGGGTATAAAAGCAGAAGACGGTATCAGCCAATATGATTTGCTGTCTGAAGAAGAATATCTTGATATTATGGATAGTCTTCCAAAAGAAAACCAATATCTGGAAGACAGTGATCCAAATAAGTTCATTGCGAAGATGGGTGCTGAAGCAATTTATGACTTACTCGTTCGTCTGGACTTAGATGCTCTTTCTTATGAATTACGTCATAAAGCTAATAATGATTCTTCTCAGCAGCGTAAGAATGAAGCTTTGAAGCGCTTGCAGGTTGTAGAATCTTTCCGTGCTTCACGTGGCCGTAATAAACCTGAATGGATGATTGTACGTATTGTTCCGGTTATTCCACCAGAATTACGTCCGTTGGTACCATTGGATGGTGGTCGTTTTGCAACATCAGACTTGAATGACCTCTATCGTCGTGTGATTATCCGTAACAACCGTTTGAAGAGATTGGTTGAGATCAAGGCTCCTGAGGTTATTCTCCGTAACGAGAAGCGTATGTTGCAGGAGGCTGTTGACAGCTTGTTCGACAACTCACGCAAGAGTTCTGCTGTTAAGAGTGAGAGCAATCGTCCTTTGAAGTCACTCTCTGACTCTTTAAAGGGTAAGCAGGGTCGTTTCCGTCAGAACTTGCTGGGTAAACGTGTTGACTATTCTGCACGTTCAGTAATTGTCGTAGGTCCGGAACTGAAGATGGGTGAATGTGGTATTCCTAAATTGATGGCTGCCGAACTTTACAAACCATTTATCATTCGCAAATTGATAGAACGTGGTATTGTTAAGACTGTCAAGTCTGCAAAGAAAATTGTAGATCGTAAGGAGCCAGTTATTTGGGATATCTTGGAGCATGTAATGAAAGGACATCCTGTATTGCTGAACCGTGCGCCGACTTTGCACCGCTTGGGTATTCAGGCATTCCAGCCTAAGATGATTGAAGGTAAGGCTATTCAGTTGCACCCGTTGGCATGTACTGCGTTCAATGCCGACTTTGATGGTGACCAGATGGCGGTACATTTGCCTTTGAGTAATGAAGCTGTTCTTGAAGCTCAGATGTTGATGCTTCAATCACATAATATATTGAACCCTGCCAATGGTGCTCCTATCACAGTGCCGGCACAGGATATGGTTCTTGGTTTGTATTACATTACCAAGTTGCGTAAAGGTGCTAAGGGTGAGGGATTGATTTTCTACGGACCAGAAGAAGCATTGATTGCTTACAATGAAGGAAAAGTAGATATTCACGCTATCATCAGTGTTGTAACTAACGACCTTGATGAAAATGGTAATATTGTCAAGAAGATGATTAAAGAAACTTCTGTAGGACGTATTATCGTTAACGAGTTGGTTCCAGATGAATGCGGTTACTTGAATACTATTATTTCTAAGAAATCATTGCGTGATATCATTAGCGATGTTATTAAGACAGTCGGTGTTGCCCGTGCTTGTGAATTCTTGGATGGTATTAAGAACTTAGGTTATAAAAAAGCTTTCGAAGGTGGTTTGTCATTCAACTTGGGTGATATCATTATCCCGAAAGAAAAGGAAGAACTGGTTAAACGTGGTAACGAAGAGGTTGAGCAAATTATGATGAACTATAACATGGGTTTCATCACCGACAACGAACGTTACAATCAGGTTATTGATACTTGGACGCACGTTAACAGCGACTTGTCTGATATCTTGTATAAGACTATTAAGAATGACGATCAAGGATTCAACTCTGTATTTATGATGTTGGATTCTGGAGCCCGTGGTTCTAAGGAACAGATCCGTCAGTTGTCTGGTATGCGTGGTTTGATGGCTAAACCTCAGAAAGCAGGTGCTGAAGGTGCTCAGATTATTGAAAACCCGATTCTTTCTAACTTTAAGGAAGGTTTGTCAGTGTTGGAGTACTTTATTTCTACTCACGGTGCTCGTAAGGGTCTTGCCGATACTGCGTTGAAAACTGCCGATGCCGGATATTTGACTCGTCGTCTGGTTGACGTTTCTCACGACGTGATCATTAATGAAGAAGACTGTGGAACATTGCGTGGTCTGGTTTGTACAGCATTGAAGAATAACGATGAAGTTATTGCAACATTGTATGAACGTATTTTGGGACGTGTTTCTGTACACGATGTAATACATCCTACAACTGGTAAGCTGATAGTAGCTGCTGGTGAAGAAATTACAGAATCAATTGCACAGGAAATCGAAGATTCTCCGATTGAAAGCGTTGAAATCCGTTCTGTATTGACTTGTGAGTCGAAGAAGGGTGTATGTGCTAAGTGTTATGGACGTAACCTTGCTACCAGCCGTATGGTTCAGAAAGGTGAGGCTGTTGGTGTTATCGCTGCTCAGTCAATCGGTGAACCGGGTACTCAGTTGACATTGCGTACGTTCCACGCCGGAGGTATCGCCGGTAACATGGCTGCAAATGCAAGTATTGTTGCGAAGAACGATGCACGTCTTGAGTTTGAAGAATTGCGTACAGTAGACGCTGTTGAAGAAACAGGTGAAGCAGTTAAAATCGTTGTTGGTCGTTTGGCTGAAGTTCGTTTCGTGGATGTTAATACAGGTATTATCCTGTCAACACATAACGTTCCTTATGGTTCTAAACTGTATGCATCAGATGGTGAAGTCGTTGAGAAAGGTAAACTGATTGCTAAGTGGGACCCGTTCAATGCCGTTATTGTTACAGAAGCTGCAGGTAAGATTGATTTTGAATCTGTAATTGAAAATGTAACATATAAGGTAGAATCGGATGAAGCTACAGGTTTGCGTGAAATCATCATTACAGAATCTAAAGATAAGACAAAGATTCCGTCATTGCATATTTTGGATGAAAATGGTGGTATCATTCGTACATATAACTTGCCGGTAGGTGGTCACGTAGTTGTTGAAGACAAGCAGGTGGTTAAGGCCGGTGATATTTTGGTTAAGATTCCGCGTGCAGTTGGTAAGGCAGGTGATATCACCGGTGGTCTTCCACGTGTAACCGAATTGTTCGAAGCACGTAATCCGTCTAATCCTGCTGTTGTTTCAGAAATCGATGGAGAGGTTACGATGGGTAAGATTAAACGTGGTAACCGTGAAATTATCGTTACATCTAAGACAGGCGATGTGAAGAAGTACCTTGTGGCTCTGTCAAAGCAGATTCTTGTTCAGGAAAACGACTATGTACGTGCCGGAACTCCGTTGTCAGATGGTGCTATCACTCCTGCTGACATCTTGGCTATTAAAGGTCCTACAGCAGTACAGGAGTACATCGTGAACGAAATTCAGGATGTATACCGTTTGCAGGGTGTTAAGATTAACGATAAGCACTTTGAAATTATCGTTCGTCAGATGATGCGTAAAGTTCAGATTGATGAGCCGGGAGATACTCGCTTCTTGGAACAGCAGGTTGTAGACCGTTTGGAATTTAACGAGGAAAACGACCGTATCTGGGGTAAGAAAGTGGTTGTAGACGCTGGTGATTCTCAGAACTTGCAGCCGGGACAGATTGTTACAGCTCGTAAGCTCCGTGATGAAAACAGTATGCTGAAGCGTCGTGACTTAAAACCAGTAGAAGTACGCGATGCTGTTCCTGCTACATCAACTCAGATTTTGCAAGGTATTACACGTGCTGCATTGCAAACATCAAGCTTTATGTCGGCTGCATCATTCCAGGAAACTACTAAAGTTTTGAACGAAGCGGCAATTAACGGTAAAGTTGATAAACTGGAAGGTATGAAGGAAAACGTTATCTGCGGTCACTTGATACCTGCCGGAACTGGTCAGCGTGAATACGAAAAGATTATTGTTGGCTCAAAAGAAGAGTATGACAGAATTTTGGCAAATCGTAAGAACGTGCTTGATTATAGTGAAGTAGAATAATACTTTAATCTTATACATATAAGGAGCTGTGTCATGAAATGGCACAGCTCCTTTTGTATTTATATCAATCATAAATCGAAAATCTCAACTTATATTTTCCCTTTAATAGCTTCGTTGAATTTGCCAAAAAGTGAAATTGGCTATTGAAATTTTTACTTAACTGTTCGGATGATTCAACTTTTTCCCTACATTTGTGGCGTTAATATAAAAATTGAAATGTAAAAACTAAGTTATTATGGAAAACGAAAACAAAAATAATCAGCTTCAGATAGAGCTGAAAGAAGAAGTTGCTCAAGGAACTTATGCTAATCTTGCTATAATTACTCATTCTACTTCTGAGTTTATTGTAGATTTTGTTCGTATTATGCCGGGCTTGCCAAAGGCTGGAGTACAATCGCGTATTGTGATGACTCCTGAACATGCAAAACGATTGATGTATGCATTGCAGGATAATGTTGCAAAGTACGAGCATAATTTTGGTCCAATACGTATGCCGGAAGAACAGGGAAACGGTAGTAAAACCTTTGTTCCTCCATTGAGTGATTTTAAGGGAGAAGCTTAAAAAAATATAAAAACATAGCTTTATGGCCCATTTTCCGACTTTTTTCGGGAAATGGGCTTTTTTTATTTTAAAACAGTTTGTCTATTAAAAAGTTATTTGTAATTTTGCAGCCCGAAATGTATAGTTTCGACTAGGATTGGAAAAACAATAAACAATATATATAATAATTAAAATCAAAACAAAATGCCTACTATTCAACAGTTAGTAAGAAAAGGAAGAACGGTTTTGGTTGAGAAGAGTAAATCACCTGCATTGGACTCATGCCCTCAGAGACGTGGTGTTTGTGTACGTGTTTATACTACAACTCCGAAAAAGCCGAACTCAGCAATGCGTAAAGTTGCTCGTGTGCGTTTGACAAACTCTAAGGAAGTGAACTCTTACATTCCGGGAGAAGGACATAACTTGCAGGAACACTCAATCGTATTGGTTCGTGGTGGTCGTGTGAAAGACCTTCCAGGTGTGCGTTATCATATTGTTCGTGGAACATTGGATACAGCAGGTGTTGCTGGTCGTACACAGAGACGTTCTAAATATGGTGCTAAGCGCCCGAAACCAGGACAGGCTCCAGCAGGAAAGGGTAAGAAATAATTCGTAGCTGAGTACAATCCTTAGTAAAAAACTTTATTAATTCGTTTTGGTTTGTTGGAAAAGCTTTAAGGTTGAGTAAATGCTTCAGAGGAGGCGTTGAAGAAAACAGAGATGCAGCCCCAAACTAAACATTATTATCAAACAAAATGAGAAAAGCAAAACCAAAAAAACGTGTGATCCTTCCGGATCCAGTATTTAATGATCAGAAGGTTTCTAAATTCGTAAACCATCTGATGTATGATGGAAAGAAGAATACTTCTTACGAAATCTTCTACAATGCATTGAAGACAGTTGAAACAAAACTTCCAGGTGAAGAAACTTCAGCTTTGGAAGTTTGGAAAAAAGCTCTAGATAATGTCACTCCGCAGCTGGAAGTTAAGTCTCGCCGTATTGGTGGTGCAACTTTCCAGGTTCCTACAGAAATTCGTCCTGACCGTAAAGAGTCAATCTCTATGAAGAATTTGATTGCTTTTGCCCGTAAACGTGGTGGCAAATCAATGGCTGATAAATTGGCAGCTGAAATTCTTGATGCATATAACGAGCAGGGTGGTGCTTTCAAACGTAAAGAAGATATGCACCGTATGGCTGAAGCTAACCGTGCTTTTGCTCACTTCAGATTCTAAATCAAGTATTAATTTTAACTAGGAAATAAAATGGCTAAACATGATTTGCATTTGACCCGTAACATCGGTATCATGGCGCACATCGATGCTGGTAAGACAACTACTTCTGAACGTATCTTGTTTTACACTGGTCTGACTCACAAAATTGGTGAGGTGCACGATGGTGCTGCTACTATGGACTGGATGGAGCAGGAGCAGGAACGTGGTATCACTATTACTTCAGCTGCTACCACTACTTACTGGAACTATGCAGGTAATAAGTATAAAATTAACTTGATTGACACTCCGGGACACGTAGACTTTACTGCTGAGGTTGAACGTTCATTGCGTGTATTGGATGGCGCTGTTGCTGCATATTGTGCAGTTGGTGGTGTTGAACCGCAGTCTGAAACTGTATGGCGTCAGGCTGATAAGTATAATGTTCCTCGTATCGGTTACGTTAATAAAATGGACCGTTCTGGTGCAGACTTCTTTGAAGTTGTACGTCAGATGAAGGATGTTTTAGGTGCTAATCCATGTCCGGTAGTTATCCCTATTGGTTCTGAAGAAAACTTTAAGGGTGTAGTTGACTTGGTTAAGATGAAAGCTATCTTGTGGCACGATGAAACAATGGGTGCTGATTATGATGTAGAAGAAATTCCTGCAAACTTGGTTGATGAAGCACAGGAATGGAGAGACAAGATGCTTGAAAAGGTTGCTGAGTTCGACGAAGCTTTGATGGAAAAGTATTTTGATGATCCTTCTACTATTACAGAGGAAGAAATCATGCGTGCATTGCGTGCCGGAACATTGAAGATGGAAATCGTTCCAATGCTGTGTGGCTCTTCATTCAAGAACAAGGGTGTACAGACTTTGCTGGATTATGTATGTGCTTTCTTGCCTTCTCCATTGGATACTCCAAATATTATTGGTACTAACCCATCTACTGGAGCTGAAGAAGATCGTAAGCCAGATGAAGATGAAAAGACTTCTGCTTTGGCGTTCAAGATTGCTACTGACCCATATGTAGGTCGTCTGACTTTCTTCCGTGT
>ENA-UERS01000939-UERS01000939.1-human-gut-metagenome-genome-assembly--contig:-NODE-939-length-10529-cov-3.225411_pt1 | contig 10529 bp, 5 predicted proteins | sample MGYA00242991_ERZ507992 | MGnify/ENA primary metagenome ERZ507992 (study PRJEB26167, sample SAMN06115535) | human gut metagenome | host: Homo sapiens | place: China:Chongqing | collected 2015-10-24...
ACCGCCCTTACAAGCAAAAGCGCCGCCCCCGGGCCACGGTGGCCCGGGAAAAGGGGCTAGAACCCCTGGCACAGCTGCTGTTTGCCCAGGAGCGAAACTGCCCCCGGCCGGAGGAAGCTGCCCAGGACTTCATCGACCCGGACAAGGGGGTGGAGACCATTGCCGACGCCCTTGGGGGCGCCCATGACATTGTGGCTGAGTGGATCAGCGATGACGCCGCCATCCGTAAGGCCCTGCGGGAGTATACCCTGCGCCAAGGGAAACTGGTGTCCAAGGCCGCCACGGAGGAGGACACGGTCTACCGCCTGTACTACGACTTTGAGCAGTCCATCCCCCGCCTGCAGGGCCACCAGATCCTGGCCATGGACCGGGGCGAGCGGGAGGGAAAGCTTACCGTCACTGTTCTGGAGGACCGGGAACGGCTTCTGCCCATGGTGTGCCGGGCGGTGGTGATTCCCGGCAGCCCGGCCATGGATTTTGTGAAGGACGCCGCCGAGGATTCCCTGGACCGGCTGATCTGGCCCTCCTTGGGGCGGGAGATCCGCAATCACCTCACGGAGCAGGCGGACGAGGGGGCCATCGGCCAGTTTGCCCTGAATCTGAAGCCCCTTTTGATGCAGCCGCCGGTGAAAGGCAAGGTCACCATGGGCCTGGACCCCGGCTACCGCATGGGCTGCAAGGTGGCGGTGGTGGACGGCACCGGCAAGGTGCTGGATACCGCCGTGGTGTACCCCACCTACGGCGAACGTCAGAAAAAGGAGGCCATCGCCGCCCTGGAAAAGCTGATCCGCAAACACGGCGTGGAAAACATCGCCATCGGCAACGGTACCGCCAGCCGGGAAACGGAGCAGATGGCGGTGGAGCTGATCCGGCAGGTGAATGAGGCCGGCGCCCACGTCAGCTATATGATCGTCTCGGAAGCGGGTGCCTCGGTCTACTCCGCAAGCAAGCTGGCTGCCGAGGAGTTTCCCCAGTACGATGTGAACCTCCGCAGCGCCGTTTCCATCGCCCGGCGGTTACAGGACCCCCTGGCGGAGCTGGTGAAGATTGACCCCAAGGCCATCGGCGTGGGCCAGTATCAGCATGACATGCCCCAGAAGCAGCTGGACGAGGCCCTGAACGGCGTGGTGGAGGACTGCGTCAACGCCGTGGGCGTGGACATCAACACGGCGTCGCCGTCCCTTTTGCAGCGGGTGGCGGGGCTCAACGGCACCACGGCGAAAAACGTGGTGGCCTACCGGGAGGAAAACGGCGCCTTCACCTCCCGCGCCCAAATCAAAAAGGTGCCCAAGCTGGGGCCCAAGGCCTTCCAGCAGTGCGCGGGCTTTCTGCGGGTGCCGGAGTGCAAAAGCGTGCTGGACAACACCGCCGTTCACCCCGAATCCTACGACGCCGCCAAGGCCCTGCTGGAGCTGACGGGCCACACCCTGGTGGACGTAAAGGACGGCAAACTCTCTGACCTCCCCGGCCAGGTGAAGGCCTATGGCGAGGAAAAGGCCGCGGAGGCCATCGGCGTGGGCGTGCCTACCCTGCGGGACATCGTGTCCGAGCTGATGAAGCCGGGCCGGGACGTCCGGGACGAGCTGCCCAAGCCCATTCTCCGCACCGACGTGCTGGAAATGAAGGACCTGAAGCCCGGCATGGTGCTCACCGGCACTGTGCGGAACGTCATCGACTTCGGCGTGTTCGTGGACATCGGCGTTCACCAGGACGGTCTGGTGCACATTTCCCAGGTTTCCGATAAGTTCATCAAACATCCCTCCGAGGTGGTATCCGTAGGGGACATTGTGAAGGTCGTGGTGCTGGAGGTGGATGAGAAGAAAAAGCGGATCAGCCTCAGCATGAAGCAGGCCAGGTAACGCCGATGTGCCGTGAAAAAAAAGAGACGGCCCATTACCATCTCCCCGGCCTGTTTGAGTTTTATGACCTCTACAAGCTGTTTCTGCCCCTCTTTTATGAGCACCGGGACTACTTTTACGACTGGTGCGGTATCGGCTCCATCTACGGCGCCCCGGCGGACTGCATCTGGGGCGGCGGCCGGGTGGGGTCCGGTGAGCAGGACCCGCGGGAGGTCCTGGCGCTGACGCAGACATACGGCATCTCCGCCCGCCTGACCTTCAGCAACTCCCTGCTGCGGGAGGAGCATCTTGCGGACCCCAGGTGCAACGCCCTGTGCCGCCTTTTCAGCGAAGCCGGGGGAAACGGCGTGATCCTCCATTCGGACCTGCTGCTGGACTATCTGAAGCGAACCTATCCCAAGTTCTATTTCGTCTCCTCCACCACCAAGGTCCTGACGGATTTTGACCAGTGCCGGCAGGAGGCGGAGCGGGCGGATTTCCGGTACGTGGTGCCGGATTTCCGGTTGAATAAAGCCTTTGACCGATTGCAGGCCCTGCCTGACCGGCTGAAAGACAAGCTGGAATTTCTCTGCAACGAGTGCTGCTGGCCCGGGTGCCGGGACCGGAAGGCCTGCTACGAGGCGGTGAGCCGGAAGAATCTGGGGGAAAGCGGCCCGGAGCACCGCTGCGCCGCGCCGGAGGCCCAGGGGGGCTACCGGTTTTCCAAGGCTATGGAAAATCCCGCCTTCATCGGCATCCATGACATCCAGCATACCTATCTGCCCATGGGCTTTTCCAACTTCAAAATCGAGGGGCGGGAACTGGGCAGCGCCCTGATTTTAGAATTTCTCCTCTACTACATGACAAAGCCGGAGCACCAGCTGCGGGTCCGGGAGGCCATCTACCTGGACAACATGCTGGACCTGTTCTGACCATAAAAAAGCGCCCTCTGCAGACCGCAGAGGGGGCTTTTCATTTCAGACAGACGCGTGGGCGTGGGCCTCCTCCCGCCGGAGAAACTGGCGGTAGCACACCAGGCCGCCCAGGGTGGTCAGGACCTCCGTAATGGGAAAGGTCATCCAGAAGGTGTGAAGCCCCCATTGGGCCAGCAGCCAGCCCAGGGGCACAAACAAGATCACCGTCCGCAGGATCGTCAGGAAGGAGCTTTTCAGGGCATAGCCGGTGGCCTGGAAAAGCACCGGGAACATCTGGGCCGTGACCATGGGCAGAAAGCTGGGACCGATCCACCGGAAGGCATAGACGCCGATGGAGATGACCGCCGGGTCCCGGGAAAACACGTGGAGCATCTGGCCGGGGATGACCTCAAAGCACAGCGTGCCAACAGACATAAGGACCATGCCGAAAATCACGGATTCCCACAGGGTCTTGCGGCAGCGGGCCAGGTCCCCGGCGGCGTAGTTATAGCTGATGACCGGCACGACGCAGGTCTGCATGGCCCCCAGGGGGATGAAGAAAATGGTCTGCCACTTGTAGTAAAGGCCCAGGGCCGTGACAGCCTGGTCGGAAAAGGTGCTGAGGATCAGGTTCAGCCCCAGAATATAGAACGTATAGGTGGACTGCATCAGAATGTTGGGGATTCCCAGCCGGTAGATCCGCCGCACCAGGGAGGGGTACAGCTGCCGGGCAGGGGAGGGCCGAAAGCCGCACCGGCAGACGATGAGCGCCGCCACGATCTGTCCCGCCACGGTGGCGATGGCCGCGCCGGCGATGCCCAGGGCGGGCAGGCCAAGCCAGCCGAAGATCAGCAAGGGGTCCAGCACGATGTTGGTGACGGCGCCGATGATCTGGGCCACCATGGGCCGGTTCATATTGCCCTCCGCCTGGAGGACCTTGGTCCAGCCGCTTTCCAGGAACAATCCGATGCTGCACACGCAGACGATGCGGCCATAGATCACCACCTGGTGGATGACCTCCTCCGACTGGGTGGACATCCGGGCGTAGGCAGGCATGATAAAATATGTGACCGCCGCAAACAGGGCCCACATGCCCAGAGCCAGGGGCATGCTGGTGCCTGCAATCTCATCTGCCTTTTTCTTGTCCTGGATGCCCAAAAAGTAGGCCATGGCGGTATTGATGCCCACGCCGGTGCCCACTGCCAGGGCGATCATCAGCAGCTGAAGGGGGTAGATGATGGACAGGGCCGTCAGGCCGTCGCCGGAGTAACGGCCCACGAAGAAACTGTCTACAATATTGTAAAGGGCCTGGATCAACTGAGCCAGCATCACCGGCGGCGCCAGCTTCAGCAGGATCCGGCTGATCCGTTCGGTCCCAAAAAAAGCACTGTCTATCATAGCAGCGCCCTCTCTTTCTATAGTATAAAGATATAAAGGTTTTTTCAAGTAACTGCATTATACACATGGCCGCTGAATTGTCAAGATGGAAGATATCATCCGGTATTTTGGTAAACAGAGTGCACAAAAAGGTGGAATATACTTGCTAATTTTTTGAAAGTGTTGTATACTAACGCAAACGTTTTCATCCGTTTCTCCCCAGTCTGGCACACTAGACCACGCCCTGCCCGCAGGGTCCGGGCATCAAGAAGGAGTTCCTTATGTTCAACTATTTGCGGGAACTGAATTTTGTTTCCGTAGCGCTGCGTCTGCTGCTGTCCGCCGTTATCGGTTTTTCCCTGGGCATGGAACGGGGCCGCAAGCACCGTCCCGCCGGGTGCCGCACCTACATGCTGGTGTGCATGGGGGCCACGCTGACGCTGCTGCTGAGCCAATACGAATATTACATGCTGACCCATGACTGGTACGATCTTGCGTTGGAGGTGGGCATCCGCACGGATGTCTCCCGCTTCGGTGCCCAGGTCATCAACGGCGTGGGCTTCCTGGGCGCCGGCACCATTCTGGTCACCGGACGCCGGGAGGTAAAGGGGCTCACCACCGCGGCAGGATTGTGGGCCTCAGCCTGTATGGGCCTGGCCATCGGCGCAGGCTTTTACGAGTGCGTCGTGTTGGGAACGGTGCTGATCTTCCTCTCCATGCGCTATCTGCCCTCCATCGAAAACAGGATGGTGGAGCGGGCTCCTTTTCTGAACATTTATGTGGAATTTGAGTCTCTGGACAACATCGGCCTCATCATCAGCCGCATCAAAGAGAAAAACTCCCAGATCCTGGACGTGGAGATCGACCACGGCAGGGGAGAGGGGTCCGGCAATCCCAGCGCCGTATTCTCCCTGCGGCTGCCCAAGCACCAGCCCCACGCGGACGTACTGGTCTCCGTGGCAGGTCTGGAATGCGTATACACCGTGGAAGAATTTTAAGGAGGAGGGGAAACTATGCTGCCTGTTTTCGACGGCCTGCGGACTGTGACCCTGGCCTCTGTAACGGTGCGGATGCTGCTGGCGGTGCTCTGCGGCGGCATCATCGGCATTGAGCGGGCCTATAAACGCCGCCCTGCCGGGTTCCGCACCCACATTCTCATCTGTCTCGGCGCGGCCATCACCACCCTGACCAGCCAGTACCTGTACCTGAATCTTCACTATTACACCGACATGGCCCGGCTGGGAGCCCAGGTGGTGGCGGGCATCGGCTTCATCGGTGCCGGAACCATCGTGGTCACCCGGCAGCAGCGGGTGAAGGGCCTCACCACGGCGGCGGGCCTGTGGGCCTCTGCCATCATCGGCCTGACCATCGGCGGCGGGTTCTACGAGGGGGCCCTGCTGGCCACGGCCCTGGTGTTCTTCGCGGAATCCGTCCTCTCCCGGCTGGAATACCGGATGCTGGACCACGTGCCGGAGATCAACCTCTATATGGAGTACGCCGACAAATCCTCCCTGGAGGAGGTCCTGCGGCTGTTCCGGGAAAACCGGGTCTCTTTGCAGGACATGGAGATCACCCGCACTTCCGGCAACGAAAACCACAACGCCTGCGCCATTTTCTCCCTGCGGTTCAGCAAGGGCGCCTCCGTGGACGATCTGCTGACCCAGGTCACCCGGATCGACGGCGTGGTGTCCGTTCAGGAGCTGTAAGTTCCGGGAATTTTATTTGAAAAAATGATGAAAAGAGGCGTCTGGTCAAATCAGACGCCTCTTTTTTCCACAAAGGACCGGCAAAAGCCGGTCCTTTGCTCTGTTTCAATCAGAAATTCAGTTTTCCTCGCCGGGGTTTTCCACCGGTGCGGAATTCTCCGGGGAAACCTCCTCCGGCACTGCCGGTACCGGCTCCGCCGTGTCCTCATGCTCTGCCAGAGCCATGGAAATGACCCGGTCGCCCTCTTCCTTGAAGCGCATGACGATGACGCCCTGGGTGGCACGGCTGGCGGTCTCCTTGATGCTCTCCACCGGGGTACGGATCAGGATGCCGGACTGGGTCACCAGCAGCAGGTCCTCGCTGCCGTCCACCACCTTGACGCTGACGATCTTGCCGGTCTTGTCGGTGATCTGGTAGTTCTTGATGCCCAGGCCGCCACGGTTGGTGACCCGGTATTCCTCCACGGGGGTCCGCTTGCCGTAGCCCTTTTCCGTGATGGTCAGGACGCTCTTGCCCGCCTGGGCCCGTGCGGCGCCCACCACGTAGTCGCCCTCCCGGAGCTTGATGCCCCGGACACCCACGGCGGCGCGGCCCATGGGACGGACGTCATTCTCGTCAAACACGGCGGCCATGCCGTCATGGGTGGCAATGAGGATCTTCTGGCTGCCGTCGGTCTCCCGGACGGATACCAACTCATCCCCCTCGTCCATGGTCAAGGCCCGGATGCCGTTGTTCCGCAGGTTCTTCAAAGTCTCCACCGGCAGGCGCTTCACGGTGCCGTTCCGGGTGACCATCATCAGATACAGGTGATCCTCGCCCATCTCCCGGAAATGGAGCATGGTCTGGACCCGCTCGCCCTGCTCAATTTGCAGGATATTGATGAGGTTGGTGCCCTTGGCGGTCTTGCCGGATTCGGGGATCTGGTAGCCCTTCTTCCGGTAGACCTTGCCGGTATCGGTGAAGAAGAGGATATAGTCATGGGTGGAGGCGGTGAACACATCCACCACCGTGTCCTCTTCCCGGGTGGTAATGCCCTTCTTGCCCATGCCGCCCTTGGACTGGGCGGTATACTCGCTGACAGGGGTCCGCTTGATGTAGCCGGCCTCCGTCAGGGTAAAGACGCACTGCTCCTCCTCAATGAGGTCCTCAATGTCGATCTCATCCTCCACGTCCTGGATCTCGGTCTTGCGGTCATCGCCGAACTTGTCGGCAATGGCGGTGAGCTCTTCCTTCAGGATCTGGCGCACCAGGCCGTCGTCGGACAGGACCCGGTTGAAGTAGGCGATCTTCTCCTCCAGCTCCTTGTACTCATTTTCCAGCTTCTCCCGGTCCAGGCCCTGCAATGCTTTCAGGCGCATATCCAGAATGGCCTGGGCCTGGATATCGTCCAGGCCGAAGCGGCTCATCAGGTTTTCCTTGGCGTTGTCGTAGCTGGTGCGGATGATCTTGATGACCTCGTCGATATTGTCCTGGGCGATCAGCAGGCCCTCCAGCAGGTGGGCCCGCTCCTGGGCCTTTTTCAGGTCGTACTTGGTCCGGCGGATGATGATCTCTTCCTGGAAGTTCAGGTACTCGTCAATGATGTGCCGCAGAGACAGGATCTTGGGCTGGTGCTGGTTGTCCACCAGGGCCAGCATGTTCACGGCGAAGGAGACCTGCAGCTGGGTCTGGTTGAACAGGCGGTTCAGCACCACCTGGGGATTGGCGTCCCGCTTCAAATCGATGACGATGCGCATACCGTTGCGGTCGGACTCGTCCTGAATGTTGGAGATGCCTTCCAGCCGCTTGTCCTCCACCTGGTCCGCCATGCTCTTGATGAGCATCCGCTTGTTCACCTGGTAAGGAAGCTCGGTGATAACGATGCGGGTGCGGTCATGGCCAAACTCCTCAAATTCATGCCGGGCCCGGACCACGATGCGGCCCCGGCCAGTGGCATAGGCCGCCCGGATGCCGGACCGGCCCATGATGATGCCCTTGGTGGGGAAGTCCGGTCCCTTGATGTGCTCCATCAGGTCGGACAGGGAGGCGTTGGGATCGTCCAGCACGCAGATGCAGGCGCCGATGACCTCCCGCAGGTTGTGGGGCGGGATGTTGGTGGCCATGCCCACGGCGATGCCGCTGGAGCCGTTGACCAGCAGGTTGGGGAACCGGGCGGGAAGGACCCGAGGCTCTTTCCGGCTCTCGTCGAAGTTAGGGTCCCAGTCCACAGTATCCTTTTCGATGTCCCGGAGCATCTCGTCGGAGATCTTGCTCAGACGGGCCTCGGTGTAACGGTAGGCTGCCGGGGGGTCGCCATCCACGGAGCCGAAGTTGCCGTGGCCGTCCACCAGCATGTAGCGCATGGAGAAATCCTGGGCCAGGCGGACCAGTGCGTCGTAAACAGAGGCGTCGCCGTGGGGATGGTACCGGCCCAGCACGTCGCCCACGCAGGTGGCGGACTTTTTGAAGGGCTTGTCGCTTGTCAGGTTGTCCTCATACATGGCGTAGAGGATCCGGCGGTGCACCGGCTTCAGGCCGTCCCGCACATCCGGCAGGGCGCGGCCCACGATGACGCTCATGGCGTACTCAATATAGGAGTTCTCCATCTCCGGCACCAGGGGAGACTCCACGATATGCTGATTCGGATACCGAATTTCTTCGGGATCGTACTGCGGTTTTTTACTCATTCTCTTTCCTCCTTGAGGGATCAGTAGTCCAGATTGACGGCGTACTTAGCCCGCCGCTCGATGAAGTCCTTCCGGGGCTCCACCTTTTCGCCCATGAGGATATTGAAGGTCTCGTCCGCCCGGACGGCGTCGTCCAGGGTGATGCGGCGCAGGGTCCGCTTTTCCGGGTCCATGGTGGTCTCCCACAGCTCGTGAGGGTTCATTTCGCCCAGGCCCTTGAACCGGGAAATATCGATCTTCACGTTGGGATTGCCGCCCCGCATTTCGGCGGAGATGGCGTCCCGCTCCTCCTCGCTGAAGGCCAGCCGGGTGGTCTTGCCCCGGCTCAGCTTGAACAGGGGGGGCACGGCGGAGTACACATAGCCCTTTTCGATCAGGGGCCGCATGAAGCGGAAGAAGAAGGTCAGCAGCAGGGTGCGGATATGGGCGCCGTCCACATCGGCATCCGCCATGATGATGATTTTGTGATAGCGGAGCTTGGCATCGTCAAACTCGTCGCCGATGCCGGCGCCCAGGGCGGTGATGACCGGCTGGAGCTTATCGTTGCCGTAGACCTTGTCTGCCCGGGCCTTCTCCACGTTCAGCATCTTGCCCCACAGGGGGAGGATGGCCTGGAACCGGGAGTCACGGCCCTGGGTGGCGGAACCGCCTGCGGAGTCGCCCTCCACGATGTAGATCTCGGTGAGCTCCGGATTGTTCTCGTTGCAGTCCCGCAGCTTATCCGGCATGGCCGCGCCGCCCAGGGCGGTCTTGCGGCGGATGGATTCCCTGGCCTTCTTGGCGGCCTCCCGGGCCCGGTTGGCCGTCAGGGCCTTGTCCAGGATCATGCGGCCTACCTGGGGATTCTCCTCCAGGAAGGTATCCAGCTTGTCGGAGACGATGTTGTTCACCAGGGTGCGGATCTCGCTGTTGCCCAGCTTGGCCTTGGTCTGGCCCTCAAACTGGGCATCCGTCAGCTTTACGGAGATGACGCAGGTGAGGCCCTCCCGGCAGTCCTCGCCGGAGACCTTCTCGTCATCCTTCAGCATCTTGATCTTGTGGCCGTAGTTATTCAGCACGGTAGTCAGGGCACGGCGGAAGCCCTCTTCATGCATACCGCCCTCCGGGGTGTGGACGTTGTTGGCAAAGGAGAAGGTGGTCTCGTTATAGCCGTCGTTATACTGCAGGGCGATCTCCGCCATGGAGTCCCCCTTCTGGCCCGCCACGTAGATGACCTGGTCATGGAGGGGGGTCTTGGTGCGGTTGAGGTAGGTGACAAATTCCCGGATGCCGCCCTCATAGCACATGGAGTGGTAGCGCTCCTCCTCCGGCTTGTCGGCAGAGGCTTTCCGCTCGTCGGCAATGGTGATCCGCAGGCCGGCGTTCAGGAAGGCCTCCTCCCGCATGCGGGTGTGGAGGGTGTCGTAATTGTAAATCAGGTCCTCGAACATCTCCGGGTCCGGCTTGAAGGTGACGGTGGTGCCGGTATGGTCCGTGGTGCCTACCACGGTCATAGGCTCCGTCACATGGCCCCGGGCGAACTTCATCTCGTGGATCTTGCCGTCCCGGTGGACCTGGACCGTCAGCCATTCGGACAGGGCATTCACCACGGAGGCGCCCACGCCATGAAGGCCGCCGGAGACTTTATAGCCCCCGCCGCCGAACTTGCCGCCGGCATGCAGCACGGTGTACACCACTTCCAGAGCGGGCTTGCCGGTCTGGGCCTGGATGTCCACGGGGATGCCGCGGCCGTTGTCAACCACGGTGATGGTGTCTCCCTCGTTGATGGTGACGGAGATCTCCGTGCAGTAGCCTGCCAGAGCCTCGTCGATGGCGTTGTCTACGATCTCGTATACCAGATGGTGGAGACCGGAGGTGGAAGTGGAGCCGATATACATACCGGGACGCTTCCGGACGGCTTCCAGGCCTTCCAGCACCTGGATCTCCGATGCGTCATACTCGTTGGCGGCGTCCACCGCCGTGGATTGCAGGATCTCGTTGTCTGCCATGTAGGTTCTCCTTTCGTCGCGGGACAGGAAGAGCCGGGC
>ENA-UERS01000941-UERS01000941.1-human-gut-metagenome-genome-assembly--contig:-NODE-941-length-10484-cov-2.528779_pt1 | contig 10484 bp, 6 predicted proteins | sample MGYA00242991_ERZ507992 | MGnify/ENA primary metagenome ERZ507992 (study PRJEB26167, sample SAMN06115535) | human gut metagenome | host: Homo sapiens | place: China:Chongqing | collected 2015-10-24...
GCCGAAAGAGCCGCCGCGATATATAAAACAGCGTCCATAATTCCAATCTCCAAAATCTGTAAGATATGATAAAGAATTGTAACAGATTTTTAAAAAAATTGCAACATTTATACAGATATATTTTTAACAATAAAAATTTTTTGAACAATATTATATTTGCCGGATAATCTTTGCAATTAACGGTTGATAACGGGAGTGGTTTTATGCTACTATATAATGTATCTGAAAGGGGCTGCGCGCCCCAAAAAAATTATGCCTCAGACCGCCCGCAGAATTTGTATAAATACGCCGCGGTTTTTAATATACGGAGGAAAAGCATGAAAAAAATCACGAGAATAGCTTCAATATTTCTTTCGCTCGCGCTGATATTCTTAGCCGCCGCCTGCGGCAAGGACGGCTCGGGCGCGGCGCTGAGCTATCCGATAGCAGCCCAGCCGGATTGTCTCGACCCGCAGATAGCGCAGGGCGCGGAGGCAAAGACCGTTGTACTCAACTGCTTCGAGGGGCTTGTCCGCAAGGACGCGGAGGGCAAGTATTCCCCCGCCGCGGCAAAGAGCTGGAGCTATGATGCGTCCACTCTCACCTATACATTTAAGCTCCGCGAGGACGCGCGCTGGGTCATAATGAAAAAGGCATTCAAGCCCATACTCGGCGACAACATAGACAAGACTTTCGACTCCCGCGTCACGGCGGCGGATTTTGTCTTTGCGCTCAGGCGCGCGGTAGCCCCCGCAACGGGTGCGCCCGAAGCGCTGAGCCTCGGCGTCATAAAGAACGCAAAGAGCATAATAAACGGCAAGATGTCCTCCGACAAGCTCGGCGTGCAGGCGGTCGGCGACTTTGAGCTGCGCATAACGCTCGAAAGCGCAACGGACGAATCGGCTTTTCTCGATCTGCTGACAAAGGCAATATGCATGCCCTGCAACGAGACTTTCTTCAACGCGACCAAAGGGCGCTACGGGCTCGACTATTCGACGCTCCTGTGCAACGGTCCGTTCTATCTCTCATATTGGCTGCACGACTCCGCACTGACTATAAAAAACAACGACGACTACACCGGACCTTTCCCGGCGAAGCCCGCGAGCGTGTCGCTCGTAATTGACAGCGACAACGAGCAGAAGCTCACTTCCCTGCTCGACGGCACTTACTGCGCCGCCCAGCTCGGCACGACTGCGCCCGATTCGTCCGACCTCTCCGTAACAAAGAACTACGACACCGTCTGGGCGCTGTGCTTCAACTGCGCCGACGCGCCGCTCTCCAATGTGTCGCTGCGCCGCGCGCTCTGCACGGCGGTCGACTATAACTCGCTGACGCTCGAAAGCGAGGATATGCAAAAAACTTATTCTGTAATCCCGCCCGCCTGCTCTGTCGGCGAGGGAGCGGATCTTGGCAGCGAGCCCGTCAGCATTCTCGGCTACGACATGAACAGATCCTCCGGATACTGGGCTCAGGCGCAGAAAGATCTCACGGGCAAACTGAGCCTTGAGATAATCTGCCTGCCCGAGCACGAAAACGCCATGCGACGCATGATACAGGGCTGGCAGAAAGTGTTCGGTCTGAGCGTCAATTTTACAGTCACTGCGCTCGACAGCGCGACTCTTTCCTCGCGCGTGCAGGACGGCGACTATCAGATAGCCCTGACCTCCATGTCCGCGGGCATAACGGACGCTGCAGGTTTCCTTTCTACGCTCACCTCGCAGGGGACGAATAATATAGTCAGACTCAGCGACTCGCAGTTTGACGCATCCGTCAAAAACCTCAAGGCGCTGAGCGGCTCTGAGCTCGTCAAGGCTTGCCGCAGCGCGGAGGGCAGACTGCTCTCGCTCGGCGCGGTGCTCCCGATGTTCATAACCCCGAGCTATTTTGCAACGGCGAAGGGCGTCAACGGCCTGAGCGTTGACCCGGAGAGCTCGGCAGTCGATTTTGTTTTCGTAACGGCGAAGGACTGACAAGATGAAAAAGGAAAACAGACTCAGATATATACTCCCCGAAAATCGGACGGTGCGCATCGTGCTCGCCGTCTTTTTCTGGTTATTGGCGGCGGCGTGCGCCGGATGCATATTCTGGCTTTCGAGCCGTGACGGCAACCAGTCAAAGGACATGAGCGACAATGTACGCGGAATTTTAGCCAAAATTCTCGGCTCGCCGCTCGGCAGCTTCATTGTGCGAAAATGCGGCGCTCGGATTTCTTATCGGCTGCGCGCTTTTCCTCAGCCGCAGGCGTTTTTCGCCCGTTATCTCCGTCATTTGCAGTGCCCTTTATTCAGTCAGCGACGAGATACACCAGTATTTCGTCCCCGGACGAGCATGCCGCATTTTCGATGTCGGAGTCGACACCCTCGGCGCGCTGACGGGTACACTTATCCTCACGCTCATAATTCTTATAGTAAACTCAATCGCAATGCGCAGAAAGGAAAAATATTCCGCGTAAATTTTTAGCATTTCTATTGTCGTTTTATAACAGTATATGATATAATAAAGCTTATATAGAGACTTTTTGGCTGAGAGGTATATTCAATGGATCATAAAGAGGGGCTCATAGTCGGGCGCAACGCAGTGCTTCAGGCTCTCGAAAGCGGCAGAACTATAGACAGCGTGACCGTTGCACAGGGTCAGCGCGGCGGACAGGCAGGCAGAATAATCGATATCTGCCGCAAGCGTAAGATCCCCGTCAAATTTGCCGATCAGCGCAGGCTCGACCGCCTCTGCGACGGCGCGGCGCATCAGGGCGTTGCGGCATTTGCCGCGGCTCACGAATACGCCGAGATGGACGATATTTTTGCCCTCGCCGAGAGCAGGAACGAAAGCCCGTTCATAGTCGTGTGTGACTCACTTGAAGACCCGCACAACCTCGGCGCCATACTCAGAAGCGCGGAGGCAGCCGGAGTTCACGGGGTAATTATCCCGAAGCGCAACTCCGTGACCCTCAACTACACAGTCGCAAAGACCTCGGCGGGCGCTATTGAATATGTCCCCGTAGTAAAGGTCGCGAACCTCCCCGCCGCCATAGACGAGCTCAAATCGCGCGGCGTCTGGATATTCGGCGCGGACATGGACGGCACGGATTACACCGCCCTCGACTACAGCGGCAGCATCGCTCTCGTCATCGGCTCCGAGGGCAAGGGCATAGGCCGCCTCGTGCGCGAAAAATGCGACTTCATCGCCTCCCTGCCGATGCGCGGCAAGATAAATTCTCTCAACGCCTCCGTTGCGGCGGGAATCCTCATGTTCGAAGCGGCGAAACACAGAAACTGACTTTTATCCGATTTTTTCAGCATATAAGCATATATAAATTGGGGTGAGATGAGTGGAAAACAAACCTTCCGATAAGCGGAGCAACATGCCGCTTGACAAAGTTCTCTACCAAGTGGCGAAGATTGAACACGACAGCGGCGAACCGGACAAGATCTGGAAAATAACCGACATAGACGATCTGATAGCGAGCACGGACGCCGATTCCACAGCACTTGACTACGATGACGACGATGAGCTTCTGATGAGCATCGCCTACTATAAAAACAGATACTCTGACGATGACATATCGTCGGAGTATGAGACTATATATGCAGACCCGAAAGAGCCGGAATCCGAGCCCGACGAAGAGCCCGAGCCGGAAGAAGCCGAACCCGAAATTCCGGCGGACGAACCGGAGGCTTCGGCAGAAGCAGAAACCGAAGAGCCTGCCGAGCCCGCAGAATCAGACGAGGCGGAGCAGACCGTCGAAAACAAAGAACCTGTAAGCGAAGTGTCTTTTGCGAAGCCTGAAGAGACGGAATCAGCCGGCGAATCATATTTTACAGAACCCGAAAGCGAAGCGGCAGCAGAAGCTCCCGCAGAGCCGGAAGAAACCGAAGCGGCGCAGGAGTCTGCCGACGAAATTGAGCCGGAAGCCGAGAAAGTTAAGGCTGAAAAAGTTCCCGCCGATGAGAGCGAGGATATATACTCCGATTCAAAAATCGAGCTGTCTGTTGTGAAAGCCGACGGCGAAGATGATGATATACAGGAATCGGAACCTAAAGATGAAGTTGACACGGACGAATCAAATAAAACCGACGAGTCCGACAACAGCGATAACATTCTGACGCTCCACGGCGAGGAAGAAGAATCCGAGGACGAGGATGAAGCCGAGAAAAAGCCGACGGTAGAGGAGCTTTTCGGTGCGCCCGCTTCGAGATATTTCGGCGAGCCGACGGAAGAGCCGGAGGCGGACTCCGAGCGTGAGAGCCGCGCCATACCCGGCCTGTTCGGCGACACAGTCGTGTTCGGTCCGATGAAATCCCTTTCCGAGCCGACGCAGAATAAACCCGACGACGAATATAAAACAAAGCTCATGACCGCGATAGGCTCGGCAAAAGCGCCGCAGAGCGCCGAGACGATAGAGAAGCCCGGCGTTATCTTAAAGCGCGGTCCGCTCTCCGAGACATCGGGGCTCGAGCCCCTGCCGCAGGTCATTCCCGCCGAAGAATTTGTCGGCTCGGGGGACGATAAGCCCGCGTCGATAGAGGATCAGCCTTTCACTAATCCCGCCGCCGGCAATCAGCCGGAGGAGGAGCAGATGATGCTCAGCGGCTTCGGCGAAGAGCCGGAGACTGAAAAAATAGACGAAGACGAGCTTCGCAGCGAGCTCGACAAAAAGAGGGCGGAGAAGAAGAAAAAGTTCGTTCTGCTCGGCGGACTCGGCGACGATGAGCCGCAGGAGGACGAAAATCTGCCCGAAGAGAAAGAGTACGAGCCGGAGGAGCAGCACGAGAAAAAGAGAAAGCACTCCGAGAAAGCTCCCCTCGAATACGAGAAGCCCGAACAGCGCGGCAGAGTCTATAACAGCCTCAAGAACGCCGCATCGCAGTTCAAGACCTCGGTTATCGGTCTGTGCGTGCTCGAAGGCGTGTCGCTGCTTCTGCTGCTCATACCGAAAATTCTCGAGTGGGCGGCGATAGACGCGCCCGCGTTCGACCGCGGAGGTGCGGGACTCGCGGCGGCTAATATAGTGCTTCTGCTCGCGTCGTTCTACCTCGCGTTCCCGAATATTTTATCCGGCGTAAAGGCGCTTGCAAACGGCCGCGTGACCGGCGGCGCAGTCGGCGGGCTGACATTTATACTCGCCCTCGTCCAGACGATACTCTCGTTCTTCAACAAATCGCCCGAGGGCGCTTCGGGCATGTTCTACTGCGCGGCGGCGATATTCGCCCTGCTCATGACCGCCGAAAACAGCAGCCGCGGCACGGCGCGCGTGATGCAGAATTTCCTCTTCTGCACCGCAAAACGCAAATCAGGGCTCTACGGCATAAGGGCTATAGAGAGCGAGAAAGACGCATTTGAAGTCGGACGTGCGCTCAAGATGGGCAACCCCGACATTTTATATTCCGGCAGGGTCGAGTTCCCCGCCGACTTCATCAAAAATTCCGAAGCCAACTCCCCTGCGGACAGCTGCATAAAGCGCAGCCTGATAATTTCTTCGGCTGTCTCCGTGCTGCTCGCAGTTATATCGGGCATAATAACAAAAGATATCTTCCAGGCGTTCGGCGTGCTCACCGGCGCGTTCTGCCTGACCTCGCCCTGCGCTATTGAACTCGCGCTGATGATCCCGCTCTATCTTGAGAACAGGAAGCTCAACTCAGAGGGCGGCATGATAGCGGGCTACGACGCGGCTCTCGAATGTTCCGAAGCAGTCGCCGCCTCCGTTGACAGCGCCGATCTTTTCGACCGCGCGGCGTGCGAGATGCACGGAATGAAGGACTTCCACACCGTGCGCATAGACGATGTTCTGCTCTACGCAGTCGCTATAGTGCTCAAATCCGGCGGTCCGCTCACAGATGTCTTCAACCGCATTATCGGCGGCTCGACCGAGCTTCTGCCGCCCGTGCGCGACATGATATACGAAGACAGACTCGGTCTCTCCGCGACAATATATAATCAGCGCGTGCTGCTCGGCAACCGCAATCTGCTCACGCACCACAATATTGAAGTTCCGCTCAAGTCCGAGGAGGACAAGGTAAAGCGCAACGGGCGCAAGATTCTCTACATAGCGATCGACTCGCAGGTCGCGGCGATGTTCGTTTTCAACTACGCCGAGGACGCCTCGCTCAAGGATTCGATAAACGAGATGGCGGACAACGGCTTTAGCCTTGTCGTTCGCACAGACGACCCGAATGTGACCGACGAGCTCATCGCCGCCCGCTTCGGCATAGCGCAGAAAGATATCAAAATGACGCTCTCCCACGGCGCGCGCATATTCAGCGCATACCGCGACAGCGTTGTTGATTCAGCCCCCGCAAAGGTCATGCACGACGGCTCCGCCCGATCTTACTTCAAGAGCATCGCGGCGTGCGGCAGGCTCGCAAACTTCGCTTCGCGCTGGGCAGTGTTCGCCCTTATCGTGCAGGCGGTTGTGGCGGCAGGTGCGATACTCTGCGTCGCGCTGAAGGCGTTCGCGTTTGTGTCGCCCCTGACGGCGGTTATAGTTCAGACCGCGATAGTAGCTTTCAGCGTAATACTGGAAAAATTCAAAAGATAAATATACTACCCTGTAACATCTAAAAGTCTACATCCGGTTGAAGGATGAAAACGCAGGCAGGCTGCCGCCTGTCAAGTTTGAAGACGCAGTTAAACGCAATCAGATGACGCAATGCTTGTAAAGTTTTAGGTGTTGCAGGGTAGCAGGGGCTGCGCTGAGAATGCGACAGCCCCTTTCTGAAAGGATAAGCGGATATGCAGGAAAAATCAGTCAAGGCAAAAATTGATTTAAAAGGCAAGACCGTGCTCGTGACGGGCGCGGCGGGATTCATCGGCTCTTTTCTCTCGGAGCGTCTGCTCTCAGACTTTGAAGATATCCGCGTCATCGGCTTCGACAGCGTCAACGACTACTATGATATCCGCCTGAAAGAATCGCGGCTCGAAAAGCTTCAAAAGCATAGAAATTTTATTTTTATCAAAGCGAACCTCGCGGACAAGGACAAAGTGAGCGAAGTGTTCCGCGAATACTCGCCGCAGATAGTTGTCAACCTTGCGGCGCAGGCGGGGGTGCGCTATTCGATAACGAACCCCGACGCCTATATCGAGTCGAATATAATCGGCTTTTATAATATCCTCGAGGCCTGCCGCCACTCATACGACGACGGCGCAACACCCGTCGAGCATCTTGTATACGCTTCGAGCTCGTCGGTCTACGGCAGCAACAAAAAAGTGCCCTACAGCACCGGCGACAAAGTTGACAACCCCGTCAGCCTCTACGCCGCAACGAAAAAATCCGACGAGCTGATGGCTCACGCCTATTCGAAGCTCTATAACATTCCCTCGACGGGACTCCGCTTCTTCACGGTCTACGGACCCGCAGGCCGCCCGGACATGGCGTATTTCGGCTTCACCGACAAGCTTCTGCGCGGCGAGACGATACGCATTTTCAACTACGGCAACTGCAAGCGCGACTTCACATACATCGACGATATAGTCGAGGGCGTTGTGCGCGTCATGCAGGGCGCGCCTGAGCGCAAAGACGGCGAAGACGGTCTGCCCGTTCCGCCGTATGCGGTCTACAATATAGGCAACCAGAACCCCGAAAACCTGCTCGACTTCGTCGACATTCTCCAGCAGGAGCTTATCGCCGCGGGAGTTCTGCCGAACGATTACGACTTCGAGGCGCACAAACAGCTCGTCCCGATGCAGCCGGGCGATGTCCCCGTGACATACGCGGACACGACTCCGCTCGAGCGCGACTACGGCTACAAGCCCTCGACCGATCTCAGAACCGGGCTTCGCAGCTTCGCCCGCTGGTACAAAGACTTTTACAAGATTTGAATAGCATATATTATATAATGTATGTCTTTCGGGTCAAAGATGTGGACGAAAGACAAATTAAGATTTGTATTATTTGGAGGCTCGATTATAAAAATTATTTGAGTCGCTCACTTTACCATAATTCAAGTGATAGCCCGCTCCCCATTCATTTCGTGCCTTGACTCGAAATGTTTCAACAAAAAAATCCTACCCGATGCTGCTGCGCGGGTAGGATTTCTGTTATATTCACTCTCTGATATCAATCCGGATTATGTTCATAGAAATAGTCATACGCCTCTTCGTAGTCCTCGAAGTCGTCGTAATAATAGTCGTAAAAGTCCTCGGGGTCATTGAAGTCGCGGGCGTTATACGGATCGTCGTCATAGTAGGCTTTTTTCGTGGTAGTCACCGGGCGGTTGCCGGAGGGTCTATACGAGCCGCCGGAGGATGAACCACCGGAAGAGGAGGTCTGCTTCGGCACGGTCTCATATTCCGGATAATGCCACACGCTTTCCACGGCACCGTTTCTCACAGCTACCGAATAATATGCGTATAACCAAGCAGAATACTCCGACTGCTTTGCGTAATAGGGGATCTTCCAATAATATTTATGATACCCCTCGCGGCGGGCAACTGTCTGATCGTAGAACTTTGAATATTTGAGCGGATCATAGTTGACGGCGGTCGCCTTGCCGAGCTTTGTTGAATTTATCAGCTCCTCCGGCATTCCCTCATACGGCAGAATCTCCGAGACGGGGGTTATCCCCTTGTCGGTTTTTATCCCGAGAAAGTGAATCTCTCTGCCGTCATTGACCGATATCAGGTTTTGTCTGCTGATGTAGGCACTGTAGTTTATTTCATGCTCCTCGCCCGACCCCGTCACATACTCGCCGACATAATATGTATGCAGGGAGATATGGATAAACGGGTAGTCGGACTTCACGCCGTCGAGCTCGTCGAGAAAATAATAGAACTTCTTCCAGTCCTTTATTTTTTCGGGCGGGTCTAATTTCAGCGATACTTCAATTTCATATTTTATCGGGTCCTCGGTTTCGTCGTAGATGTATTTGTTGCTGTACGGCTCATGAATAACTGATTTGACCGTCAGTTGCGCGTTGACCTTGTGCTTTTTGCAGACGGCGGCAAATGCTTCTCTGAGCCTCAATTGCTCGGCGTCCGCCGTATCGTGTCGGTACAGGCTCTCGTCGGCCTCGCTCTGCCGGCGTGATTCGTCCTCGCGGGCGGCATTTATTACGTTTCTCGCGAAAAGCCCCAGCGTGACGATCAAAATAAGCACGCATATTATGCTGACAACTATCTCCGCCGTATTCGGCTTGTTCTTGGTCTGTTCGCTCATGTCCTCCCTCCTTACAGCTCTGCAAAACCGGGATTATTTCTTCTTTCTGCCCTTTTTCTCAGTATATTCATTACCCTTGACTCCGGGATTGACGAGCTTGAGCTTGCGTCTCTGGCGGCGCTTGTAGTTTTCATAGATGAACAGCGCAATATAGCCGACAACGAGAACGGCGACTATCGATGCGATAATTTTAAATACAGTGCTCGAAGCGACTTTCTTTATCGTTGCGCCTATGAACAGCAGAACATTTCTCGACACATCCTCGGACGCGACGAGCTTTATCCGCGCTATCTCCTCGCCGGCATAGAGCACACGAGCTTCGCATATCTCCTGACCCTTTTTGACCGGCGCGTCAACACTTTTAGGCACGGTCTCGGGCACGGGCTCAATAAGCACGCTTCCGGCGTCAGCCCCCGTCGGGACGAGAGCCAGCACTTCTTCGCCCGGGACGAGCGAAATATGATCGGTTCTGAATGAGAGTTTGAGCGGAACTTCGGTTATTATCTGAGTCGGGCTCGCTATCGACTTTAATTCGATGTGGTTGAACACCCAGTTGAACATCCTGCGGCAGTCGACAAACGCGCAGTTTTCGAGCGGCTCATCGTCGTCGATATTCTGCATCGGCGCGTTCATTATCACGCACAAATAGTTATAGCCGTTGCCCGTGCCTTTTGATATGACGCAGCGTCCGGCGTTGTCGGTCGAGCCGGTCTTGATACCCACAGCGTAGGGCGAATAATAATCGGCATACGCCTTGTTCATAAGATTATTCGTGTTGCGCAGGGTGCGCTCCTCGCTCTTGTTTGTGGCGGGGACTTTATATATTGTAGTCGAAGTTATCTCCGAAAAATACGGCAGGGTCAGCGCGTGCTTTGTTATCGTCATCAGGTCACGCGCGGTGGTGTAGTGGTTCGGGTCGTCGAGTCCGTGGACATTCGCAAAGTGCGTATTCTTGCAGCCGAGAGCCGCCGCCTTGTCGTTCATCATCTTGACAAAGCCTTCGATAGATCCGCCGACATGCATCGCGAGGACATTCGCCGCGTCGTTGCCGCTTCGCAAGAGCAGGCAGTAGAGAAGATTCTTTATGCTCATCTTCTCGCCCGGCTCAAGCCCGACTATCGAGCTTCCTGTGCCGTCGAGCAGGTGGATAGCCTCGTAGCTCGCCTCGACTTCTTCATCGAGATCCTTGCAGTTTTCGAGCACGACGGTGGCGGTCATTATTTTAGTCAGTGATGCGGGAGCCGCCTGCTTGTCCGCGTCTTTTTCAAAAATGACCGTGTCGTTGTCGAGGTTGACGAGCAGATAAATCTGGGCATAAATAGGATTATCTCCGCTGTCTGTCAAACTTTTCTCG
>ENA-UERS01000943-UERS01000943.1-human-gut-metagenome-genome-assembly--contig:-NODE-943-length-10446-cov-5.025943_pt1 | contig 10446 bp, 7 predicted proteins | sample MGYA00242991_ERZ507992 | MGnify/ENA primary metagenome ERZ507992 (study PRJEB26167, sample SAMN06115535) | human gut metagenome | host: Homo sapiens | place: China:Chongqing | collected 2015-10-24...
TAACAATGTGACGCAGAGCACAAATTATATTTCGAATGAAAGCGAGGCTAAAATTGATGGTGTGAATGATTTAGCCCGGCGACGACGCCGCCGGGCTGAGAAGATTACAGCATATGTTCAGTACGGGCGATGATATCGTCCTGAGCGTCTGGAGAGAGCGCGGTGAAGAAGGCGGAATAACCCGCGACACGCACTACCAGATCGCGGTACTGATCCGGATGTTTTTTCGCTTCCAGCAGCGTCTCGCGGGAAACGATGTTGTACTGAATATGCCAGCCTTTATGCACTTCAAAGAAGGTACGCAGCAGGATCATCAGTTTCTGCTTGTCAGATTCGTTCTCCAGCGTTGCCGGATTCAGTTTCTGGTTGAGCAACACGCCGCCGAGAATCGCTGCCGTAGGCAGTTTACCCACCGAGCCAATGACCGCAGTAGGGCCAAGATGATCAGTACCGGAAGCCGGGCTTGCGCCTTCTGCCAGCGGGGTGTGGGCTTTACGCCCGTCCGGTGTTGCCATAGTCTGCGCGCCAAACGGTACGTTAGCGGAGATAGACGACGTACCCGCGTAATAGTTGCCGCCAACCGGACCACGACCGTAGCGCGGGTTATGGTACTGTTTCAGTTCGTCGATATAGGTCTGATAAGCGCGAGCCAGCAGCGTATCGACAGTATCATCGTCGTTGCCGTACTTCGGGAAGTCGCCCTCGACCTCGAAGCCGGTGGCAAGACCCATCTCGTCGCGCACGACCTTGACCTTGGCGTACTTGATGGCGCTCAGGGAGTCGATGACGTGGGAGAAGCCGGCGATGCCAGTGGCAAAGGTGCGGCGGACATCGGTGTCGATGAGGGCCATCTCAGCCTCTTCGTAGTAGTACTTGTCGTGCATATACTGGATGAGGTTCAGCACGTTGACGTACAGGCCGGCCAGCCAGTCCAGCATCTGGACATACTTGGGCAGCACCTCGTCATAGGTCAGGTACTCGCTGGTGATGGGGGCGTAGTTGGGGCCGCACTGCTCGTGGCTCTTTTCGTCCACGCCGCCGTTGATGGCGTACAGCAGGCACTTGGCAAGGTTGGCGCGTGCACCAAAGAACTGCATTTCCTTGCCGGTCTGGGTGGCAGACACGCAGCAGCAGATGGAGTAATCATCGCCCCAAACGGGCTTCATCACATCATCGTTCTCGTACTGAACAGAGCTGGTGTTGATGGACACCTTGGCGGCGTACTTCTTGAAGCTCTCGGGCAGGGCAGAGGAGTACAGAACGGTCAGGTTCGGCTCCGGTGCGGGGCCCATGTTCTCCAGAGTGTGCAGGAAGCGGTAGCAGTTCTTGGTGACCATGCTGCGGCCGTCCATGCCGATGCCGCCCACTTCCAGGGTGGCCCACACGGGGTCGCCGGAGAACAGCTGGTTGTAGCTGGGGATGCGGGCAAACTTGACCATGCGGAACTTCATCACCATGTGGTCGATCAGCTCCTGAGCCTGGCTCTCGGTCAGGGTGCCGTTCTCCAGATCGCGCTGGATGTAGATATCCAGGAAGGTGGAGATGCGGCCCACGCTCATGGCAGCGCCGTTCTGAGTCTTGATGGCGGCCAGGTAGCCGAAGTACAGCCACTGGCAGGCTTCCTTGGCGTTCTTAGCGGGCTGGGAGATATCGTAGCCGTAGGCCTCGGCCATCTTCTTCATGCCCTTCAGGGCGCTGATCTGGCGTGCGATCTCCTCGCGCAGGCGGATCACGTCATCGGTCATGGTGCCGTCGCCGCAGTTGGCGAAATCTTCCTGCTTGAACTTGATCAGGGCATCGATGCCGTACAGGGCCACACGGCGGTAGTCGCCCACGATGCGGCCGCGGCCGTAGGTGTCGGGCAGGCCGGTGATGATGTGGGTGTGGCGGGCAGCCTTCATCTCAGGGGTGTAGGCATCGAACACAGCCTGATTGTGGGTGCGGGTGTAGTCGGTAAAGATCTTGTGCAGCTCCTCGCTGGGCTGATAGCCGTAGGTGGTGCAGGCCTGCTCTGCCATCTTGATGCCGCCGTAGGGCATGAATGCACGCTTCAGGGGCTTGTCGGTCTGCAGGCCGACGATCTGCTCCAGATCCTTCAGGGTCTCGTCAATATAGCCGGGGCCGTAAGCGGTCAGGCTGCTGACGACTTCGGTCTCCATGTCCAGCACGCCGCCCTTGGCGCGCTCTTCCTTCTGCAGCTTCTGCAGGGCACCCCACAGCTTATTGGTGGCTTCGGTGGGACCGGCCAGAAAGCTTTCGTCGCCGTCATACGGGGTGTAGTTCTTCTGGATGAAGTCGCGGACATTGACTTCCTCTTTCCAGATGCGGCCCTCAAAGCCTTCCCACTGTTCAAAATTGATCATTGGAACCTCCTTGCTCCATTTCATGCGCAAGTTAGCGCATTCTAACTACTGAGCCTTTGAAAAACCGCACTGCATAGGCGGTTTTCTGGGGGCGAAACAGTCCTGAACTGCCGTCTGCGGCAGCTCTGACTACAAGGTGTAGACAAAAATAAAAACCTGCCCACAAAATCTTGCGTTACTATAATAACAAGAACCACTTTAAAATGCAATAGAAAACAAGTGGGTTTTCTTCCAAAGCAAGGGGGATTCTTTGGGCAGAATGTAGAAAAAAAGCTAAAACCCCGGCGACACACACCTTTTTCGCGGAAAATTGCAAATTGAGGGTTGACAAGACTAACCATCTATGGTATTCTGTTCTCGCAACGGTGGTTAGCTGAATCTAACCACGATGCACCAAAAAACGGAGCGTCTGCAAGCGCTCCGTTCCATTCCTCCATTTCATACTCTCTTTTTCTTGGCAGGATGCAGCATTCTGGTTTGCTCTGCATCCGCTGCGCGGCACACAGGGCTCTGGTACGGCACTGTGCGCAGATGAAAACAAAAACGGGACACTCAGCTTGACCACCTGAGTGCCCCGATTTTTGTTTTGTCCCGGTCGTTTATCAGCTATCAGCCGCATCCCGGGGAGCGGACAACATCCTTTACACCACCGCATCCCGCAGCAGCTGGTAGATCGCCTCCGCGTTTCCATCGGGGGAGCGGAGGGAGACGAATTTTCCGTTTACCTGGCAGACTCCGTCTGAATAGACGGTGAAGAGCAGGTTCTGGCTGGAACCGTCTGCAAAGCGCAGGGTGATGGAATGCGCTTCGTAGTCGTGGGAGTAGGAGCGGGCATTCTGGTTGAACTTCTGGTAGCAGCTCGCGTTTTGCAGGATCTTGAAAAATGCCTGATAGGTGTCATCGCCCGCAGAATAGGCGTGGGTGGTAACCACCGATGGGCTCAGGCTGACGGTATCCTCCACACTGACAGAGACGGAAGTGCTTTTATTGATATCAGTTTTCAGGTCAACGCGGCGGTTGGAAACGAACAACAGCAAGAACAACAGGACCCAGAGGGCCATGATGGCATAAAAACGGAGACTTTTGTTTTCCATAAGGCGTTCTCCTTTGGCAGGCCGCACAGCAGGGCGGCCAGAGAGATTCAGAGAGTACGCTTTCATTATAGTGCCGGAACGCGCAGGATGTCAACTGTTCTCCAGATGCTTCTGTGCCGCAAAGGTGCCTGCGGCGCTGGCGGCAAACACAAAATAGTAGCTTGCGATGCGGAAGAGCATCAGGGTGCTCATGGCTTCGCCGCTGGTCATAAAGCTGCTGAACACCAGCAGAAAAGCCGTTTCAATGGAGCCCATGCCTGCTACATTGGGCAGTGCGTTGGAAAGGAAGAGCATCAGGCTGGTGAGCAGCTGTACCTGCCAGAAGCTCAGCCCGCAGGAAAGCCCCATGAAGCGAATGCAGAACCACGGCAGGGTGAACATCAGAAACAGCTTGAGGGTCTGCACGGCAAGGATGCGGGCACAGCGGCCTTTGTCGGCCAGCAGGAGGCGGCTCTCGGCGGCCAGAGTGTCCAGCTGCTCCAGCCACTTTTCCCGGCGGGTCTGCCATGGTTCCGTTTTGGGCAGAAAGCCCATGGCCCAGCGGGCCAGCCGCTGCACCAGCGGCGAGACACAGAGCAGCACAAGCGCCACGATGACCAGCGCCACCACGCAGTAGGCGGCGGGCAGATAGTGCATCACACCGGAGGTGTTGGCGGCGAGCCAACGGTGCTGCAGCAGGAGCATCACAGTGGCATAGAGCAGAACGGTGGTCTTGTGGAATACATATTGCAAGGTCATCAGGCCCACACCGGGGCCCAGCGGCAGGCCGCAGTGGTAGAGATAGTAGGACTCCATGGGCACAGCTCCGGCACCCAGGCCGACCACGTTGCCAAAGATGCCCACAAAGGCGGCATCCATGCCGCGCCGCAGGGTGAAGCCCGGCAGGCGGCAGCGGATGATGAGCCAGCAGACGACCCCCTCAAGCAGGGGGTATGTCAGGCCGATGGCCAGCACCAGCAGCACCTGCCAGAAGGAGAGCTGGGCCAGCGCGGTCGAGATCTCGGCCCAGTGGCTGCTGAAGATAAAAACCACTACACAGGTCAGCGCCAGCAGCACCAGCAGCGAAAGGAACGCCTTTTTGCGGGAGGGCTGCTGGGGGGTGTTGGTCTGTTCCATGGGGCAAGGCTCCTTTCACGATACTGCTTGCAGTATAACACAGCGGAACCTTGTTTTTGTGAACTGAAACAAAATTTTTCTCGTCACTTTGTGTGATATGATAAAAAAGAACCTCTCCGGCTCACTTCGTTCGCCAGCTTTCCCGGTAGGGGAGAGGCGGCATTGCGAAGCAATGACGGAGAGGTTCTGCCTTACTTTTTCGCTGTCAGATCTTCCACAGCAGCCCGGAGCGTCTGCTCAAAAGCCTCCTTGGAATAATACTGCTCGTACATTTTACGGCATTCTGTCCGCATGGAGGCCAGCTCTTCCGGGTGTTCAATGGCGTGCTCCAGCAGGACAGCCAGCTGCTGCGGGTCGTCGTCGTGGTAAACGAAGCCGTTCCGCCCCTCGGAGATGAGCCCGGCGGTGCCGGTGTGCTCCGATACGATGGACGGCTTGCCGAAGATCAGACCCTCGGTGACAAAGGTGGGCATGGGATCATCGCGGGAGGCGCAGACCAGACCGGTGCACTGCTCCATCAGGCTCTTGATCTCGTCACGGGTGAGCCGCTTGCAGTAGAACACGTTTTCCGGGTAGTCTGCGGTCAGGGTGCGGACGGAATCCATCATCTCCTTGTCAGCGGCCTGGCCCACAAAGAGGAAGGAGGCCTTCTCCCGTACCTCGGGCGGCAGCAGGCGGATGGCCTTGCAGAAGATATCGTGACCCTTGCGGCGCTCAAAGGAGCCCACCGTGGCAAACAGCGGGCGGCCGCGGTTGTAGCCCAGATCGGTGCGGACAAAGTTCTCTGCCGCGTAATCAGGCAGGCCGTAGATGAGCGGCCGGATCTCGAACTCGGGCCGCACGGCGTGCATGGCATTGGCGGCGTGGCTGCCCACCGAGTAGACCCGGACATTCTCCCCCAGCTGGGTGGGGATCTGGTGGGCAATGTGAGGATAGCCTGCAAAGGCATCGTGGAGCCACCACAGCACCGGTACGGCGGTGCCGCTCAGGGCACGGACGGCCCGGGCCATGACCACCGTGTTGACAATGACGAAGTCGGCACAGAGAGCCATGCCCCAGGCATCGGAGACATTGCGGCAGGACGAACGGGTGATGACCGAGGCCCCGGCATCCAGGAAGAGATGCAGGGAGCCGCCGTCACTGGGGCCCAGCACAAGTACCTCATACCCCATGCTGCGCAGCACCGGCACGGCACTCACCAGCACGATGGGCGCGCCGGTCATATCCAGCACATGGCTCATAATAAAGGCGCGCTTGCCGTGGGCCGAAAACGCATCCTCGGCGCAGATGCCGCGCTCGTAGTGGAGCAGGGCCTGCGGGATGAGAGCGGGCTTAGTGCAGAGCTGCGCGGCCAGCGCCAGCAGCTCGGGCACATTTTCGGGGTCATGGGCGGCGGCACGGCAGCGCTCCAGCAGGGCGCGGCTGACCACGGCGCAGCGGTTCTGCGCCTGCAGCGGCTGGCTCTGATAGAGGGCGGTTGCCCCGCCAAAGCCGAACACAGCGTTGCAGACGGCGTAATCCGCCCCATCCTGCAGGGCTTTGGCAAAGTACATCAGGGCGGTGGACATCAGCTCCACGTCCTCGGCGGCCAGAAGCACGCCGTCCACGCTTGCGGTCAGTTCCCCGTCCAGCCGGTCCACCAGCCGGAACTTGCGGTGGAGCTGGTCGGTCAGGGTGGATTTCAGGGCCGTACTGCGGGCCGGTGCGCAGACCAGCAGGTAGGTGCTCTGGGTGTTGCTGTACTCCTGCAGGGCCAGCTGACGCTGCTGCAGGGGAGTGTAATTGTTATACATGGCTGTTCCTCCGTTCCGCTTCTCAGTTTCCACGGTGGAACAGGCGCATCAGGCTGCGGATGGGAGCAGTGAGCTTCCAGCTTTTACTGGAAAACACGCTTTCCAGCGAGGTCTCGTAGGCAGTGCTCCGGGCCTGCAGATCGGCGTTTTTCTGGCACAACTGTGCGATCTCCTGCTGCAGGGCGGCCACCATCTGCTGCTGGGCCGCGGCATTCTGCTCCAGCTGCTGGATATGCTGCTTTTCGCTGTCCTTGCGCAGCTGGAGCTGCTGCACGCCCTGCAGCACGGCGCAGAACAAAGGCTCGTCCGTCAGGGTCTCCAGCGGGAAGTAGCCGTAGCTCACCACCAGCTTCATCCCGGCGGGGTAGTGGGTGGTGCCCTCCAGCCGGTAGTTGGGGTCATCGCCCAGGAAGAGGGTACTGCCGCCGGAAAGGTTCAGGCCGTTGGTGGGTGTGCAGATGATGCGGTCATCTGAAAAGATCAGGTTGGTGATGCAGCAGGGCAGCTCACCCGGGTCGAACCGCAGGGCCTGTGCAGCCACCGGCAGCTCAAAGGTCGCGGTCACAGCACCGGTCAGCTCGTCGGTGGTGCAGTCGGGCGCGGTCAGGGTGTCCTTTTCCGAAAAGCCGAAGCCTGCATCATAATAGAGCAGCGGCTGCAGCAGAGTGGGCGAGTCGGTATGCATCTCGCGCTGGGGGTGTGCCGCAAGGTAGGACTGCACCTTCTGTTCCAGGGCAAGGCAGCGCTCTGCCAGATGGGAAACGCCTTCGTCCGAAAGCTTGAGCTGCTGTTCCAGCTCGGCGATCTTTTCCTGCAGAGCCGCAGTGTTCTCAGGAGCTGCGTTGTTCATAACCGGATTCTCCTCATAATATTATTTCACTTCAGCAGAGGGGGGCACCCTCTGCAAAAAATCAGTGTTTTGCCGCAAAATGACGCTCAGGCGCTTCGGTGCGGGCGCTGCGCCGGCGGGGCGCTTCCGCCGCCTTCTGCTCCCGGCGGGAGGTGAGCCAGAACTTCAGGTCCCGGCGGCGCACCAGCAGTTCGCAGATGAGCAGGGTGGAGCCCAGCGAAAGGGTGAACTGCAGCACCATGCCCAGCACCGGGTGAGCCGCAAACTTCTGGGGCATCAGATACCAGGGAATGGCCGTGAGCTCCACAGTGTGGACGCAGAAGATGAACAGCGAACGACGGCCAATGGCCTGAATGGCGTGGGTGACAACGTTCTCCACCCTGCGCTGGAACCAGATGACGATGGAAAGGATGCCCAGGCCCGTCACAGCATCCAGCAGGATGCTCACGGGGCCGAGGGTCCACTCGGCCATCGAGACGCAGTCGGTGCTCTTGGTAAGAAGCACCAGTGCGGCCATAGCCAGAGCCGCCGCAATCATCCCGCCGCGCAGACGGGGCGAGAGAGGCTGCTCAAAGATCTTATACTTCTTGGCAAGGTAACCCACATACAGAGCCGGAACGGTGACCATGCCCTGGCCGATGCAAAAAGGAGCCTCCCAGGTGATGCAGATGCCCCAGCCTAACAGCATGGTACCCAGCACCGCCCAGTTTATGTACTGCTCCGGGAAGATATTCAGGATGAGATCCAGCAGGATCCATGCGATCATCAGCGAGAGCAGATACCACATGGGGCCGCAGGAGAAGAACAGCTGGCCGAAATAGGTGGCCGTGTGGGGCAGGCCCAGTGCAAAGCCGCCCAGCACCTTGTAGGTCTCGTAGGTGGCGTTGTGCAGGCTGCCGAACAGGCTGTAATGGATGATAAAATGGAACACGGTGGTGGCAATGCCTGTATAGATGTAAGGCTTGAGCAGCGTTTTGAACTGCTGGTCGATGCACTTGCCGATGGAGCGCTTGCGGAAGCCGTAGCCGCTGGCAATGTAAAAGGCCGCCATCAGGGATTCGCGGTAGGCGAACATGCAAAAGGTCAGCGGGTTGATGTGGCTGGCATCGCCCATGGGATAAAGCTCACCGGTGTGGGCAAAGACGATGGTCAGCATGCCGACACCCTTGAGCAGATCGAACATGCCCAGCGAATTTGCGGCACGGCGTTTGGTTCCCTCCATAAAAAGGTCCTCCTCTGCGCCGCACCCCGCCCCGGGATGGCAGAATTGCCGGATTTTTGGCGCATCATGTTAAAAATTAGAGATATTTATAATAAGTATAATGCTTTTTGCCTTTGCTGTCAATCAAACCCAGGGAGAAAGCACGGTAGGCGGATACCGGGAAAAGTGTACCACACTCACGGCCTGCCCGCAACAAAAGGCAGGATTTACATCCGGGTGCACAGATTGACTGTAAGTTTAAGTTGCATATTTGTGCAATTAAATCTTGCGTTTGAGCCTTCTATGCGGTATACTCTAGGCTAGAGTACCCAGAAGATTCCATTTAGCGGAAACGAAAGGGAATATTTTGACAAAAATAAACAGGGAGTGTAAAATAATGGCAGACAAGGCTTGTAAGGAAGTTGTGACCGCGGCAAATATGCCGATGACCGTTTTTGACATGATCTCTGCGATGCAGAATAAGTATGCTGACCGTGTGGCGTTCCGCTATGTGGAGGGCAAGGACACGGTGGTGGAAAAGACCTACGCCCAGTATGTGCAGGATATCCGCAAAGCGACCGGCTACCTGCAGCAGGAGCTGGGCGAGCCCAAGGGCAAGAAGATCGTTATCCTGAGCCGCACCAACTATGAGTACGGCGCGGTCGTTTTCGGCACCATGATGGCAGGCGCTGTCATCGTGACCCTGAACCAGGGCAAGACCTGGGCCGAGCTGGAGCATGAGCTGGGCATGGTGGAGCCGGACCTCATCTTCAATGATGGCATCGATTACGGCTACCGCGCCCAGCTGGAAGCGCTCTACGGTGCTCGGCTCCGCCCCATGGATGCCTGGACCGCTGCCCCTGAGGCCGAGATGGTCAACTGCATCGACCACGAGAGTCTGCTGATGCTGATGTTCACCTCCGGCACCACCGGCCGCAGCAAGGGCGTGATGCTGAGCGAGAAGAACTACTTCACCGCCTGCCAGATGTACATCGATGGCCAGAAGGACATCCTTGACCAGGAGGAGCGGCTGGCACCCCAGTACCTCGACCGGAACTTCAGCCACTTTACGCTGGTGCCCATGTTCCATCTGGCCGGTTTCATCTGCTACTTTGTCTACGGCATACAGGGCTGGACCCTGAATCTCTGCTGTGATGCCCGCGACCTGCGCCGGGATATGAGCCTGATGCACAGCGATGCCATGTCTACCCCGCCGGTGCTGGTGGAGATGATCTACAACGAGGTCAAGCGCGGCCATGCCGACCGCCTGAACGGTCTGTGGAACCTGAGCTGCAGCTCTGCGATCCTTGATCCCGCTATCCTGAGCGAACTGGTGAAGAATGGTTTCTACATCAACCAGTGCTACTCCATGACCGAGCTGGCCGGCTATGGCCTGCTGAACGTGACCCAGGAGGGCGACCACCTGCGTGCTCTGGGCAAGCCGGACGGCTTCTGTGAGGTCAAGGTGGACGAGACCGGCGAGATCTGCGTCCGCGGCGGCTGCGTGATGCTGGGCTACTATAAGGACCCCGAGGTCACTGCCGAGACCATCGACAAGGACGGCTGGCTCCACACCGGCGATCTGGCCCGCGTGGACGAGGAAGGCTACTACTATATGACTGGCCGCAAGAAGAACCTCATCATTCTGGACAGCGGCGAGAACGTCAGCCCCGAGGAGCTGGAAAAGCTGCTGGGCAAGTGCGATGCCATCAAGGAGTGCATCGTCAAGGAGATGGGCAAGAAGATCGGCACCGTGGTCTGCTGTGAGGATGACAAGCAGCAGCAGGTGAAGGCTTTTGTCACCGAGCTGAACCGCACCCTGCCCATGTACAAGCGCATCTCCGTGGTGGAGTGCAGCGCCGAGCCCCTGCCCCGCAACGCGCTGGGCAAGCTGCTGCGCAAGTAAAACCAAACGGGAGAAAAAGGAGCAGACCATGGTAAACAATGTCTATGATCTTGTCACCCGGACAATGGAGCAGGAATTCCCCGGGCGGGTGGCCTTCCGCTGGGTAGAGGATGCCACCGGAAC
>ENA-UERS01000951-UERS01000951.1-human-gut-metagenome-genome-assembly--contig:-NODE-951-length-10376-cov-3.991844_pt1 | contig 10376 bp, 8 predicted proteins | sample MGYA00242991_ERZ507992 | MGnify/ENA primary metagenome ERZ507992 (study PRJEB26167, sample SAMN06115535) | human gut metagenome | host: Homo sapiens | place: China:Chongqing | collected 2015-10-24...
CCCGCATCCGTATGCCGAACCACGCAGCAGGCGCTGTCCGACAAGGCACACGATTCGTGTGCCTTAATATTGTACCACAGTTCGGTGAGGAATGCAAGAGGAAGCTAAGGCTGCTCCCATCTGGCCCGCAAAAGCTCCAGTGCGTGTGTTTCAAGCCGGGAAACGTAACTCCGGCTTATTTGGAGCAGCTTTGCCGTTTCCAGCTGGGTCAGCGGCGGCTGGCCTGCCAGACCGTACCTTAATAATATAAGTTTCCGCTCCCGGGCGGGCAGTCCCTCGATGAGGCGGCGCAGGCGCTGGGCGTCGTCCTGCTTTTCACAGCTGTCCTCCATGCAGAAGCCGTCCTGCAGCACATCGGCGAGGGTGAGGGCAGAGTCTTCTTTTCCGGCATCAAGAGTCTCCTGGAGCGAGAGGGTGGGGGCGTTCTTCCGCTCCCGCCGGAAGTGCATCCGGAGCTCGTTTTCGATGCACCGGCTGGCATAAGTGGAGAAGCGCGCCCGGCGGGTGGAGTCGAAGGTGTCCACGGCTTTCATCAGGCCAATGGTGCCGATGGAAATCAAATCGTCCTGCTCAGAGGGGAGAGCATAGTATTTCTTTGCGATGTGCGCCACTAAGCGCAGATTGTGGCGGATGAGCTTTTCCCGGGCGGATGAATCGCCGGCCCGCAGGGCGGCGAAAGTCCGGATCTCTTCCTGTGGGCTGAGCGGGCGGGGGAAACTGCCCGCTTCCAGATGGAGCGCAAGCACGAGGAATTTGGATGCAAAAAATTGCAGCAGGGTCAACAGCATACGGAACACCTCCAAAACCGTTCTCCCATACAATATGAACGGGGAAAGAGGGTTCAGAATCGTTTTCTGCTTGTAGAAAAAGGTAGTCTGTGGCAGGATGAGTATATGACAGGGGAGCAGTGCTACCCAAAGGCTCTCCGGGGGCTTTTTGCGTTTCGGCATCTTTTCGGCAGGGAAAGCATGGTGTGATCCGGATGGCATAGGGCAGGGGTCAGGCCCAGCCGTCCCAGTTCTTCTATCAGGCTGGAAAAATCGCTGATGTTGCGGCTGATGCGGTCCAGACGGTAGACCACGATGGCACGGATCTTCCGCTCTTTGGCGGCGGTCATCATCTTTTTGAAGTCTGGGCGGTTCAGGTTGCCGCCGGAAAAGCCTTCGTCCTCAAAGACGACCGCTTGCTGTGCTGCGGCATCGCCGTAGTGGGTGCGGATGTATTCGCGGCAGAGGTCGATCTGGTTTCCGATGCTCTCGCCCTTGCCGGTGTAGCGGGACTTGCGGGAATAAATTGCAATGGTGTCGGCAGTTTTGGCCATGAGATACTCCTCCTGTTGTCTGGTGGCCGTAGATGCGGCTGTTGTAGCATGACAAGCCATCTTGGCAAAGAAAAATAACGATAGTTATATATATTCATCACAAACAGAACGGAGGTGTCAAGGATGTAAACGGTCAAAAAAGGTGGGCTGCGAACTTGCCATGCGTTTTACCAAGGGCAAGCACGCCTTTGTAGTAGCGGACCGGCAGCACATCCACAACCATGTGATTTTCAACTCCACCGCATTGGACGGTTCAAAAAAGTTCCGGGATTTTTTCTTTTCGGCACTGGCCGTTCAGCGGTTGAGCGACTTGATTTGTCTGGAGCATCAGCTCTCTGTTATTGAAATAAAGCCCTACCGGGAACGGCAGAAACGTACCCTCTATCCACCCAAAGAAAGCAATCGTGATAGGCTGTGTGGCATCATCGACAGCATCCTTGCAGAAAAGCCCAAGGATTACGAAGATTTTCTGCAAAAACTGGAACAACAGGGTTATGAGGTCAAGCGTGGAAAATACACTTCCGTCAAGGGCGCACGGCAGAAGCGGTTCATCCGCTTCAAAACGCTGGGGGCTGGGTACAGTGAGGATGAACTGCAAGCGGTGATTGCGGGAAAAACCGAACACCATCCGCGTCAGACACAGCCGTTCCAAGAGCCGCCGTTCCAATTGCTGGTTGACATTCAGGCAAAGCTCTCCGAGGGCAAAAGCGAAGGCTATGCACGATGGGCGAAAAAATATAATCTGAAAGAAATGTCCAAGACGCTGATTTTCTTGCAGGAGCACAAAATTGGCAGCGCAGATGAACTGAATGAACGCACAGCGGCGGCAACAGAAAAATACCACCAGCTGGGAGATTCCATCAAAGCCGCCGAAACACGGATGGCGGAAATTGCTGTGCTGAAAACGCACATCGTCAATTACGCCAAGACCCACCCAGTCTACGATGCCTACCGGAAAGCGGGATATAGCAAAAAGTTTCTGGATACTCACCGGGAAGAAATCACACTGCACAAAGCAGCCAAGGCCGCTTTCGATGAAACTGGCTTAAAAAAGCTGCCGAAGGTCAAAGCACTGAATGCAGAGTATTCCGATCTTCTGACCCAAAAGAAAGCAGCCTACCCGGACTATCGCAAGGCACGAGAAGAAATGCAGGAGTTGGTAAAGGCACAGAAAAATATTGAATTGTTCTTCGCAGAAGAAAAAGACGCACAGGAAAAGCAGCAGACCCGATAAACGAAAGTCGCCGAGGATTCTAACCCTTTCATGGGGCGGAATCCTCGGCGACTTTTTTAGTTTATGTAGCAGCGATCCTGCGTTACGAGCCAATCTTCACACAGCCGTTGGGCTTCATCTGTTGAGCGGCACACACAATTGAACAGCTTGCCGTGCAGGGAGCAGTAGGTGTAACGGATTTTGGGCACACCGTTCTCATCCCGAAACTTTGTGTAGCGTTCCTCACCGGGCATCAGATAAAGCTGCTCCATTTCTGCATCGTCCTTTCCGTTTTCATGTGTCAGGCACACAACGCACCTATTCTATCATGAACTTAGGAATTATGCCATTGACGCTTGCACCAAAAAGCACCCCGGATTTTCGGAGAGAGTGTGCATTGACACATTCAATAGCGTTCGGAAAGAACGCGCAACCTGCACCGGAACGGTGCAGATCAGAAAGGGTTTGGGATTTCCCAACAAGCATTTTGCAACGCAAAATTTGCATTTGTGCGCACGAATGCACTGCTTGCCGCTTCAATGAACAGTACAGATGTATGTGCTCAAAGCATATAGCATATATGAGAGACAACCAATTCATACTTAAGCATAACATTTGAAATCGCAATCTTCTCAGCAGTTTACCTCCCATGCATGATCTGGATCATACATAGCAGTATTTCGCGTCCATTCCCCATTGTCCGGATTAATGCTACAGGAGGCTATGCATTTGTTACCAGTACAGACCAACACATAGATTTCCCAGCATTCTCCAGCCTCCCAGTAGCTTCTTTCACCTTGAATGTACCTCACATCAAGGTCTTCTGGTACTCCCAGACCTCTTGCCATATCCTTCAGCTGTTCTTCCGTCAGCATACTATTCAGGTATTCTTCCTTTGAAGCAAACCGATATTCGTAATCCTCTCCCGGCATTCTCATTGTCTCAGTAAAAATACCGTTTTCTTCTTTGTAGACAACCCGATAATCCAAATCCGAGGTCGCAATGTGGTTTTCATCGACCTTTTCCGGAAAATAGCCGTACACTGAAGTCGATGTATAATTTCCATCATTTACACCAAACAATACAGTCGTTGGTTCGCTCGCCGAATATCCGATTTCAAAGTCCAAAAAAGTTTTATTGCCCAGCGTAATAAAGCTCTCTGAAAAATCCATCTGTTCGGCCCCAGATACCTTTGCCGGTCCGCCCGTTACATCTCCATTCAGAGCAATTTCTTCGACCGAACCATCCGATTTCAGGTAGTAAAGCTTCACCGACTCCCATGTCTGGTATTCGTCATTCCGGATTCCCAAAAATCCAAAGGCTTCCTGTTTTCCATCCCCATCATAATCGTTCACGATGACATAACGCTCGTTTTCTGCATATTCAGCGTCCGCCGCCACCCCATCTATTGCATTCTGGAATATTGCAGTTGTGTCCAGCGGCTCATCATTTTCATTAAGGCCCAGCAAGGCTCTCAGTTCTTCGCAGGCTTTCTCTATTTTTTCTTGTAATGCCTTAAGCATCTGCTCTGTGATTTCTTTAAATTTACTCCAGTCAATAGAGTCCAAAATATTTTGAGCTGACTCATAATCTGACAATGCAGCTTCATTTGCGTTGGTCACCTCGTTGACTTCTGCACGACCCACATAGGCTTCTGCACGTGTGTAGGGCTGTTCCACTGCCTTTTCGATAGCTGTGGTATAGTCTGTCTTTGCATCATCATACTGTTTCAAAACCACATAAGCTTCTGCACGGCCCATATATGCTGAGATATTCTCCGGATCAAGACCAATAGCTTCTGTAAAGGATGCTACAGCTTCCGTATAGTTCAGCTCGGTCAAATACTTCTGACCAAGTTCTACCTTCTCCATTGCCTTTGCAGCTTTCGAGGTACAGGCCGTAAAAAAGACCATTGATAAGAGGAGTACACCAATCAATATCTCTTTACACTTTTTCATAACCGAAGTCCTTTCTTATTTATCCTCTCGATACTCAATTTTGAACGAACCAATCATATTGCTGCTCATGTCCCACTCATAAATTGGCTGAGACAAATTATTTTTTTCCCTTCCATTACCATATCTGTCGCATCGATCGACTCTGACTTTCCACTATAAGATATAAAGTCCATTATGGCTTTTGTATATCTTGTTCCAGTTGGAACATAAATATAAAGCGTATCAGATGTTTTTTCAACACGACTAACGGGATTACTCAGAAAAACGGTTTCAATAATTTGGGGTCTCCAATCAACTCCCGCCCATTTCTGAATCTCGTTCTCGTATATCTGAAAATAGCTACCGTATTTCGACTCGAGTGCTTCCCATTGTGCTGCCAATGCCTCTGCTTCTTGCATTTGTGCCTCTGTCACATGATTTACATCAATTCTCTCCGCCAATCTACTATTAGCCTCTGCTGCTTTCTGAAATTCCAAATACGCTTCTTCTATTTCTGGATACTCTTTTTTTAATGTATAGCCAGCAATTATGCCCGCTATAGCCTCCGCATCAAGATTAGAAGGATAGTTGACGATGGCGTTCATTTGACGGCTTCCAGCTTGCACAGTCAGTTGCATTTTTGTAACATCCCCGTTTTCATCAGCATAGTTCCATACATATGTTCCACCAACTGAACTTTCGTCCTGTGCAGAAGAGTCTTTCTGATTTTCCGCCGTCATATCCACACCAAGCTCTGCTAACATTGCGTAGTCATCCAGTGCTTTATCATACAATCCAAGTCTTATGCAAATTTCTGCGTGCAACTGCAGTACCTTGATTTTCAGCTCCCGAATAAAGGTATCCGCAATATTTTCCTTCATTCCAATATCATCTTCATCCAGCAGGTCGATTGCCACGCTGTAATCGCTCTCGGCAGAGGTCGTCTCATCAGTCAGTTCGTACACTTCTGCACGGCCCATATATGCCTGTGCCTGTGTATACGGCATTTCATCGGTTTTCCCTATGACTTCTGTATAGTCTTCCTTTGCATCATCGTACTGTTTCAAACCCTTATACGCTTCTGCACGACCCATGTAGGCTTCGATGTTAGATGGGTCAATCTTTATCACTTCGGTAAATGCGGCAATAGCTTCAGTATAGTTTGCCTCCGTCAGATATTTCTGGCCAAGCTCGATTTTTTCTGTTGCGTTCGCCGCTTTTGAAGCACAGGCAGTCAGTAATATTACTACTAACCCAATTACTGCTATCAGCTTTTTTTCCTTTTTCGTCATTGTTTTTTTTCCTTATATTTTATTTATACTCGTTCCAAATTTCTTTCTTCATTTTCTTCTCCTGTTTGCTCAGGATGCGGGCAGAGATAACACTCGCAACAGCTGTTACAAGCATTCCTACAATGCCGACCACGAAAAAAATCTGTCCTGTAGACATTTTATCCCTTTCCTTTACTTAAGCCATCCACCTGTACGAAGCTGATCTATAAGATTATTCAATATAGCCATCTGCATATCTTCTGTTCCATTGGCCTGTGCTTGACGGTATTTTTCTACAGCAGAATCATAGCAAGCTCCGGCCTCGTAATAGTTTCTCTTTTCAGCGCTCTTTGCATTCTGCCAGTCAATAAGAAGGTATGCTCTCTGCATATCGAAACGGTAGTCTTCCGGATACTGCTCTGAAAGTTCCTGCAAAATCTTGTTTGCCTCGCTGTATTTATCCAGTGCCTGTAGCGTTGTTGCAAGATTTAGCTTTGTCGAGATGGTTGCGTATCCACTTTCCACTAGCTCATTCAGCCTTTGTTCTGCCTGTTTATAATACTTTTCTGAGTGCTCCTTGTCCGTAACAGCCTGCTGTAGGGAAATATCTGCCAACATCTCCCTTTCGAGCACAGACTGACCTTCTGGCAATGCTTTACAGCTTTGCTTCAGGATTTCCTCCGCATATACGAAATCATCGATATTCAATGCCGCATTGGCCGCTGACAGATATGCATGGCTCAGAAGTTGTATGTCATCAACCTCATCAAACACCTTCTGGTAAAGGTCAAGTGCTTCAGAATACTGCTTTTGCAGTGACATAATCTCCGCTGCGACTAAATCGCAGTCTCCCGAAGATGCGCCGTTTTCCCGCAGGATTTCCAGAGTCTTTTTGGCATCCTCCAGCTTTCCTGCATTAGCCAGTGCGATTGCAAGACTACGATAGCTTTCTGGCTCTGCGCCTTGTTGCTGAACAGCGAGCTGTAACTCTCGTACTGCCTTATCATAATCCTGCAATTCGATATAGCAGTTTCCCTTGATGAAGTGGAGTTTTTCCCGTGTGACAGCATCCATGTCATTTTCCTTCAGATTTCCGGAAGAAACTGCACTTTCCAGCTGATCGACAGCGCCCTGATAATCTCCGGTGCGGTACATCAACACAGCCAGCTGTAGATAGGCATCTGCCCGTCCCGGCTGCCGTTGGATAGCACCCTGCAGAAGGGTCTGCGCTGTCCCATAGTCCGCGGTTTTCTCAGCCTGTTCCGCCTGTGCGAGGTCCAGCAGATAGAGATTTTCCCGCTCACTTCTCATTCGCGTCACGCCATAATAACAGCTGTATGCGCTTGCTGAAAAACAGACTGCAAGTGCCAGCGCAATGACCCGCTTACGCACCTGATAGTCCTTGTAGTTTCGGTCCATTTTGTCAATGTTCTTCAACGCACGCAGCATCTCCGCAGCCTGTTGAAACCGCTTTTCCTGCTGTTTCTGCATCGCCCGGGTGATAATGGTCTGCATCGAGCGGCTTATCTTAGGCTTATACTGTTCCAGCGGCGTTACTTTATCCAGTGATTTTTCCGGAGCATGCCCTGTCACAGCAAAATATAACGTTGCGCCAATGGCATAAATATCAGTCGCCATCGAAATGGCACCGTATTCGCCCTCTGCATCCACCCCCCGCAGGCTACTTTCCTGTCCGCCGGGCATTTTTTCTGTGGGCTGCAATGGCTTCCACTGCTCGTCCATCAGGACTGTTGCCTCATTCTGAAGCGCGGTCTCCATCGGCATCGTTGCATCCATTGGTACGGTCGCATCTTCGATGCCTTCTCTCTGCGGTGGCATCGCTGCGTTGGGGGTGCTTTGCACAGGGCTGTACTGTTCTGGCGCAGCATAGCCATCCGTCACCGCGACCGCCTTCTTATCCCGCCGAAAAATCAGTGATGTGTTGAAATCAATCAGGCAGATGTCTCCGCTGCGGGTAATCATTATATTTCCCGGCTTAATATCACAATGAATGATAGCCGGTTTTTCGCTAGTTTCCTGATGTAGATACTGGACTGCCTCGCAGAGTTGACACGCCCAGCGATAGCACTCTTTTTGGGTCACCGGACCATTTTTCAGTACATACTGCTCCAGATTTTCACCCTTGATGTAATCCATTACAGTATAGATACAACCGTCCTGCCCATAAAGCACATCATAGATTCTTGGCAAATACTGATGCTTTAGACTTTTTAGAATTATAGACTCATTTTCCTGCTTGATTCGGTCATGATACTGCACTTGTGTACGCTTGATTACCACATCAATATCCATGCCCTTTTTATGAGCTGCAAACACGTCTCCTGTGCCACCCAGCCGATTCAGCACATGAATATTTTCATAATCTGGGTTCGTAAACCCAAGCGTAATTGTTTCGCTCACAAGATTCCTCCTAGTTCCCGGTCATATTCCTCCGGTGCCGCTTCTCCTGAAAGCCTCGCCCACACCTCAATCCATTCTGCAGAATCGGAGCGTTTCTGTTCCTGACCGTCCCACTTCAGCACCAGCGCCGTGATGTTGTCCGTTTCACCATGAGCACGGCAGTACTCCACAGTTTTCTGCATCTGCTGCCACAACTGTTCTCTCGTTTCTGTTTCTGTAAGAAGCCGATGTATCTGTTTCTCAGCCAAATAGTGACAGAATCCATCACTGCACAACACTACAGCGCCCCTCTGTGGGCGTGGTCCGCTCTGGAACACAGGTTCCATTTTTCCATATCCAAGGCACTGTAGCAGAATATTCTTCCGCTGGTCTGTCTGCATTGCCTCTGGCGAAAGCCTTCCGGCCTCTACCTCTCTCATCGCAAGCGTCTGGTCTTTCGTCAGTTGCTCCGTTCCGGCACCGTCATCCAAGTAAATTCTGCTGTCACCAACCTGCACCCAGTAGAGCCTATCCGAAGATATCAGCAACGCAGACACCGTTGTTCCGAACTGCATCGCTGATCTTTCAGCGTATTCACAAAGCGCGTTATGCAGATTTTCCAGTATCTGATGCCATGAGAGGAATACCATCGTATCTGTCAGCCCCGATTGCATGATCTGAGGAAGTTGCTGTTCAAACCAGTCTTCAAAGCAGCGTACTGCGCCCGTGCTGGCAAGTTCTCCAGCTTGCAGACCGCCCACTCCATCGCACACTGCCAGAAGCGCGACCGTTTCCTGTCCAAAGCTCGATATCCTCGCACAGAAGCTGTCCTGATTCGATGAGCGGACGTCCCCTTTATCCGTTATATGTACCAACTGTAATGCCATATCAGGAACCCATTATCACGTTGAACACCACATCTGCCATCCTGATTGTGTCGCCTGCATGGAACAATGTCGGCTTAGAAGGCTCCAGCCGCCGCTCATTCAGATATGTATGATTCTGCGTATTATTATCAACGATATAATAATTTCCGCCATCCAGCAAAATATAGGCATGGTCATTTCCCAGATAGTGGTTTCTTGTCTGCACTGTATAATCCACGATATTTTCCGCACGTCCGATATGGAAATTCGTATGGGTCACATGGATGTACTGATTCGTATCCTTCTGGACAAGGTACAGCTCTCCGGCGCCTGTCGTGCCGCTCCCCATGACCATCGTTTTGGCGGTCCCGCCGTTCTCGCTGCCAGACAGCAGCACCGTCCGGCCTGCTTCTGCTTTCGGGGCAGCCGGAGCCTGCATGGGCGCAGCGACCGGGGCCGGGCGCTGCGCACGAGGCATCTCGGCCTTTTGTGCTGCCTGCGGGGGTTCTTCTTTCTGCTGGAAGGGGTTTTCCTGTTCTTCGCTTTTTCTCCGGTTTCTTCTCTGCTTTTTTATTTTCCTTCTGCGGCTTTTCATTTTTGGGCTGGACTTCTGCGAAAGGATTGCCGCTCTGTGCAAAAGGATTGTCCTGTGCCGGTTCCGGGACTACCGGTTCCTGCTTGGGGATCTCCGTTTTCGGCGGTTCCATCACGGGCTTCGGCGGGACATACGGCTTCGCCTGGATCGGATGTCTTTCCTCGTATCGCGGGGTCTCCTCCTGCACCGGCTCCGGGAGCTTTTCCATGACCGGTTTTTCTTTCAGTTTCGGCTCAAGTTCCGCAAAGGAAAAGCTTCCGCCATACAGCAGCTGACGGGAAAGGACATTGAGTATCCTGCTGTCCTGAGGCATCTGCTGACCAATGAGGCGAAACACGAAATGCGTCAGCTCCATCGGGTCATACTTCTGTCCTGCTGCCTCGACCGGACGGTACAGCACAAATGCCTTTCCGTCCGCATCCAGATAGACAACTCCCGGTTCCAGATCGATCTTGCGCGGATTCAGCAGATATTCATCGCATTCTTTTTCCGCCTTGCACAGCGACAGGAAAAAGTTGGTCAGCCGGGTCTCGTTTTCCAGGATCCTTGCAGCCTGCTCCAGAGGCGTCAGACCCGTAATGTTGTACAGCAGACGGCAGTTTCCATTGACCCATTGCACACTGAGCGGCAGAAAACCGGAGATCTGGTTCGAGACCAGCATCCCTCGGTCTACCTCATCCAGCTGCTCTTCATCACCAAGTTTTCCCTCAAGATAGATTGCATTGCCCTGTGTGATAACAGTATATTCCTCCATAGTGCGACATCCTTTCCGC
>ENA-UERS01000954-UERS01000954.1-human-gut-metagenome-genome-assembly--contig:-NODE-954-length-10340-cov-5.768391_pt1 | contig 10340 bp, 11 predicted proteins | sample MGYA00242991_ERZ507992 | MGnify/ENA primary metagenome ERZ507992 (study PRJEB26167, sample SAMN06115535) | human gut metagenome | host: Homo sapiens | place: China:Chongqing | collected 2015-10-24...
GACGGCCAGAGACCAGATGTTCCTCGAGCTCTTCTTCGGCGAATCTGACTGAGTGTAGATTCCACGGTTTTCAGGTTACCATGCGGATGCCGCGGTGTCTGTGGTGCTCGTTGTAGTGGTCTACAAAGCCCTGCACCCATTGCTCAGCTTCCTCAGCATTGTCGAAGCCGTCACGGGGGTACAGGTAATCGCCGCTATACTTAAGCGTACGGAAGAAGGACTCCGAATACGGATTGTCGTTGCTGACTCGCGGACGACTGTGCGAGAAGGTAATTCCGTTCTTCTCAAGCAAAGCCAAAGTGGGAGCGGCCTTCATGCTCGCACCATTGTCTGAGTGCACGACAAGCTGTCCGGGCTTGATTCCGTATCGCCTGAAGGCATCCCCGAGAAAGCGCACGGCGAAGTCGGCATTATCAGCCTCGAAGACCCTGGCGCTCACAACCATGCGGCTGTAGACGTCGACAATGACATACGCGTAGTAGAACCTGCCCGTGTACTTGCTCGAGCGCAGATAGGTGATGTCCCAGGTCCACACCTCGTTTGGCTTCTCTGCGCTGTATGCAGTCGGCTTGCTGCGCCGGCGGGCTTCCCGGGTAGGCGCACGGCGTGCGTTCAATCCCCGTGCCCTGAAGAGACGGTAAAGCGTTGAGAGAGAGCACCAGTACTCCTTGTTTTCATCGAGCAGCTTGTAGAAGGCCTGCGTCAGACTAAGATCCCGCACATCGGCTTTGCAGAAGCGATCTACGATCTGCTCACGCAGGTCCTCAGGGATTTGCCGCGGGCTCGTAAAGTTGCTGCGGTCGAGCCGGCCATCACCATCCGGTGCATGCCGCCAGTTCTGCAGCGTCCGTGGGGTAATGCCGACTGCCTCGCAGGATTGCCTCTGCGACAAGCCTTTCGATTGACCGAATTCGACCAGCGAAACGATTTCCCGGCGATCATGGGCACTGATCAGCTTTCCTTTGCCCCCCAGATCGCCTCGGCTTTTTTTGACAACATCAGCATCGTCGCAGCGTCCGCTAATGCTTTGTCTTTTCTGGCGATTTCTCGGTCCTTCCTGGCATTTTCCTTCTTGAGTTCAGACATGGCCGACATCTGAGCATCATGGCGCTTCTTGTCAACCACATCCGGATGATTGTTAAACCATTCGGTCCAGGCATCGACTGTGGAGGCGAGATAGCCATGCTTGCGGCAGAACTGGCCGAAGTCAGTCTCGCTCATGAAAGCTTTGGCATTCACAGCAGTATGGGCTTGAAGGTAGGTCACTCCTTTAGGGAGCTTGAGGCTGGCCATGAGCTTGGGATTTCCTTTGTTGGGCAGCGTGCCGCAACCTGCTTGCTCTCTGGCAATCTTGAGCCAGTACGAGATCGTTGATTTGCCGATCGAGTACTGCTCCACGGCTTCAGAGATGCTGAGCTCCTTGCTCAGCAGGCGCGCTACGACGTTGTCTTTGAACTCCTGCGAATATCGCATGTTTTGCCACTCCATGAAAGGTTGAAGGGGTGGCGAAAGTTAGTATGACATCTAATGGCATGCCGACGCTGTATTTGAAATCTTCAGCATAGTCGCTGCCGCTAGAACGCTCAAGAACTCCGTAGAAGGACAGATTCTTCGACGTATCGAACTGCGCTCCAAGGCCGTAGGAAACCCAGGTACTGTCGAGCGAATCGGACAACTTGCGGGCAACGCCGGCTGCCGGCGTCACGGTCGCATCAACGTCTCCAAGGAACTCATGGTTGACGGACACCGATGCGCTGGAATTTCTGATGAGGCAAGAACGGCGACCTGCGTTACTTCTTAATGACTTGCCGCCGGATTGAATAGAGGGAGGGGAAAGACTGGACCAGTCGTTCCCCTCTAAAGTTTGTGGAGTGGTTTCATTCAATAAGACTGAAACCACTCCACATTGGTTTGCCCCTTCGGTTGACGATATGTCGGCCGTTTGGCGAACGAGTTCCATTTTGGAACAAGTTGCCGCTTTGCAATGGCTTTGCCTCGTACATCAAAGAAATCCTTAGCACTTGTCTGTGACGAGCGAAAAGCAAAACTTCCCCCAGTCATTCATCAATCGCTGTCGCTCCGTGCTTAGGCGAGCTCGGTCGTAGGCTCCGTGGTAGTCGTCAGAAGCTTTACAGTGCAACAGGCAAAGCTCAGCCGCTTCCTGATCGTACCGGCGGTTGTTGCCGAGACGGTCGTCCTTGGCCCACGTGCGAAAGCCGCTGCGTGCTGTACCGTGTGCCGTGACGATGCAAATCTTGCCTTCGCGCTTGGACTTGTCCGGGTCAATCCACCCGGTTCCAGCTAGCGCTTTTTGTCTGGCGTGCATTCTGCGGATCAAGGCAGTTGTTGCTGCGTCGGAAAAGCTACCGCCATTGTCGGCCTTGAAGATCAAGTCGTCCGCCCTAGGTAGGTTTGGGCGAACCTTTTCCAAAACCTCGATCGCTTGCTGCGACAGATAGATAGTACGGTCTCGCTTGGGGTCCTTGATTTTGTCGTGCTCGGGCGGAATTTCCCAGATTCGCTTCTCAACGTCAATTTCGCCCCAGGTGGCTAGGCGAACAGCCTTCATGCGGCTTGCTGTAAGGATGGCGAACATCATCATCCAGCGACTCGTACCTTCCAGGTGGTAAAGCGCTTGAATGAACGAAGGAATCCTATCGTAGGGGAGAGCTGCGAAATTTTCTTTGCGGACGGCGTTCTTACGAGCGCCTTCCATGAGAACGCCGAGAGGGCCTTGTAGAGAACACAAATCTTCAGCTGATGAGCTGTAGTTCATCGCTCGGGCCCAGTTCAGAATCGCTCTGATGTTCCGCAACGCTTTCTTCGCAGTGATGGTTTTTGTAGTCCAAATCGGGGCAAGGACGTCACGGATGTCTTCAACGGTAATTGCGTTGATACCGATGTCACCGAGGCGAGGTAGCACATGCCTGGCAAGAAGGTTGGACGTGGCGTAAGGCTCTTTCCGGTCGTTTACCCAGTAGTTGTTTTCCACGCGGTATTTCAGCCACAAATCCATGACCTCCGCGAAAGTTTTGGAGGTGGGAGCGGTCTTTGAAGACGATTGCTGAGTCTTTGCCTTCCGACGAGTTGCGCGTGTGGGCGTTGGATTGATGCCCTCAGACAGGCGCGCCCTGATTTCCGTAGCTTTAGTGCGAGCTTCGGAAAGCGACATGGAGCGACGGAGTCCGAGAGACATGCTGCGCCGCTTGCCGAATGTGTCTTGATACCGGAGGATGTAGCTTTCTGAGGCTCCGCGAATGCGGAGGTAGAGCCCTTGGACACCGCCGAGCGGATAAAAGCCCGGTGACTTGAGTTGCCGGAAGATGACGAGCGGCATCGGAGTGACGAATTTAGGCATGGTCGAAAAGGTTCAAAAACGACGAAAACTGCGCTAAATCCGATCTTATCGAGCTTCAGAGGGGCACCAAAAGGGTCACCAAAAATGCAGGTCCTGTAAGGTTTTGTACGGTTACAAAAGGTTCTGTTTAGTAATTTTGTAAGCGTGTTGCAAAATTTCCACAGATAAGAAAAAAGGCTTGAAACTCAATCGCTTCAAGCCTTTAATCCACTGCAGTTTCAAGTGCTTACCACTAATTACAAAACTGCAGTTTTTGTAATTAGTGGCGGAGAAGGAGGGATTCGAACCCTCGAGACCCTTTAGGGGCCTACATGATTTCCAATCATGCGCCCTCGACCAACTAGGCGACTTCTCCATAGCTGTGTCCAGTGCTTTTCCGCTATGCACTTGTTGCCGTCTCGCACAGACAGCGTTATTAGTATACCAGAAAAGGGCAGAAAGTCAAGACCTTTTTTCGATTTCTTTTGAAAAATCAAAAATTCGCCGGAAAAGGGAAGCGCGGAGGGGAGGACCCTCCGCGTTTCCTTCAGCGCATGTCGGAAATGATGTTGTCCACGGCGTGATCCACAGCGATACCCAGTTTGTGGATGCTCTTCCCCACCTGTGTTTTCATGGGGTCCCGTCCGTAGGGCGACATCATGCCCACTGCGGCACCGGCCAGCAGGCCGGCGCTCATGCCGACCCAAAATCCGGCACAACCTTTCATACTCAGTCACTCCTTTTCCGGCACAGCAGTAGTATGCCCGGACCGGGAAAGAACATGATGGAACTTTCTTCTAATTTTCAATAACGCCGCCGCCTACCACGGTTTCCCCGTCGTAAAGCACGGCGAACTGCCCGGGGGTCACAGCCCGCTGGGGTTCCCGGAACCGGAGACGCACCCGGCCATCGGCCAGAGGCTCCGCCGTGGCCAGGGATTCCCGCTGGCTGTAGCGGGTCTTGGCGGTGACCTCTATGGGACCTGTGAGGGCGGAGACGGCGATCCAGTTCCAGTCCCCGGCGATGACCTCCGTGGTGAAGAGGTCCTGATTGTGTCCCAGACGGATGGTATGGGTGCGGGGATCCTTGTCCAGTACGTACAGCGGCGGCTCAATGGCCAGCCCCAGGCCCTTGTGCTGGCCCCTGGTGTAGCGGATAAAACCCTTATGCTGCCCCAGGACGCGGCCCTCCAGGTCCAGGAAGGGGCCGGTGGGAGAGGGACGGCCTGTGCAGCGGGCGATGAAGCCCACATAGTCCCCGTCCGGGACGAAGCAGATGTCCTGACTGTCCCGCTTCCGGGCGGTGACGAGGCCGTGGGTCTCCGCCAGCTCCCGGACCTGGGGCTTGGTGAGGCCGCCCAGGGGGAACAATGTCCGGGACAACTGCTTCTGGGTCAGGCGGCAGAGGAAATAGCTCTGGTCCTTGGCCCGGTCAGCCCCCCGGCGGAGAAGATACCGGCCGGTGGCGGCGTCCCGGGCAATGTTGGCATAGTGGCCGGTGGCCAGGCAGTCCGCCCCCAGGGCCTGGGCAGCGTCCCACATGGCGCCGAACTTGATGGTCCGGTTGCAGAACACACAGGGGTTAGGGGTCCGCCCCGCTTCATATTCCCGGATGAAGTAGTCCACCACGGTTTGGCGGAAGCACTCCGAGAGATCGACGTCGTGGAAGGGCAGGCCCAGCATCCGGGCCACGGCTCCGGCGTCGGCACCGTCGTCCGGGACGCGGCCCTCCGGCAGGGGCAGGCCCTTCAGCAGGGAGAGATGCAGGCCGTGGACCTCGTACCCGGCCTCCTCCAGCAGCACCGCGGCGGCAGAGCTGTCCACCCCGCCGCTCATGCCTAAAAATACCTGTGCCATAGCCGCCTCCTTGTTTGAGCGATATGGGGATAGTTTATCAAAAAAAGGAAGCGGCGTAAAGCCGCTTCCGGTTAATCCTGATTCCGGACAGTGTAGGCTCCGGCAGGCAGGGCGTCCGCCAGCCCCAGCAGGGGGCGGTTGAAGCCGCTGTCGTACAAAGGAGACACATCGGAGACCTGAGCGCCCAGCTGGCGGTCCGGCAGGGAGACAGTGAACCGTGTGCCCTGCTGGGGAACGGATTCCACGGCGATCCGGCCGCCGTGCCGCTCCGCAATGGCCCGGCAGAGGGGCAGGCCCAGTCCCAGCCCATGGCGGGGTACGGCCTTCTGAGGCTGCAGACAACTGTTAAAAAGGTGTTCCAGCCGTTCCGGCGGGATGCCGCAGCCGGTGTCTGCCACGCTGAGCAGCAGCTGAGTCCCCCGTTTTTTCAGTTCTACAGTAACGGTGCCGCCGGCGGCGGTGAATTTCAGGGCATTGGACAGCAGGTGGTAGAGCAGCTGTTCCAGGGCGGCGGGACTGACGGCGCAGATCCGGCGTTCCATGGCGCAGATGAATCTCAGGTGGATGCCCAGCAGCTCCGCCAGGTCGCCGGAGGTCTCGCAGACGGTGCCCACCAGCTTTACAAGGTCGGTGTCCCGCAGGAGCAGGGGATAGTCCTCTGTCAGGTATTCGGCGGCGGAGAGACTGTTGACCAGCCGCAGCAGCCGGTAAAAGCTCTGATCCAGCACGGCGGCTTTGGCGTCCAGGGCGGGATCCTGTTCCCGGGCCTGGGCCGGGATGGCCTGGGCGGCAGCCAGATGGAGACTGCTGAGAAGGCCCCGCATCTGATTGGCGATATTTGGCAGCAGCGCGGACAGATCCTGGCTCTGCTCCATGGATAGATACACCTTCTTCCTTCCTACAGCTAGCATGGGCAGTCCCGCAGGATCTACCCCTGGAAAAGTTTTGCATACCGTTATACACAGCGGCGTGTTATTTTAATGGTAGCAGAGAACGACGGAAAAAACAAGAATTTTGTGGAATTTTGCTGAATATCTTAACACGAAAGCGGAGATCACCGCTTTCAATGGTGACCGGAGAGGAGCGGAAGCTTGCCGCCGCGTAAACGGTGTGCTATGCAAAGAGAACAAGACATGCCAAAAATAGACAACGTATTTTTACGTACCAGGCACTATTCTGTTGCGGAAAATAAGTTTATAATAAAGCTAAACAAGTCCTCTGGACGCGATTTGACAGGAGGAAATTCTTATGGCAATCAAAGTTGGCATCAACGGATTCGGTCGTATCGGCCGTGTGGCCCTGCGGATCATGGTGGAACGGGGCAGCAGCAGCTATCAGATCTGCGGCATCAACCTGCGGAATGCGGATTTGGACTACATGGTCTATCAGGTGAAGTACGACTCTGTGTTCCGGACCTTCCGGGATACCGTGGAGCACGACGACCGGCACCTGATCATCAACGGCAAGAAGATCCGGGTCTACAGCGAGAGCGACATTACCCAGATCCCCTGGGACGACTGCGGCGCAGAGTACATCATTGAATCCACCGGCGCCTTCAACACCGTAGAGAAGGCCAGCGCCCATCTGCAGAACGGCGCTAAGAAGGTCATTATCTCCGCCCCCTCCAAGGATGACGTGATGCCCACCTTCGTTATGGGCGTCAACCACCTGAAATACACCCCGGATATGGACGTGGTGTCCAACGCCTCCTGCACCACCAACTGCCTGGCGCCCATGACCAAGGTCATCAACGACACCTTCGGCATCAAGCAGGCCCTGATGAGCACCATCCACTCCGCCACCGCCAAGCAGAAGGCCGTTGACGCCCGTGCGGGCCGTGACTGGCGGACGGGCCGCAGCGTGCTGGGCAACATCATTCCCTCCACCACCGGCGCCGCCAAGGCCGTGGGTCAGGTGATCCCGGAGCTGAAGGGCAAGATGACCGGCATGAGCTTCCGGGTGCCCACCAACGATGTGTCCGTGGTGGACCTGACCGCCCGGCTCATCCACCCCGCCAGCTACCACGATGTGTGCGTGGCCATGCGCAACGCCGCCAAGAACAGCATGAAGGGCATCATCACCTGCACCACCGACCAGGTGGTTTCCTCTGACCTGACGGGCTTCTCCGAGACCTGCATTTTCGACGAGACCGCCGGTATCATGCTGGATGATGACTTCGTGAAGCTGATCGCCTGGTACGACAACGAATGGGGCTACACCAGCAAGCTGCTGGACCTCATGGCCCATATGTACAAGGTGGATCACGAGGGATAAAGCGTCCCTGACAGCCTATGAAAAAGAGCCCCCGGCGTTCCGCGGAACGCCGGGGGCCTTCTGCTGGGCAGCGGGGCGGAACATTTTTCAGCACACGAAAGCGGGACGCCGGAAGGCGTCCCGCTGGTATGTTTTATTCCTCTTCGTCGGTGACGATCAGGCCATAGCCGCCGTTTTTGCGCTGGTAGACGATGGAGATGCTGTCGTCGTCACTGTTGCGGAACACATAGAAGCTGTGGTCCAGCAGATTCATCTGCAGAATGGCCTCCTCCGGGCTCATAGGCTTCACGGAGAAGCGCTTGGTGCGGACGATGTGGAACTCCGACTCCTCCGCCACGGAGAAATCATCCGCCGGGGCGGCGGGGAAGCCCTCGGACCGCAGGCGCTTGGCCAGCCGGGTCTTGTTTTTCAGGATCTGCCGCTCAATGTAGCTCACAGCAGCGTCGATAGCGCCGCGCATATCCCCATCCGGTTCCGTAGTCTGCGCCCGGAGGAGGGTTCCGCCATCCCGGATGGTGATCTCCACGGTGCACAGCTTGTCCTTTTCTACGGTAAACGTCACGAAGGCGGATGCGTCCTCCCGGTGGAAATACTTTTCCAGCTTCTCCAGGCGCTTTTCGGCGTATTCTTTGATGGAGTCGTTCAGGGGGACCTTCTTGCAGGTGTAGATATACTTCATAAAGCTCGCTCCTTTCGTGAAAGGGGGAATGGGGAATTCCCCTCTCGTTGTGGATAGTATAGCATAGAAGTTTTGATTTGACCAGAGCAAATAGTAAAAATTCACAAAAATTTCCAAATCGACAAAAGCAGTGCCTGTGCGACAAAAGCTCCTATTTACACAGGCAGGGGTCCTGTGCTAGGATCATAGAGGAAGCTTTCCAGTATCCCAACCGTTTGGGCCGCCCGCCAGGGCGGCTCTTTTTTATGGATTTTTAGGGACAGGGACAGCAAAAGCCCGGTGCAGACAAAAGTCTGCACCGGGCTTGGCATTGAGATTACCGCCGGCGGCGGCCGCCCTGCTTGCCGGAGATGTTCCGGTTCAGGTCTGCCATCTTCCGCTCGGAGGAGGAGAGGAACTGCTTCAGCTTGTCCTCAAAGGACTGGTCGCCGGAGGGGGGCAGCGGCTGCTGCGCCCGGGCGGCGGGCCGGGCCTGGGCCACGGGACGGGACGTCCCCGCCGGGTGGCTGCCGCTGGGCCGGGGACTGCGGGCGGGCCGCTCCGGCCTGGGGAGCGTCCGCTTGATGGAGAGATTGACCTTTCCATTCTCCGTGGAGAGCACCAGGACCTTGACGGCCTGCCCCTCCTGCAGGTAGTCATGTACGTCGTTGACAAACGTGTTGGCGATCTCGGAGATGTGGACCAGGCCGGACTTCCCATTGTCCAGGGCCACGAACGCGCCGAATTTGGTGATGGAGGTCACCTTTCCTTCCAAAATGCTCCCTACCTGAAGCTCCATATAGTGTACTGTTTCTCCTTCCGGATGGTTTTCCCGCTCCCGTGGAAGCGGGTCGTATCAAAAAAGACCGGCTCCCGGCACAAGCGGGGGAGGCGCTCCGCCTCCCTCGTCGCCCGGCTCCGGTCAGTTGCCCACAGAAAACACACGCTGATTGGGGGAGATCAGCCCCAGCTCTTCCTGCGCGATCTCCTTCATCTTATCCTCGGTGGCGCCCTCGGCGATGTCCGCGGCCAGGGCGGCGTTTTCCTGCTCCTGGGCCTGGACCTGGGCCGTCAGGGCGTCCCGCTGGGCCTGGGCGTCCTGCACCTGGCTGTGGAGGCTGCGCAGCTGCAGTCCGATCGCCGCCAGAATCACCAGGATCAGAAGCTTGGTGAGGACGCTTCCTCTGGACCGCTTCTTTGGCTGCCGTCCTGCTCTTGCCATGCCGCCCGCCTCCTTTGTAAAGCCTTCTGCCGTGCTTGGTGTTTTTTATTGTATAACATTTGCGAATAAAATAAAAGAGATTTTTTCCCCATCTGCCAATTTTTTTACACAAATTTTCCGCTCCCCGCAGGGGAATGGCGGTCAGATGCAGCAAAAATGCCAGGGTATCCACCCAAAAATCCCACACCGGCCGCAAAAACGGGGAGAAGGCGGTGAAAAACAGCACACCGCCGCCCACCGCCCCCAGCAGCAGATACAGCCGCAGCTGCCCCTGCGCCCGGCGGAGCATGAAGAGGAAGACCGCCAAGCCCGCGGCCATGCAGTACAGGATGTCCAGCGCCGACGTCAGGCGGGGCAGCCGCAGGCGGAAGGCCCGCAGCAGGTCATACAGCAGCGCCGCAGCCATGCCCAGCAGGATCGCCTGACAGAAGAGCAGGAGCGGCTGGGAGAGAGCAGGGGCCATGGCGCCTCACCCGAACAGCCGGTGGAAAAGGCCCCCCCGCTCCTGACCGCCGTCCTCATAGGAGACGGAATCGATCCGGCCGTCCACATGGAGCTCGCCCCCGTCCAGGGACAGCTTGCCGATGTGCAGGTCCTCTCCGGTAATGACCAGCGTTCCCACGCTGGTGGACATGATGATGCCGGTCTCGTCGAACCGCTCCACGTCCTCCACTCCGGAGACCGTGAGCCGCTCCCGGCCGATCAGCTCCAGACGGTGGCCCGCCTGGGACATGGCGTTGTTGTAGTCGTTCATTCCGCGTCCCTCCCTGTCCCAACTATATGGGAGGGGCGGGGAGAATATGCGTCCGGCCTTACCGGCCGATCTCCCGGTACAGCGTGCCGGCGTCCGCCTGGCGCACCGTCTCCTGGACGTCCAGCACCTCCACCGTTACGATGCGCTGGCCGAAGCGCAGGGAAATCTGGTCCCCCACCTTCACGTCGTAGGAGGCCCGGGCAGGCTTGCCGTTGACGGTGACCAGGCCGTTGTCACAG
>ENA-UERS01000975-UERS01000975.1-human-gut-metagenome-genome-assembly--contig:-NODE-975-length-10128-cov-3.248135_pt1 | contig 10128 bp, 11 predicted proteins | sample MGYA00242991_ERZ507992 | MGnify/ENA primary metagenome ERZ507992 (study PRJEB26167, sample SAMN06115535) | human gut metagenome | host: Homo sapiens | place: China:Chongqing | collected 2015-10-24...
TCCGTTGACGAATACGCTTACACCTGCGAGAGGCTCGACAGTCAGGAGCAGGTCGGCTGGCTCGAAGTCAACGTCAGCTGTCCTAACGTTCACGGCGGCGGAATGAGCTTCGGCACGGACCCCCGCGCGGCGGCAGAGGTCACCAGAGCCGTCAAGGCGGTCACGAAAAAGCCGGTTATCATAAAGCTCTCGCCCAATGTCACGGACATCGTGAGCATCGCGAAAGCCTGCGAGGACGCGGGAGCGGACGGAATAAGCCTCATAAACACCCTGCTCGGCATGAGAATAGACCTGCGAACAAAAAAGCCCGTGATAGCGAACACAATGGGCGGCTTCTCCGGCAGTGCGATATTCCCCGTGGCGCTGAGGATGGTCTACCAGGTCTCGTCGGCTGTCAATATCCCCGTAGTCGGCATGGGCGGCGTATCGTCCGCCGAGGATGTTATCGAGATGATGCTCGCCGGGGCGACGGCGGTCGAAATAGGCGCAGCAAACCTCGTTGACCCGTTCATATGCAAAAAAATAGTCGAAGCCCTGCCCGCGGCTGCGAACAAGTATAATATAAACGAACTCAAGGACATCATAGGAGGAGCACACAATGGGTAAAGATGTGATAATCGCCTGCGACTTTGCAGACAAGGAAACCGCGCTGAACTTTCTCGACAAATTCGAGGGCAGAAAGCCGTTCGTCAAGATCGGCATGGAGCTGTTCTATGCCGAGGGTCCGCAGATAGTCCGCGAGATAAAGGCGCGCGGACACAAGATATTCCTCGACCTCAAGCTTCACGATATTCCGAACACGGTCAAGAAGAGCATGGCCGTGCTCTCAAGGCTCGATGTCGATATGTGCAACCTCCACGCCGCGGGCACCTCGCGCATGATGGAGGCGGCTCTCGAAGGGCTGACCCGCCCGGACGGCACGCGCCCCCTGCTGATCGCCGTGACCCAGCTGACCTCCACCGATCAGGAGGCGATGGAGCGCGATCTGCTGATAAAAGAGCCTATAGACAAAGTTGTCATGCACTACGCCGAGACCGCGAAGAACGCAGGACTTGACGGCGTTGTCTGCTCCCCGCTCGAGGCGCAGAAAGTCCACGACATATGCGGCGAAAAGTTTTTGACCGTCACGCCCGGCGTTCGCTTTGCGGACGGCGACATAGGCGACCAAAAGCGAGTCATGACACCCGAGCAGGCGAAGAAAATCGGTTCCGACTACATCGTCGTCGGCAGACCGATAACCGCAGCGCCCGACCCCGTTGCGGCATACGAGAGATGCATAAAAGAATTTGTTGACTGAAGGAGAAAAGAAAATGACTGAGACAAGCAGAAAAATCGCAAAAGATCTTCTTAAAATACAGGCAGTGTTTCTGAGCCCCGACAAGCCCTTTACATGGGCGAGCGGAATAAAGAGCCCCGTCTACTGCGACAACCGCCTGACGCTCACCGCGCCCGAGGTTCGCACGGATGTCGAAACCGGGCTCAAGGAGCTCATCGAAGAAAACTATCCGGAAGCTGAAGTTCTCATGGGCACTTCGACCGCCGGCATCGCCCACGCCGCGATAACCGCGCATCTGATGGGGCTGCCGATGGGCTATGTCCGCTCCGGCAACAAGGATCACGGCAGACAGAACCGCATCGAGGGCAAGCTCGAAAAGGGTCAGAAAGTCGTCGTGGTCGAAGATCTTATCTCGACGGGCGGCAGCGTTATCGAAGTCGTCGACGCTCTGCGCGAAGCGGGTGCGGAGGTGCTCGGAATAGTCAGCATCTTCACCTACGGAATGAAAAAGGGTCTTGAAAGACTCGCCGCGGCGGATATAAAGAATGTGAGCCTTACTAACCTCGATGTGCTCTCCGAAGTCGCGGCTCAGGAGGGATATATAAAGCCCGAGGATGTAAACCGCCTTATAGCATTCCGCAACAATCCCTCGGACGAGAGCTGGATCGGTGGTGCAAAATGAGGAGCATAATAAACATCCTCGACCTCTCCGCCGGGGAGATCGACCAGCTGATAGCCGTCGCAGACGACATCATGGCGCAGCCCGAAAAATACAACGAGGTCTGCCGCCACAAGATACTTGCCACGCTGTTCTTTGAGCCCTCGACGCGCACAAGACTCAGCTTTGAGAGCGCGATGCTCTCGCTTGGCGGTCAGGTGATAGGCTTCTCCGGCGCAGACTCAAGCTCCGCCGTCAAAGGCGAGACGATTGCCGACACGATAGAGGTAGTCAACGGCTACGCGGATATAATCGCCATGCGCCACCCGAAAGAGGGCGCGCCGGTAGTTGCATCCATGCACACGGCGGTGCCGCTGATAAATGCCGGCGACGGCGGGCATTTCCATCCCACGCAGACGCTCGCCGACCTGCTGACCATTCACCACGAAAAGGGTACGTTTGACAATCTTACAATAGGACTCTGCGGCGACCTGAAATACGGCAGAACCGTCCACTCGCTCATAGCCGCGATGACGAGATACAAGAATGTAAAGTTCGTGCTCATCTCCCCCGAGGAGCTGCGCCTGCCGCAGTTTGTAATTGACGACTATCTCAAGGGAAGCGGGCTTCAGTATGAAGAGTGCCGCTCGCTCGAAGAGGCGATGCCGAAGCTCGACATACTCTATATGACCCGCATCCAGCGCGAGCGTTTCACAGACGACGCGGAGTATCAGCGTCTCAACGGCATATATGTCCTCGACAAGGAGAAGATGAGCCTTGCAAAGAACGACATGTGCGTGCTGCACCCACTGCCGCGAGTCAACGAGATATCACCGGAGGTGGACTCCGACCCGCGCGCCAAGTATTTTGAGCAGACTCGGTGCGGCAAGTTCATGCGCATGGCGCTGATAATGAAGTTGCTCGGGCTCATACCAAACGAGGTTCAGCCCGAAAAGGCGGAGGAGCCGCAGTATATATACGACAAATACCGTTGCGACAACCCCGCCTGCATCAGCGTATGCGAGCCGGATGTCAGAAGCATTTTTAAGACTTTTGACGCAAACGGCGGCGCGTGCAGATGCATTTATTGTGACAAAGAGCGAAAGTAAAAAAGTTCTCCGATGCGCCTTGACTGAAAGGTCTTGTATTTGGTATACTTTAGGTACAATACAGATGAGTTTTCTGCGACTGACGGATTATTGCAGAGCACTGCAAGGGAACAGAAAAACTCTTTTAAGCCGACCGTCTGGGCACACCTGAGATACATTCTCGGAGTGTGCCCTTTTTGATTTTTCCAGGAGGTATGAAATGAAGAAAGTCGGTATAGTAATGGGCAGCGACAGCGACCTGCCCGTCATCAGAAAAGCGACAGACACCCTGCGCGCGCTCGGCATCCCGTTTGAAGCGCACGTCTATTCGGCACACAGAACGCCCGACGAGGCTATGGCTTTTGCCCGCTCGGCAAAAGAAAACGGCTTCGGGGTCATTATAGCCGCAGCAGGCATGGCGGCGCATCTCGCCGGAGCCATTGCGGCGAACACCACCCTGCCCGTTATCGGCATTCCCTGCAAATCCAATACTCTCGACGGCATTGATGCCCTCCTTTCCACAGTACAGATGCCCTCCGGCATACCCGTTGCGACTGTTGCGATAAACGGAGGAGCCAATGCCGCTTTGCTTTCGGCTCAGATACTCGCGCTGAGCGAGCCGGAGCTTGCAAAGAAGCTTGAAGATAAACGCGCCGCCGACGCAAAGGCCGTCCTCGAAAAGGACGCCGCCGTTTCGGCAGAACTCAACTCGGAGGTTTAAAACATGAACGAGATATCAAAGTCCGATGTATACGCCGACGCGGGCGTTGACATAACCGCGGGATACAAGGCAGTGGAGCTGATGAAAAAGCACATCGCGCGCACGCTCACCTCGGGCGTATGCTCGGATGTAGGCGGCTTCGGCGGTCTGTTCGAGCTCGACCTGACGGGCATAACAAAGCCCGTGCTCGTCAGCGGCACCGACGGAGTCGGCACGAAACTCAAGATAGCCTTTCTCATGGACAAGCACGACACCGTCGGCATCGACTGCGTGGCCATGTGCGTCAACGATATAATCTGCTGCGGCGCAAAGCCCCTGTTCTTCCTCGATTACATAGCCTGTGGCAAGAACTATCCCGAGAGGATAGCGGACATTGTCAGCGGCGTCTGCGAGGGCTGCGTTCAGTCGGGCGCGGCGCTCATCGGCGGCGAGACCGCGGAGATGCCCGGATTTTATCCGATAGACGAATACGACCTCGCGGGCTACTGCACGGGCGTTGTCGACAAGGACAGAATTATTGACAATAAAACGATGACCCCCGGCGATGTTATAATCGCGCTCCCCTCGAGTGGCGTTCATTCAAACGGTTTCTCGCTCGTGAGAAAAGTTTTCGATGTTGAAAACCGCAATCTCACCCTCCCCGTTGACGAGCTCGGCGGCAAGAGCATCGGCGAGACTCTGCTCACGCCGACAAAGATATATGTAAAGCCCGTTCTCGCCCTGCTCGAAAAGATAAAAGTCAAGGGCATATCCCACATCACGGGCGGCGGCTTCTATGAAAACATCCCGAGAAGCATCCCCGACGCGCTCGGCGCGAAGATAGACCGCTCGGCGGTAAAAGTTCTGCCGATATTTGATCTCATCGCAAAGGCGGGAGATATCTGCGAGCGCGATATGTTCAACACATTCAACATGGGTGTGGGCATGAGCATAGTCGTTTCAAAGGACGACGCCGACGAGGCGCTCAGCATTCTTAAAGCCTCGGGTGAAGAGCCCTATATCATAGGCGAGATAGTCTCGTCTGCGGAGAAAATCGAGATATGCTGAAAAATTTTCTGAGTTCTGTCTGCGCAGGTGTATTGATTTCTATCGGCGGCTGTGTATTTCTCGCTTGTGAGAACAGATATGTCGGCGCGGTGCTGTTTTCGGTGGCTCTGCTCTGCATCTGCCTCAAGGGCTACGCGCTCTACACCGGCAGGGTCGGATATATAATCGAGAGCCACAAGAAGAGTGATTTTGCCGCTCTTGCGGTTATACTCATCGGCAATCTTATAACGACATTTCTTCTCGGCATGCTCGTGCGAGTTTCTATGCCGCAGCTCGGCGAGACGGCGGCTGCAATCTGCTCCGGCAAGCTCACCCAAGCGTTTTGGCAGACCCTTGTCCGCGCGTTTTTCTGCGGAATACTGATGTATCTTGCGGTGAGCACATACAAAGAGAAGAACACTGTTTTGGGTATTCTCTTCTGCGTGCCGGTGTTTATTCTAAGCGGATTTGAACATTCGATAGCCGACATGTTCTATTTCGGCGCATCGGGCATCTTCTCGTTGAGTGCCGCGCTGTTCATGCTCGCTGTTGTTATCGGCAACTCGCTCGGCGGAATGTTCCTGCCGGCGCTGACTCTTATCGGAGGGGAGAAAAAATGAAAGCAAACAAAGCTGAAATCGCCGTTTTTGTCTCCGGCGGCGGAACGAATCTCCAGGCTCTTATCGACGCGCAGAAAAGCGGAATAATCGAGCACGGCGAGATAAAGCTGGTCGTTTCGAGCAACCCGAACGCCTACGCGCTCGAACGCGCGGAAAAGGCGAACGTCCCCGCGCACACCGTGCCGTCGAGCCTCATTCAGCACGACTTTGAGGCGGCCATCGAGCTGCTGCTCGAGCAGTACAAGATCGACGTCATCGCCCTTGCAGGCTTTTTGAGCATCCTGAGCGAGAACTTCACGAAAAAGTGGCCGCGCCGCATTTTGAATATCCATCCGTCGCTGATCCCGTCGTTCTGCGGCAAGGGCATGTACGGCTTAAAGGTGCACGAGGCTGCGCTCGCGCGCGGCGTGAAGGTCACGGGCGCGACGGTGCACTTTGTCAACGAAATTCCCGACGGCGGCGAGATCATCCTGCAAAAAGCGGTCGAGATCGAAGAGGGCGACACGCCCGAGACCTTACAGCGCCGCGTGATGGAGCAGGCCGAGTGGCAGCTCCTGCCGCGCGCGACGGAGCTTGTCTGCCGCGCCATCACAGAAAAGGAGAACTGAAATGGTCGACTTTCTGCACTTTTTGAAAAATACGTCCTACCCCGGCCGTGGCATTTTGGTCGGCAAGGACCGCGTCTATTATTTCATCATGGGCCGCAGCGAGAACAGCCGCAACCGCGTCTTCGTCAAGACCGACGACGGCATCCGCACCGAGGCTTATGACCCCGCCAAGCTCGCCGACCCGAGCCTCATCATCTATCACCCCGTCCGCACGATGGGCAGCGACCTCGTTGTGACGAACGGCGACCAGACCGACACGATCTGCGCACACGGCGACTTCTGCCGCGGCCTGATGACGCGCGAATACGAGCCCGACGGCCCGAACTGGACGCCGCGCATCTCCGCCATCGTGCACGAGGACGGCTCTTTCGAGATGTCCATCTTAAAGCACAAGGACGGCCGGTGTCTTCGCGAGTTCTTCTGTTACGAGGGCTGCGATGCGGACAAGGCTTTCTTCATCAGCACCTATCAGGGCGACGGCAGCCCGCTGCCGACCTTCGCCGGCGAGCCGATGGAGGTGAGCGTCCCCAGCCCCGAAGAGGTCTGGGCCGCGCTCAACAAGGACAACAAGGTGTCTCTTTACACGAACGTGAACGGCGAAGTGAAGCTGTTCAATAAGAATTTAGGCGATTGAGGAGAACGATATGAACGAGCTCGAACTCAAATACGGCTGCAACCCCAACCAGAAGCCCGCGCGCGTCTTTATGAAAGACGGCGGCGACCTGCCGTTCACCGTGCTGAACGGCAAGCCAGGCTACATCAATCTGCTCGATGCCTTCAACTCCTTCCAGCTCGTGCGCGAGCTTAAGGAGGCCACGGGCCTGCCTGCCGCGGCGAGCTTCAAGCACGTCTCTCCCGCGGGCGCGGCGCTCGGCCTGCCGCTCGACGAGGTGGACAAGCAGATTTACTTTGTTGAGCCTGACGCGGCCCTTTCGCCCATCGCCTGCGCCTACATCCGCGCCCGCGGCGCGGACCGCCTCTGCTCCTATGGTGACTGGGCGGCGCTCTCCGACGAGTGTGACGCCGCGACGGCGGAGTATCTGAAGGGTGAGGTCTCCGACGGCATCATCGCCCCCTCGTTCAGCGAGGAGGCGCTCGCCATCCTGAAGACGAAAAAGGGCGGCAAGTACAACATCGTGCAGATGGACCCCGCCTACATTCCCGCCCCGCAGGAGCAGAAGGACGTCTTCGGCGTCACGTTCGAGCAGGGGCATAACAACTGTAAGATCGACGAGTCGCTGCTTGCGAACATCGTCACCGAAAATAAGAACCTTCCTGATGACGCGAAGCGCGACATGATCGTTTCGCTCATTACGCTCAAATACACGCAGTCGAACTCCGTCTGCTACGCCAAGGACGGCCAGACCATCGGCGTGGGCGCGGGCCAGCAGAGCCGTATCCACTGCACGCGTCTCGCCGGCAGCAAGGCGGACAACTGGTATCTCCGCCGCCACCCGAAGGTGCTTGCGCTGCCGTTTGTGGACGGTATCCGCCGCCCTGACCGCGACAACGCCATCGATGTTTATATTTCCGATGAGTGTGACGACGTTTTGGCCGACGGTGCATGGCAGCGCGTCTTCAAGGAGCGCCCCGAGCCGCTGACGGTGCAGGAGCGCAAGGACTGGGTCGCCCGCCAGAGCGGCGTGACCGTCGGCTCCGACGCGTTCTTCCCATTCGGCGACAATGTTGAGCGCGCGAGAAAGAGCGGCGTCACCTACATCGCGGAACCCGGCGGCTCGATCCGCGACGACAACGTCATCGAGACCGCGAATAAATACGGCATCACCATGGCCTTTACCGGACAGAGATTGTTCCATCACTAAAAGGAGGAACGAAACGAATGAAACTCATGGTCATCGGCGGCGGAGGCCGCGAACACGCCATTATCAAGAAGTTAAAAGAAAATCCCGCAGTTGAGGAAATTTACTGCCTGCCCGGTAACGGCGGCATCGCCGCCGACGCGGTCTGCGTGCCGGAGATCGGCGCAAAGGACATCCCCGCGCAGGTCGAGTTTGCCAAGGCGCACGGGATCGACTACGCCGTTGTCGCGCCGGACGATCCGCTGGCCCTCGGCGCGGTGGACGCGCTGAGCGAGGCGGGCATTCCCTGCTTCGGCCCCGACAAGAAGGCCGCCGTCATCGAGGCGAGCAAGGCATTTTCCAAGGACCTGATGAAAAAGTACGGCATCCCCACGGCAAAGTATGAGCTCTTCACCGACGCGGACGCTGCCTGCGCCTATATTGATTCTCAGGGCGCGCCCATCGTCGTCAAGGCCGACGGTCTGGCACTCGGCAAGGGCGTCATCGTCGCGCAGACGGTGGAGGAAGCAAAAGCCGCCGTCCGCTCCATGATCGAGGACAAGGCCTTCGGTCAGAGCGGCGCGCGTGTCGTCATCGAGGAGTTCATGGAGGGGCCCGAGGTCTCCGTTCTGAGCTTTACCGACGGCGAAACCGTTGTTCCCATGGTGTCTTCCATGGACCACAAGTGCGCGCTCGACGGCGACAAGGGCCCGAACACCGGCGGCATGGGCACGATTGCGCCGAACCCCTGCTACACCAAGGAGATCGCGGAAGAGTGCATGGAAACGATCTTCCTTCCCACGATCCGCGCGATGAAGGCCGAGGGCCGCCCCTTTAAGGGATGCCTCTATTTCGGCCTTATGCTCACGAAGAACGGCCCTAAGGTCGTGGAGTACAACTGCCGCTTCGGCGACCCCGAAACGCAGGTCGTGCTGCCGCTGCTTTCCTCTGACCTGCTGAGCGTTATGCAGGCCACGACGAACGGGACGCTCAAGGACGTGAACGTTGCATTTTCGACCGATTCCGCCTGCTGCGTCGTCCTCGCCTCGAACGGGTACCCCAAGAAGTACGAGAGCGGCTTCCCCATCACGATGAGCGAAGAGGCCGCCGCGCACACCTACGTCGCGGGCGCGAAAAAAGACGGAGACAGGCTCCTGACCGCGGGCGGCCGCGTGCTCGGCGTTACCGCCGTCGCCCCCACGCTGGAAGAAGCCGTGAAGGAGGCCTACCGCTTATCGTCCGAGGTCGATTTTGCCAACAAATACTGCCGCAGCGACATTGGCCGCCGAGCCCTCGCCGCGCAAAAGGAGAGAGAGTAAATGGTCTATCGCGTCTGTGTTGAAAAAAAGCCCGGCCTTGCGCCCGAGTGCGCGAGCCTTCTTTCCGACTGCCGCTCGTTTCTGGACCTCAAGGGTCTCGAAAGCGTGCGCATCTGGAACCGCTACGACGTTGAGGGCATCGACGAGACTCTGTTTGCCTATGCAACGAACACCGTTTTCTCCGAGCCGCAGCTCGACCTGACGAGCGAGGAGACCGACGTTTCCGGCGCTGCCGCCGTCTTTGCTGTCGAGCCGCTGCCCGGCCAGTTTGACCAGCGCGCGGACAGCGCGGCGCAGTGCATCCAGCTCCTCAGCCAGGGCGAGCGCCCGCGCATCCGCACGGCGAAGGTCTACGCGCTCTACGGCACGCTCTCTGAAAAGGACGTCGAGGCCGTCAAGCACCACGTTATCAACCCCGTCGAGAGCCGCGAGGCCTCGCTTGCAAAGCCCGAGACGCTCGAAGAGAACCTCTCTGAGCCCAAGCCCGTCGCATCGGTCGACGGCTTTACCGGGATGGATGAATCGGCGCTCTCGGCGCTTCTTTCGTCCATGGGCCTTGCGATGGACTTAGACGACCTCAAGACCTTGCAGGCCTATTTCCGCGACGAAGAGCACCGCGACCCCACCGTGACCGAGGTGCGCGTCGTCGACACCTACTGGTCTGACCACTGCCGCCACACGACGTTCTCTACGCATTTGGACGAGGTCAGCATCGAGAATCCCGCCGTCAAGGATGCGTATGACCGCTACCTCGCCGCGCGCGAGGAGGTCTACGGCGCGGAGAAGGCCGCCAAGCGGCCCCAGACCCTCATGGACATCGCCACCCTGGGCGCCAAGACCCTGAAAAAGCGGGGCCTGCTCCCCGAGCTGGACGAGAGCGAGGAGATCAACGCCTGCTCCATCCACGTGCCCGCCCAGGTGGACGGGAAGGAGCAGGACTGGCTGCTCATGTTCAAGATCGTGAACCACAAGCCGCCCACCGAGATCGAGCCCTTCGGCGGCGCGGCCACCTG
>ENA-UERS01000976-UERS01000976.1-human-gut-metagenome-genome-assembly--contig:-NODE-976-length-10122-cov-8.589149_pt1 | contig 10122 bp, 11 predicted proteins | sample MGYA00242991_ERZ507992 | MGnify/ENA primary metagenome ERZ507992 (study PRJEB26167, sample SAMN06115535) | human gut metagenome | host: Homo sapiens | place: China:Chongqing | collected 2015-10-24...
CGACAGGTAATTTCCTTGTAAATCAAGCGCGAAAGATCAGCAAAAAAGCTATGTGTGCGCTTATGGAATAAGGTAGAATAAGGGATTCTGATGATCGTGAGGTTGTCAGTGAAAAACGAGGCAGCTATCAGATCTTCGGCCTGAGAAACTAAGGATTCTGATAGCTGCCGGTGACTCAGTTCGTGAAAACTGAATCTTACCTGATCAACAAACGCCCGATTAGGGCGTTTGTCAAGTGGTGCTGCATTATGTAGTAACTTGGTACCGACTTGCCAGGCATTTTTCACAGTTTTTTGATGTGCGAATGCTCATCCGGACACCGTCACCTGTTATTTATCCTCTGTAAACAGGTGCTATAAATGCAAAAAGTAACTGATCTGTATCCTCCTGAAATTGCTCGCCATAAGCTCCAGAATCACTTCGCCGGTAATACCGTTATGCTGGAGTTAATCCAGAAACTAAATAAAACCAGCCTGTGTACTTTTGCGGCGCTCTGTGACGGCAACGTAGTGACCACTTCCGGCTATAACATCACGGCCGATCTATGTGTTAACCGTGCGTCAGCCGTGGCCCATTCGCTTAAGCAAAAATATCTGCCAGTTACGGCCAGAACGATTTCGACAAAGGCTGATGTAGGTGGTGCGGTAAAGCAGGCGGCTTTCTGTATTGATGAGGACGATCTTGCAAGGCTGAAATCAGAGCCGGAAAAGATGATGAAAGAGTGCGAACGTAACCTGAACAGCCAGAAGCGCACCAATGCTCAGAAGGAAATGAGCCGGTTGTACAAGGAGTTTGGTGAAGACGGCATACTGGCGCTGTTACGCAATGTTGCCCAGTCGAACGGTACACCGCCGCCAGGCGCACACCCTGCAAGTTGATACCAGTAAAGCCCCTAAGGGGCTTTATTTTTAAGGTTTTCTGGATGCCGCCAGCTCTTGATCTGTCAGCTAATCGCGGTGCAGATAGTTCCCTTCTACCGGCGGTGGCGTTACCAGTTTTGCTTTTCCTTCTTTCGGACGAGAATTTCACTCTTACCGTACATTTTCGTACGGTTGGACCTCGAACCCCTTTCAGGCCCATGGCCAGTGCCTGAGCGACAAAGGCGTCCGCCAGGCGCTTTTCTTCAGGTGCGTCATGGTGGCCTCCGGGTTGTCTCCGATTCCTGAACAGTTTAACCGCAGGTACTCTCCTCATGCCATTTCGCTTTCAGGTACATCTATACCAATATAAAAGTAAGTGTGATGAATGTCTCAAATAATAAAATTTGTTGCCATGAGAAATTTTCGGGAAAAGACGCGATCTGCTTACAGGCGGCTCCGGGCGCTTTTTTGTGCCTGAAGATGAGAACTAATCTCATATATTGACACCTGAAAACTGGAGGAGTAAGGTAATAATTATACTGTGCATATATACAGTATATTGGTTTTAATTTATTGTTTTAAATGTCAAAGAGGAAAACGATATGAGTGGTGGAGACGGTCGAGGTCCGGGTAATTCAGGTCTGGGACATAATGGTGGTCAGGCCAGTGGGAATGTGAACGGTACGTCTGGTAAAGGTGGCCCTTCATCAGGTGGTGGTACGGATCCAAACAGCGGGCCGGGCTGGGGTACGACGCATACGCCGAATGGAGATATTCATAACTATAATCCGGGGGAGTTTGGTAACGGCGGGAGTAAACCCGGTGGTAATGGTGGTAACAGCGGCAATCATAGCGGTAGCTCTGGTGGCGGACAGTCTTCGGCCACTGCGATGGCCTTCGGTCTGCCTGCCCTGGCTACTCCGGGGGCTGAAGGACTGGCTTTATCAGTTTCCGGCGATGCGTTGTCGGCCGCCGTTGCTGATGTGCTGGCTGCCCTGAAGGGGCCGTTTAAGTTTGGTCTGTGGGGGATTGCGATCTACGGTGTGCTGCCTTCTGAGATTGCAAAAGATGATCCGAAAATGATGTCAAAAATTATGACGTCATTACCGGCCGATGCGGTGACGGAGACTCCGGCAAGTACTTTACCACTGGACCAGGCGACGGTTCGTGTCAGACAACGGGTTGTGGATGTGGTGAAGGATGAGCGGCAGCATATTGCGGTTGTCGCAGGTCGGCCAATGAGTGTCCCTGTGGTGGATGCGAAACCGACAAAACGTCCGGGGGTATTCAGTGTGTCGATTCCGGGTCTCCCGTCTCTGCAGGTGAACGTACCGAAAGGTGTTCCGACAGCGAAAGCCCCGCCAAAAGGCATTGTTGCTGAAAAAGGTGATTCACGTCCGGCTGGTTTTACAGCCGGTGGTAACTCCCGTGAGGCCGTTATTCGTTTCCCGAAAGAGACCGGACAGAAGCCGGTTTATGTGTCGGTGACAGATGTTCTTACCCCGGCACAGGTAAAACAGCGTCAGGAGGAAGAAAAGCGTCGCCAGCAGGCATGGGACGCCGCTCATCCGGAAGAGGGGCTGAAAAGAGACTATGATAAAGCGAAAGCTGAGCTGGATGCCGAAGATAAAAATATTGCGACCTTAAACAGCCGCATTGCATCGACAGAGAAGGCGCTCCCCGGTGCAAGGGCTGCTGTTCAGGAAGCCGATAAAAAGGTAAAAGAGGCAGAGGCAAATAAAGATGATTTTGTGACTTATAACCCGCCTCATGAATATGGCTCCGGGTGGCAGGATCAGGTTCGCTATCTTGATAAGGATATTCAGAATCAGAATGAGAAATTAAAAGCGGCTCAGGCATCTTTAAACGCAATGAATGAATCCTTATCCAGAGATAAGGCTGCACTTACCGGGGCGATGGAGAGCCGGAAACAAAAGGAGAAAAAAGCGAAGGATGCAGAAAATAAGTTAAATGAGGAAAAGAACAAGCCTCGCAAGGGAGTTAAAGATTACGGTCATGATTATCATCCCGCTCCGAAGACCGAAGAAATCAAGGGGTTGGGGGAATTAAAAAAAGCACCTAAAAAAACACCTAAACAAGGTGGTGGTGGTAGACGTGACCGTTGGATTGGTGATAAAGGCCGTAAGATTTATGAATGGGACTCCCAGCACGGTGAGCTTGAAGGGTATCGTGCCAGTGATGGCGAACACCTCGGGGCATTTGATCCAAAAACGGGTAAGCAAATTAAAGGTCCGGATCCGAAAGGACGAAACATTAAAAAATATCTTTGAGAGGTAAGTATGGGGCTTAAATTAAATTTAACCTGGTTTGATAAGAAGACTGAGGAATTTATTGGTGAGGAGTATTCTAAAGACTTTGGTGATGATGGTTCTGTCATTGAAAGCCTTGGAATGCCTTTAAAGGATAATATTAACAATGGCGGGTTTGATGTTGAGAAATCATGGGTTCCGTTGTTGCAGCCATATTTTAAAAATAAAATTGAAGTCGATAAGTACTGGTATCAAATTTCATTTGATTATCGGGACGGTAACTGGTAACAAAAAATTATCAAGGATGATTTGAAATACAGACTTCCGGTGTTCAGGGATGAATGCCGGGGTTTTTAAATACAGGGAAGGTATATGAAAAAGGTAAAGGTTGTTTTTCTTTTTATATTGATTTTTTTAGGCTTTCTTCTGGTCGCATGTCAGGCAAACTATATCCGGGATGTTCAGGGTGGAACGGTGGCACCATCGTCCTCCTCTGAACTGACGGGGATCGCGGTTCAGTAGAAAAGATCAAAGGATCTTCTTGAGATCCTTTTTTTCTGCGCGTAATCTTTTGCCCTGTAAACGAAAAAACCACCTGGGGAGGTGGTTTGATCGAAGGTTAAGTCAGTTGGGGAACTGCTTAACCGTGGTAACTGGCTTTCGCAGAGCACAGCAACCAAATCTGTCCTTCCAGTGTAGCCGGACTTTGGCGCACACTTCAAGAGCAACCGCGTGTTTAGCTAAACAAATCCTCTGCGAACTCCCAGTTACCAATGGCTGCTGCCAGTGGCGTTTTGCGTGCTTTTCCGGGTTGGACTCAAGTGAACAGTTACCGGATAAGGCGCAGCAGTCGGGCTGAACGGGGAGTTCTTGCTTACAGCCCAGCTTGGAGCGAACGACCTACACCGAGCCGAGATACCAGTGTGTGAGCTATGAGAAAGCGCCACACTTCCCGCAAGGGAGAAAGGCGGACAGGTATCCGGTAAACGGCAGGGTCGGAACAGGAGAGCGCAAGAGGGAGCGACCTACCGGAAACGGTGGGGATCTTTAAGTCCTGTCGGGTTTCGCCCGTACTGTCAGATTCATGGTTGAGCCTCACGGCTCCCACAGATGCACCGAAAAAGCGTCTGTTTATGTGAACTCTGGCAGGAGGGCGGAGCCTATGGAAAAACGCCACCGGCGCGGCCCTGCCGTTTTGCCTCACATGTTAGTCCCCTGCTTATCCACGGAATCTGTGGGTAACTTTGTATGTGTCCGCAGCGCCCGCCGCAGTCTCACGGCCGGAGCGTAGCGACCGAGTGAGCGAGGAGGCGCAATTTCCCCGGCACCTGTAAGACGGTCACCGGACGCGCTGATGTGGGATATTGTCCCCTGATTAAGTCTTTCTATTCCCTGACGATCAATTATCAGGATAGGTGAACCATGTCGGTTTTTCGCTGAACATTTTACGTTAACCTATCTCTGTTGCTTTTTTCTCCTTGCGGAGAAATGCAAGTCATCCCCGCTGGGGCGTGGCTGACTTCAGGGGGAAATCCCCTGCTTACGCTGGCTGGACGCCACCGACGCACGGTCTTTCCCCCTCTTTCTGGCTCTGTCCGGCTGGACGCCGGACACGCCAGAAATTCACCTGGCCCCCGTCAGGCTCACGCCTGACCACCCACAAAAATCCACGGTGCTGGACGCACCTGACGAAGCAGCAAAGCTGCCTCTGATTTTGCGGGTGGTCAGCCGCTCGCTATGGCGAACTCTGACGGGGGCCGGAACACCGGAAAAGACCGCACTGGGGTGCCGCCTTTTCCTCTCACACGCTGGGGCGTGCTCGTTGTTCCTCCGGGGCTGCGCCTTTTCCGCATGGGGCGGAAAGAGGCTGGCCTCCGCGGTGAAAGCTGAACGCAATCACCACGGACGTGACCGCCGCCGCCATGCCTTGGGGCATGTCCGCGGCTTGTGCAGCAGGGGCTGCACAACACGCCGGCAAACCGTCGTCTGAAGGAGAGAGATTGCATGTTTAATACGGATTCGCTTGCCTGGCAGTGGCATATCCCGGAGCTGGCCCGGCAGATTTACCCGTGGGTCAGCTGGCTGTACCGGGAGTATTACGGTCTAGCCGGGGCTTTTCTGGTTATCGGCCTGTTTTTCGGTCTGGCTGAACTCTGGGCCGGACGGATGCGTTTTGTGGGGCTGAGTCATAAGGAGCGCCGGGAGTATGCCGATCGCTATAAGCGCGATAATAACCGGACTGCGCCATTTTCGGTGCTGGCCTCGCTGGATTCGCCCGGGCGGATGGTCAGGGTTCGGCGGCATGTCTGGAACTACGCGTACTGGCTGACCGGCGCTGCCGGTCTGGCCCTTCTGGGGGGGCTTGTTGTCGCCGTGTTTATCGAGAGCTGGGGAGAAACCGTCCTGCGTCCGGACCTCTACGCGAACGCAGATTATTACCTGCTGCAGCCGGCTAACCTGTTCGGGATTACCTGGTGCGCGGGCGGGCTGGTTGTCGGGATTGTGTTGGCGCGGCTGCTGGCGTTCCTGCTGCTTGACGGTCATTTTGCGGCCGCTGACGAGGCGGTGAACGCGAAACTGAACCAGGAGAGCCGGCGCAGCAGCCAGCGGACCGGTGAAATGACCGACGTCCGCCACCTGCATTTCGGGGAGCCGGTACCGGTTAACGCGCTGGCCGATTTTTCCACGGAGCAGGCCCGGAAACAGCAGGCGGTGTTTCTGGGTAAGGATGAGCAGGGCCAGCCGGTGCTGGTCCCGCGTGATACCTGGCGCAAGACCAACATTCAGATCCTCGGCCTGCCCGGGAGCGGCAAGAGCGTGATGGCCACCAACGCGCTCATTCGCTGCGTACGCGATTTCGGGGACGCGGTGGTGTACTTCGACCCGAAAGGGGACGCGTGGGCACCGCACGTCTTCCGGGCGCACTGCCCGGACTTCACCCTGCTGGATCTGCGGCCGGGGAAACCGGCGCAGCTGAATCTGTTCCGCGATCTCGACCAGTACGCCCTGAAGAATCTGCTGGTTGCCGGGTTTAACCTGAGTGAGACCGGCGACGTGGCGGACCACTACCGCATCAGCGAGCAGAAAGCGGCGAAGCTGATTGCGGAGCAGTTCCCGCAGGGGGCAAACATTCAGCAGGTGCTGGCGGCGGCATACGCGCTGCCGGAGGCCCTGAAAAAGGACGTGAAGGGGCTGATCACCAAGCTGGAGAACGTGGCCGACCTGAGCGTCCTGCAGACGGACAGCGGCATCGACGTGGCGGGGATAATCAACGGCGGCGGCTGCCTGTACGTCATCGGCTCGATGGACGATGAGGCGGTGATCCGGGTGCAGAAGATGTTGTTTGCCCGCTGCGCGCAAATCATCATTGCGCGGGATGAGTTCCGGAGGTGGCCGCACGCGAGCATCATGCTCGATGAGATTAAATATCTGCTGTCGAAATACGTGCTGAACGCGCTGGGGACGCTGCGCAGCCGGGACTGCAACCTGCTGCTCGCGCACCAGTCGCTAGGCGACTTCGGCCAGTGCGGCCAGGATCTGCCCGCTGATTTTGTGAAAACCACGGTACTGGATAACACGCCGATCCGCTGGTTCTATCGCGCGGCCAGCCAGGAGTCCGCGCAGTGGGCGGCGGGCCAGACCGGGGAGATCCGGGTGGACGTGGAGCGCCGCCGGGCCAGCCGGGAGGCGGGGAACGTGGAGCACATCAGCGGCGACAGCTTCATCCAGAAGGAGGCGCGGCCGCTGTTTGACGTGAACACCCTGCAGCACCTGCCTGACGGGTTCGCGGTGATGACCGGGCTGGGCGTGGCGCGGCTGGCGTTCAGCAGCCCGCTGCGGGTTGATCGCCGGGAAATTCCGCTGAAAACCTTCCCGGTGCTGGCGAAAACGGACCCGCTGGCGGAGTACCAGTCGGAGGCCGGGCGGCAGCGGCCGGGTGATGATGATTTTGCGGGGCTGTACTGATGGCACTGGAGCGATACAACGTCAGCCACGCGAAGCGGCAGGCGCGGAACGCGGAGAAAACACGGCTGACCCTGCGCTGGCTGCGGGAAGAGCTGTGTTCCACGGCGGAGCTGGTTGCGCGACGGCTGGGGATTGCGGCGGTACAGCCGGTTTACCGCTTCCTGGACAGCCTGGTGGCGAAAGGGCTGCTGGTCCGGGCGAAATACCCGGTTGACGGCCGTCAGATCAGCGTGTGGGGGCTGACGCCGCACGGGGTGGCGTTCTCGTTCGACGAGGACGAGCCGCTGACGGACATTATTCCGTTTCAGCCGTCGCGGGTGTCGGCGGCGCAGCTGCCGCACCGGCTGGCCGTGCAGTCCCTGCGCCTCGCCATGGAGGCCCGGGGGGCCACCGGCTGGCGGTACCTGCACCGTATTGCCCTGAAAGGGATGAAGGTGCCGGACGCGCTGGCGGAGCTGGACGGCAGAACGGTGGCGTTTGAGGTGGAGCGCACCGTGAAGAGCCGCAGGCGCTATCAGGAGGTGGTGTCCGGGTATCTGTTTAACCGCCGGGCGAACGGCATCGATGAAATCTGGTACATCTGCCCGGACCGGGCGACGCAGGTCAGGGTGCAGCGGGCGATCCTGTCGGTGGATGAAATCGTGAATCCACAGACCGGCGAGGCCCGCAAAACGGCGGAGCTGGATCGTGAACGGCTGTTTGCGTGCTTTAAATTTATGACCACAGAGTGAGGGATTATGGCGCTGTACATGGTATTTATTGAAGATGCGGAGGACCGGGACGGCGAGCGCTGCATCATGCCGACCAGCGAGCATCTTGAAGATATGGTGGTGCTCGCCTGGCAGACCGGGGCGTATGTTTTCTGTTTTGTCGACCGGACCCAGCATCTGGCGATGATGAAATCCATCGGGATGTATGACGAGCGGCTCAACAGCGACGAAAAAGCCACGTACTTTTTCACCGGTGAAAATCCGCAATGGGAACGGGACAAACCCGCAGGAATGAAGCTGTGTGATTACCTCTATCGCAAGGTGGAGCGGTTCGCCATCGAGAACGGTGTGCAGGTGGTTGATGCCGGGAAGTGCTCACCGGAGCAGATTAGCGCGATGATTGAGGTGGTCAGCGAGCGGCACGGGGAAAGCGCGGTGAACGAGAAGCTGAAAGCGGAGCTGATGCGGGAATATAACAGCCGCTATTTTAACGTGCCGGTGCCTGAACTGCCGGAGGACAAATCCGCCCGCCGGTGGTGGCCGTTCGGCAAAAAATAAACGCCAGCACCGGCCATGCCGGTGCTGTTATTCCTCCCCGAGCTTATCCCGCATCACCTGCCAGAGTGTTTCCGCATCCTCGTGCAGCCGCTCGCACATGTCGGCCGGGGTATCCATATCCAGCTCGTTCAGTTTCTCGAGCAACAGCAGCGACTGGTCCTTAATGAATTTAGCCATATTGAGGGCAGTTTTTTCCTGTTTTGTCATGATTCTTTCCTTCCGGGCATGGTGTGCGCCTGTCGGGTATACTGTCTCAAAAATAGCGGAGTGAGACAATGGCGTGGGTGACGGTGAGACAGGCGACGGAACTGACGGGGAAAGCCCGGAGTTCCCTGTATCGGGATATGGCGAAAGGCCGCGTATCATACCGTACGGAAGCTGATGGTGGTCGGGTGGTGGATACCAGCGAGCTTATCCGGGTGTACGGTGAGTTAAGACAGGGGGAGACTCACGAGCGGGACGGGTTGAGACTGCCGGATGAGACTGAAAAAACGGCCTCCGACGCGTTGATCGCGGAGATAAAAGCACTCAGGGAGGAGGTGGCCGGACTGCGGCAGGAAATGCAGGCCATGAGACTGCTGGAACACAAACCGGAGACAGCAGAGACACCGGCCGGAACACCGCGTCGGTGGTGGCAGTGGGGAAAACGCTGACGCGCTGTGCTTGTCCAACCGGCGACGGCCACGCAATGAATTGCGCCCCCGTCACCGGTTATCAGCGAACGGTATGGGGATTCTGGCGCTGGCCAACCACGGCCAGAACCCGGACTTTCCTGGTCTGGTCATCAACATCATACAGGACATGCTGTCCCATCAGACTGATCCGGCGAACGTCCTCGCCATAGCGTGAGTCCACTTCATAGAGGCGCGGGAAGTCGGCCAGTTTGTCCGCCGCAGTGAGAACGCGATCGGTAACGTTCTGCGCATCCCACAGGGATGAATTTTCCGCGATATAGTCAAACAGCATCGTTACATCCTCGATGGCTCCCTGCTTCCATTCCACATCATACGGCATCGCGCAGTTCCTGATAACGGCCATGCAGGCGCTGGCGGAGTTGTTCCGTGGTCATGCCCGGACGCGTGTCAGCACGGGCGGCGGTTACTTTGGCGCGAACCTGATCTTCATACTCTGCCTGGGCCAGTTCTTCGTTAGCCAGGCGTTGCAACAACGCAGCTTTGTCCGGGTCACTTTCCGGCAGTATGCGGGGCAGGTTTTCAGCCAGTTCCCGCAGGAAGTTGGCGTTTTCGTAGTGTGTAGTGTTGCTCATTGCGGAGGCTCCCGGATTAATGCGGTGATATGAAGAAGTTTAGCAGGGGGCGGTCTGAAAGAATATGGTCGTGTCAGTCAGGCTGATGAAGCAGAAAGTCGGTAAAAAAATGGCTTACGGCATCCATTTTACGTCAAAACATATGCTATGCAGTTGCGTGCATAGGCATGCATTAGGATAAAGTTTACCGGGCGCGTTTCCGGCGGTTTTCCGGGTGATTTGTTGCCTGTTTTATCCCGTAGGCGCCGGAAACGCCCTCAGCGCGTTTCTGACGATGCTGATAACGGGTTTTATGGTAAATGGCTGGTTATGAGGCATTCAGCTGACGATTTTTGCGTCAACTTTTCGCTGTATGTTTAAACATGAGTTTAACATTAGCGTCATCTGATAGCGCTGTTGCTAATTTCATCGACCCGACAGGTAATTTCCTTGTAAATCAAGCGCGAAAGATCAGCAAAAAAGCTATGTGTGCGCTTATGGAATAAGGTAGA
>ENA-UERS01000982-UERS01000982.1-human-gut-metagenome-genome-assembly--contig:-NODE-982-length-10099-cov-4.270206_pt1 | contig 10099 bp, 9 predicted proteins | sample MGYA00242991_ERZ507992 | MGnify/ENA primary metagenome ERZ507992 (study PRJEB26167, sample SAMN06115535) | human gut metagenome | host: Homo sapiens | place: China:Chongqing | collected 2015-10-24...
TCCGTCTCTTTTCAGAGGGGAGGCGGGCGCTTCTTTTTTGGAGGGAAAGCGTATGATCTGCGATACCCTGGATCAACTGCATCTGTACAAGGGGTTCCACAAAAACCTCAACACGGCCATTGAGTTTCTGGCCGCACACCCGCTGGATACCCTGCCGCTGGGCCGTACCGAAGTGGACGGCGACGAGGTGTTCATCAATGTGATGGATGCCGATCTCAAACCCCACACCGGTTCCCACGCCGAATATCACCGGCTCTACGCCGATCTGCAGATCGACCTGACCGGCGGCGAGGGCTGGGGCTACGAGACCGCCCCCGGTACCGAGGTGGAGCCCTACCAGCCGGATATCGGCAAAAAGGACAGCGAGGATGCCGTTTTCGGCACTCTGGGCGAGGGGCGGTTCGTCCTCTTCTTCCCCGGTGAGCTGCACCGCCCCGGCGTGGAAATGCCCGGCTGCGATCGTGTCCGCAAAGCTGTTGTCAAGATCAAGATGGAGGATAAGTATCATGGATAAGGAAAAACTGTTTGCTCAGATCAAGGGCGGGCTGATCGTCTCCTGCCAGGCATTGGAGCACGAGCCCCTGTACACCAAGGAGGGCGGCGTGATGCCCCTGATGGCCAAGGCAGCCGCCATGAGCGGCGCGGTGGGCATCCGCGCCAACACCGTGCGGGACATCACCCAAATCAAGGAGGTCGTGGACCTGCCCGTGATCGGCATCATCAAAAAGGACTACCCCGGTACCCCCATGTACATCACTGTGACCATGAAAGAAGTAGACGAGCTGGTGGCCTGCGGCGTGGATATTCTGGCGGTGCAGGGCACGGGAGCTCTCCGCCCGGACGGTTCCACCTCCGCCGAGTTCATCCGCGCTATCAAAGCAAAGTACCCGGATCAGCTGGTGATGGCCGACTGCGACAACTTTGAGAACGCCATGGCCTGTGCCGAGGCCGGTGCCGACTTTGTGGGCACCACCATGCGCGGCTACACCCCTGAGACCCAGGGCATTGACGACATCGATTTTGATTTCGTCCACAAGCTGGCCACCGAGTGCCCCGCCAAAGTCATTGCCGAGGGCCACATCCACTACCCCGAGCAGGCCGTCAAGGCACTGGAAGCCGGTGCTTTTGCACTGGTGGTGGGCGGTGCCATCACCCGCCCTGCCGAGATCACGGCCCGCTTCACCGGAGCCATCAACGCCATGAACAAGTAAAACGGAGACACTGAGATGAAACAGTATCTTGCGATTGATATCGGCGGCACTGCCGTCAAGCTGGGCATCGTGGATGAGACCGGCGCGGTAGGCTCCAAGGCCGAGGAGAGTGTCAACTTTGACGGCTACCAGACCCCGGTGCTGGCCACCGTGCTCAAAGCCGTCAAAGCCTTTGTGGAGACCCAGAACATCGATGTGAACACACTGGAAGGCGTGGGCGTTTCGGCCACCGGCCAGATCGACAGCCGCAAAGGCATCGTGGCCGGTACCTGCGGCAACTTTCCCAACTACATCAACAGCCCCATCCAGGCCGAACTGGAACGGCTCTTCGGCCTGCCCGTCACCGTTGCCAACGATGCCAACTGCATGACGCTGGGCGAGGTCTGGGTCGGCGGCGCAAAGGGTTATACCGATGTCATCGGCGTGACCCTGGGCACCGGCGTGGGCGGCGGCATCCTGACCGGCGGCCGCCTTTTGGAGGGTGCCCGCGGACTGGGCGGTGAGCTGGGCCACTACCGCACCCATGCACTGGACGGTGTTCCCTGCACCTGCGGTGCCACCGGCTGCTGGGAGCGCTACGCCGCCACCACGGCTCTGGTACGGGCCGCACAGGAAAGGGACCCCGCCTGGAAAGACGGCCGCGCCATTTTTGCTGCCGCGGAGGCTGGCAACGAGACCGTTCTGGCCCTGCTGGATGCCTGGACGGATGAGATCGCACAGGGCCTTGCAGGCATGGTGCACATCTTCAACCCGCAGCTCATTCTCATCGGCGGCGGCGTGAGCGCCCAGCAGAAGCTGCTCATCGAGCCCATTGCCGCCAAAGTCAGGGCCTCCGTTATGCCCGCCTTTGCCGAGGGGCTGGAGATCCGCGCCGCCCAACTGCACAATGATGCCGGTATGGTAGGTGCAGTCTATTACTTCCGCCAGCAGCACGGCGAAGCCTGATCATCTGAACGATCAAAGGAGTATATTGAGATGAAAACACATATTCTCTGCCTGGGCGATTCCAACACCCACGGTTACTGTGCCGACCCCAAGGACAATGCCGACGGCGGCATCCGCTTCAACGAGGACGAGCGCTGGACCTGCCGCCTGCAGACTGCTCTGGGCGACAAGTATCTGGTAACCGAAGAGGGTCTTTCCGGCCGCACCACCGTTTTTGTAGATCCCATCCACGAGTCCATGGATGCTCTGAGCGTGGCCTATCCCCTGCTCAAGAGCCACGAGGTCATCGACCTGCTCATCATCATGCTGGGCACCAACGATGTGAAAGAGCGCTTCAACGCAAACGCCGCCTGCATTGGTGCGGGCATGGAGCGCCTGATCCAGAAGTGTAAGACCGTGGACTGCTGGGGCGGCAAGGAACCCAACATTCTTGTAGTTGCTCCTCCGCGCATCAAGGAGGGCTTCCACGATGAGGTCATGGGCGACGGCTGTGTGGAGAAGTCCAAGGGCGTTGCCGGCTGGTACAAGATCATTGCAGAGCGCAACAACGTCCATTTCCTGGACGCTGAAGGCTGCGAGTTCAACCAGATCGACTTCATGCACCTGACCCGTAAGGGCCATGCACAGCTGGCCGAAAAGCTGGCCGAGCTGGTGCCGACGCTGCTCTGAGTCAAAAAGAACAACCCTCTCCGTCATTGCCTCGCAATGCCGCCTCACCCTTTCGGGGGAAGCAGGCAAAGCAAAAGGCTTTGACGGAGAGGGTTGTTTTCTTTTGTCAGATGTAATCCGAAATATATGGGATCTTATGGAAGAGCACGTCATCCAGCCGTTCCACAGCCTCTTCCCTGCCCTCGATGCGTTCCAGCTCATACAGACGCTCTGCGGTCTTGTAGCCCAGCAGCAGGGTGGTAAAGGTGCCGATGCCCATTTTCAGGTGATACTCGGCGGGTTCACGGGTCATAGTGCAGTGCCCATCCGCAAAGCGAACGTTGAACGTCCGGTCGTTCCATGGCAGAAGCGAGTCCTCGATCTCCAGCTCGATGCACAGGGTGCCGCCGTCCGGGTCACAGGGGTAATCGGCGAGGAAATCCTCCACGTCGATGATGCGTCCCATGGCATAGGGGCGGATGCTCTCCTTGATGTCGCCATCGTCCATCTCAAAGGCGATGGGCTCGCTGAAATAGGTGCTGCCGTGCACCTCATCGATCATGGAATCATGGGCATGGATATACTCCCACAGGCCTTTCTGGGCCTCGCGGTTGAGGTAGACCATTTCCTTGATGTGCATGATGTCATTTTTGATGAGGTAAACCATGTAGCCGCAGGGCTTATCCTTGACGTTGTAGTAGACCGCAACATTGGTATCGTCCTCATCCCAGCGCCAGTATTCCTCCCAGGCCAGACTGTTGCGGAACAGACAGCCGTGGGTGATGGACGCAAAGTGGGAGTGCAGCTCATGGAACTCGGTGTTATCCCAGCTGACACGCCGGACATAGCCGGGAGCCTTAACCTTGGTAGGGATCTGCCGGTCCTTGATGTTGAACGAGATCTTGTTGGAAACGATCTCCCAGCCCAGGTGATGGTACAGCGGAATGCTGTATGGGTAGAGCAGGGCGAAGGATTTGCCCTCCTCGTGCATCTGGGTCAGGCCCTTGATCATCAGGTGTTTCATAATGCCCTGCCCGGTGTACTCCGGGTAGGTGCAGACACTGGTAACAAAGCCCACATGGTAGACCGTATCGTAGATGTTCATTTTCAGCGGATAGACGGCAAACTGGGACACCAGCGTGTCTCCATCAAAGCAGCCCAGCACATCGGCACGTTCCAGCACCGGGAACTTGGACTGCTTGATCTCATCGTCCTTCCAGCCTGTGGCAGTCAGCTCTTCTTCCGTGACCTGAAAGGTGTAGCGGAGCAGTGCGTTGTACTGATCCAGATCCTTCGCTTCCAGATAACGGGTCAGATAATGGTCTGCGGCGTTCATACGAACACCCCCGTCCTTACGGGGTCAGACGATTGGGGCCGCGGAACAGGAACTCCGCGTCCTTGATGCTCTCGCCCACCAGCAGCATGGTCAGGCGGTCGATGCCCAGACCGAAGCCGCCGTGCGGGGGGCAGCCATACTGGAAGAATTCCAGATAGAACTTGACATCCTCAGCCAGACCCTTTTCCTCAGCCTGCTTCTTCAGCACCTCATAGCGGTGCTCGCGCTGGGCACCGGTGGTGATCTCCACACCGCGCCAGATCAGGTCGTAGCCCTGAGGCACGCCGTTCTCGTCGCGCATGTGGTAGAAGGCGCGCTTCTCAGCATCGTAATCCGTGACGAAGAGGAACTCGTGGTTATAGTGCTTCTTCACCCAGTCGTAGCTCAGGCGCTCGGCCTCGGTGGTCAGGTCGCCCTTCTCGGAATCGTCCACCACATAGCCGAAGTCCTCTTCCAGACCCTTGTACAGGTCAGCCAGCTTGACCACGGGGAACGGGGTTTCGGGCACGATGACTTCCTTGCCGAACAGCTCCTGGATCTGGTCGCCGTATGCGTCCTTCACAGCCTGCAGGCCAGCCTTGAGCAGCTGCTCCTCCATGGCCATGACATCCTTGTAAGAGGTGATGTAGCTGAACTCCAGATCGAAGCCGGAGAACTCCGTGGCGTGCTTGTTGGTATAGCTCTTCTCGGCGCGGAACACAGGGCCGGTCTCGAAAATGCGCTCAAAGCCTGCAGCCATTGCCATCTGCTTATAGAACTGGGGGCTCTGTGCCAGATAGGCATTGCGATCGAAGTAATCCACCTTGAACACCTCGGAGCCGCTCTCGCTGGCAGCAGCGATCAGCTTGGGGGTGTGGATCTCGATGAAGTTCTGGTCCAGCAGGAACTTGCGCATAGCGTTGACCATGCAGCTCTGGGCCTTGAACATCAGCTGGTTCTCGTCGGTGCGCAGATCGACCCAGCGGTAATCAATGCGCTGGTCGATGCTGGAACGCTCCACTGCCTTTTTCTTCTTGGTGGCGGCAATGGCCTTGCGGGCAATGGGCAGTGCATCCGCAATGCTCTCCACCTCGATGGCCTCGGGGATCATCTCGATGCCGCCCATCTTGACGTAGTCGTTCTCGACCACCTTGCCGGTGACAGTGATGACAGAATCAGGGGTCAGCTGATCGATGGTGCCCACCAGATCAGGATGATCTTCTTTTTCAACCGTGATCTGCAGCTTGCCGGTGATATCCTTCAGTACGATAAAGGCCATGTACTTGCTGTTGCGCAGGTTTTCAATAAACCCCTGTACCTTGACCGTATTGCCAATTTCCTTTTGTACCTCGTTGATATAGGTGCGATTCATGGAAATCCTCCTTTGATGTCTTATACCGTTTTATTATACGCTTTTCAGGGGATAAATCAAGTATTCTGCCCGGGCCAATCTTACTTCTTGTGGTTTTCCTCTTCGTGCAAAGTGCCGGTGCCGCCCTCAACCACACCGTCGTGGTCGAGCACCGCCCTGATGGTGCCAAAGAAGCACTTTACGTCCATGCCAAAGCTCAGGTGCTCCACATAGTAGCCGTCCAGCCGGGCCTTGTCCACGATCTCCAGCTCATCCCGCCCATGGATCTGAGCCCAGCCGGTCAGGCCGGGGCGGACATCGTTGGCACCGTACTTGTCCCGCTCGGCCAGAAGGTCATACTGGTTCCACAGCGCCGGGCGCGGACCGATGACTGCCATATCGCCCACAAAGATGTTCCAGAGCTGGGGCAGCTCGTCCAGACTGGTCTTGCGCAGGAAGTGCCCCACCCGGGTGATATACTGATCCGGGTCCTTGAGCATGTGGGTAGGCATATCGTGGGGGGTGTCGATGCGCATGGTGCGGAACTTGAGGATATTAAAATGCTGTTTGTGGATGCCCACCCGCTTCTGCCTGAAAAAGATCGGCCCCGGGGAATCGATCTTGATGGCAAGGCAGAGGATGAGCAGCAGCGGCGAGAGCACGATCATGCCGCAGAGGGACAAAATGACCGCCAGCAGCCGCTTGATGCCGTTTCGATACATGGAAGATCCTCCCTTTTCAGAGTACTTTTTATTATAGCAAGCCATTCGACAGTTTGCAATCCATTCCGTGCAGTTTCTCGCCCGAGAGGCTCAGGCAGGTGCAACAGAAGTATTGGCTGTTGCGCAGGCCACAAAACGCCTGTTTTGTTGTATTATTCATCCTGTTTTCTCTCTTGTTCCGGAACGATTTCTGCCGTATCATTATAGTAATAACTCTATCTGAAACAGGAGGTCTTTTCTGTGATCCAACGTTTTTCTTTCGGGCATCCTTTTCCCACCCAGAGCGTTGTGCTGTCTCTTCCCGCGGAAAGCGGCTCCATTCCCTTTCTGACTCCCGATGGCAGCGGCTGGCAGCTCACCCTCAGTGAGCAGGCTGCCGTCTACGGTCTGGGTGAAATGCCCCGCGGCATCAACAAGCGCGGCTGGCACTACATCGCCAACAACACCGATGAATCCCGCCACAGCGAGGACAAGCTTTCCTTCTATGGTGCGCACAATTTCCTGCTGGTGCGGGACGGCAGCACCTGCTTTGGCCTGTTCGTGGATTTCCCGGGCAAGGTTTATTACGACATCGGTTATTCCCGCCACGATCTTCTCTCTTTCCACACCGAGACCCCAGACTACGATCTGTATCTCCTCTCCGGCGGGAACGAAAATGCGATCTGCAGGGAGTTCCGTACCCTCATCGGCCGCAGCTACATCCCGCCCAGGTGGGCATTCGGTCTGGCACAGAGCCGCTGGGGCTACAAGACCGAGGAGGACGTACGGGAAGTTGCACGCCAGTACAAGGAGCACGACCTGCCGCTGGACATGATCTGTATGGACATCGAGTATATGCAGGACTATGCCGATTTCACCGTAAACAAGGAACGTTTTCCAGACCTTACAAAGCTCTCCGCAGACCTGAAAGCGCAGGGCATCCGGCTGGTGCCCATCATCGATGCCGGCGTGCGCGTCGACCCCAACGACTCCACCTGCACTGAGGGGCTGGAAAAGGGATACTTCTGCAAAAAGGCCGACGGAACTCCCTTTGTGGCGGCAGTCTGGCCCGGCAAGGCCTACTTTGCCGACTTCCTGCGCCCCGAGGTGCGGGAGTGGTTCGGCCACAAATACAAGGCCCTGACCGACTGCGGCATTGAGGGCTTCTGGAACGATATGAACGAGCCCTCCCTCTTCTACTCACCTGAGCGGCTGCGCGCTTTTCTGGACGATATGGCCGCCCTGCGGGAGAAGGACAACATTGAGCAGGAGGAGTTTTTCCCGCGCGTGGTGGGCGGTGCCATGGGCCTGATGAACAGCCCGGCAGACTACGCCAGTTTTTACCACGAGGCAGACGGCCGGAAGGTACGTCACGATCAGGTTCACAACCTTTATGGCGGCAGCATGACCCGCGCCGCAGGGGAAGCCTTTGCCGACCTGCGTCCGGGCCAGCGCACCCTGCTTTACAGCCGTTCCAGCTTCATTGGCAGCCACCGCTACGGCGGCATCTGGCTGGGCGACAACAATTCCAGCTGGGCCCAGCTGCTGGCCAATATCCAAATGATGCCCAGTGTCCAGATGTGCGGTTTCCTGTACAGCGGTGCCGACCTCTGCGGCTTCTCCTGCGATACCACGCCGGATCTTGCCCTGCGCTGGCTTGAGTTCGGTCTGCTCACCCCGCTGATGCGCAACCACTCCGCGGTGGGCACCCGGATGCAGGAATACTACCGCTTCCCCGAGGTGCTGCCCGCTGTGCGTAATATGATCCGTCTGCGCTACGCCCTGCTGCCCTACCTGTACAGCGAATTTATGAAGGCTGCGCTGGAAAACACCAGCTACTTCCGGCCGTTGGCCTTCGATTACCCGGATGACCCCGATGCCCGGGAGGTGGAAGATCAGCTTTTGCTGGGCGAGGGCCTGATGGCCGCTCCCGTCTATGTCCAGAATGCCCACGGGCGGCATGTCTACCTGCCCGAACCCATGAAGCTCCTGCGCCTGCGGGCTGTGGACGACTACGACGAAGAGATCCTGCCCGCCGGACACCACTATATCCGCTGTGCGCTGGACGAAATGCTGTTGTTCATCCGTCCGGGTCACATCATTCCCGTGGCACAGCCCGCCAACAACACCGCTGAGCTGGATGATGCCAGTCTGACCCTGTGGAGTTTCCTGCCCAACGGCGAATCTGCGGAGTACCGGATGTACCGGGACGACGGCGTGACAACGGAATACGAGAAGAAAGAGCACTGGAAAACGCTGCAGATCCATCATTCCTGATCAAAGCGCCCCAGAAAGGCAGGAACCCCATGCGCGGCATCTTGTATTTTACAGAAAACTGTATTATAATATAGGTGTTCTTTACAAATTGCGTTGTGCCGCAAAACGGCACGGCGCATTTTTTACGCTTCGATTTTGGTGCAAGAGTATGAGAAAAGTTTCAAAGGAGGCGGAGCTTTCATGGCACAAATGTCCCAAGCCGGTGATCTGACCAGCGGCCCGATGCTGAAAAAGATCATCCTGTTTTCCCTGCCGCTGGCGGCATCCAGCTTTTTGCAGCTGCTGTTCAATGCTGCCGATGTGGTCGTGGTGGGTCGATTCGTCGGCAGCGCCGCGCTGGCAGCAGTTGGTTCCAACGGTGCACTCATCAACCTGCTGGTCAACCTGTTTGTCGGCCTTGCGCTGGGTGCAAACGTTGTGGCGGCCCGCTGTTATGGTGCAAAGGATGACCAGGGCGTGCACGAAGCGGTGCAGACTGCTGTTACCCTGAGCCTTGTGGGCGGCGTTCTGATGGCTTTTGTGGGCTTTTTTGCAGCCCACGGCCTGCTGGAACTGATGTCCAGCCCTGAGGATGTCATTGACCTTGCCACACTTTACCTGAAGATCTACTTCATCGGAATGCCGATGACCATGCTGTACAACTTCAACGCCTCCCTGCTGCGTGCCGTGGGCGACACCCGCCGCCCGCTGGTCTGTCTGGCGGTGGCAGGTGTCATCAATGTGGTGCTGAACCTGCTGTTCGTCATCGTATTCCAGATGAGTGTGGCGGGTGTTGCGCTGGCCACCATCCTCAGCCAGACGGTATCCGCCATTATGGTCACGGTGCTGCTGGTCAGGGAAGAGGGTGCCATGCACCTTGACCTGCGGCATCTGGGCTTCCACAAGAAAGCCATGCTGCAGATCATCCAGATCGGCCTGCCCGCCGGTCTGCAGAGCACCGTGTTCAGCCTGTCCAACGTGGTGATCCAGTCGGCCATCAATTCCTTTGGCTCCACGGTCGTGGCCGGAAACTCTGCCGCATCCAACCTCGAGGGCTTCATCTACACCGGCATGAATGCCTTTGCGCAGGCGGCCGTGACCTTTACCAGCCAGAACGTGGGTGCCCGCCGGTACGACAACCTCGACCGCGTCATGCGCAATTGCCTGCTCTGTGTCACTGTGGTGGGCCTGTTCCTGGGCTGCGGCGCTTATTTTAGCGGTGAGATCCTGCTGCACTTCTACTCCACGGATGAAGCCGTGGTGGCCGCCGGCCTGTCCCGGATGCAGATCATCTGCACTGCCTACTTCCTGTGCGGCATAATGGACACCCACGGCGTTCTGCTGGTGGGCCCTCCGGGTACCGGTAAAACCCTGCTGGCCCGTGCCTGTGCCGGTGAGCCCCATGATCGTCAGCCTGGTGGGCAGCTGCCTGCTCCGTCTGGTCTGGATCGCAACCATCTTCCGGATGTTCCGCTCCACCGGCACGCTGTACATCAGCTACCCCATCAGCTGGGCCCTGACCGCAGGGGTGCATCTCATCTGCCTGCTGGTCGTGCGCAAAAAGATGAACGATCAGCTGAAGGAAGAGGCCCGCCTGGCCGCATAACAAAAAAACGCTCTCCTGTGCTCAGCAGGAGAGCGTTTTTTGTTTACAGCATTTTCTTTAACAGAT
>ENA-UERS01000983-UERS01000983.1-human-gut-metagenome-genome-assembly--contig:-NODE-983-length-10098-cov-2.862289_pt1 | contig 10098 bp, 8 predicted proteins | sample MGYA00242991_ERZ507992 | MGnify/ENA primary metagenome ERZ507992 (study PRJEB26167, sample SAMN06115535) | human gut metagenome | host: Homo sapiens | place: China:Chongqing | collected 2015-10-24...
CAGCGGCCCCTTCCACACCCCCCTTATGGCCCCCGCCGGGGAGGCCCTGGCAAAGCGGTTCCGCACCACCGCCTTCCATGAGCCCCGCATCCCCGTCATTTTCAACTGCCTGGGCGCGGAAAAGCCGGAGGGCATCACCATCCCGGAGCTGCTGGTGCGACAGGTGCAGAGCAGCGTTTACATGGAGGATTCCATCCGCCGCATGGCCGCCATGGGGCTGGACGCCCTGGTGGAGATCGGCCCCGGCAGGGCCCTCAGCGGTTTTGTGAAGAAAACGGTGCCGGAACTGCCGGTATACGCTGTGGAGACTGGGGCGGACCTGGAAAAGCTGACGGAACTGCTGAAAGGAGAAACAGCATGAATTTTTCTGAGAAAACAGCGGTGGTCACCGGCGGCAGCCGGGGCCTGGGCCGGGCCGTCTGCCTGGAGCTGGCCCGGGGCGGAGCCAACGTGGTATTCTGCTACGCGGGCAACGAAGCGGCGGCTCAAGAGACCGTCTCCGCCTGCGGGGCCCTGGGGGCCAAAGCCATGGCCCTCCGGTGCGACGTGTCCTGCGAAGCCGATGTCAAGGCTCTGATGGACACTGCCCTTAAAACCTTTGGCCGCATCGACATTCTGGTGAACAACGCCGGGATCACCCGGGACAATCTTCTGATGCTGATGAAGCCGGAGGACTTCGACGCCGTCATCAGCGCCAACCTGAAGGGCACCTTTCTCTGCATGAAGGCGGCGGCCCGGCAGATGGTGAAGCAGCGGTACGGCCGCATCGTGAACCTTTCCAGCGTGGTGGGTCTCCGGGGCAACGCCGGACAGGTGAACTACGCCGCCAGCAAGGCCGGAGTCATCGGCATGACCAAATCCCTGGCCAAGGAGCTGGCGGGCCGGAACATCACCGTCAACGCCGTGGCCCCCGGCTTCATCGACACGGATATGACCGCCGCCCTGACGGACGCCGCCAGAACCGCCGCCCTGGGGGCCATCCCCATGGGCCGCATGGGGGCGCCGGAGGACGTGGCCCGGGCCGTGGCCTTTCTGGCCGGCGACGGCGCCGCCTACATCACCGGACAGGTGCTGGCCGTTGACGGCGGCATGAGCATGTAAAGGAGGTTTCTTATGGCACGACGCAGAGTTGTCATCACCGGCCTGGGGGCCGTGACCCCCATAGGCCTGACGGCGGGAGAAAGCTGGCAGGCCGTGAAAAACGGCGTGTGCGGCATCGGCCCCATCACCCATTACGATCCCGCCGCTCAGAAGGTGAAGCTGGCGGCAGAGGTGAAGGGCTTCGATCCGGAGGCCCTGCTGGGCCGTCAGGAGGCCAAGCGCATGGGCCGGTTCACCCAATTCGCCGTGGCGGCGGCACGGGAAGCCCTGGCGGACGCCGGTCTTTCCGCCGCACAGGTAGACCCGGACCGCTGGGGCGTCATCATTTCCAGCGGCATCGGCGGTCAGGCCATCACGGAAGCGGAGCACAGCCGGGGCCTGGAAAAGGGCTTTGACCGTGTGTCCCCCTTCTATGTCCCCACCGCCATCTGCAACATGGCGGCGGGCCAGGTGGCCATTGACGCCGGGTTCCGGGGCATGTGCTCCTGCCCCGTCACCGCCTGCGCCGGGGGCACCAACGCCGTGGGCGACGCCTTCCACTACATCCGGGACGGCTATGCTGACGGCATGCTCTGCGGCGGCACGGAGGCCGCCATCACCCCCCTGGCCATGGGCGGCTTCACCTCCATGAAGGCCCTGACCCAGACGGAGGACCCCAACCGGGCCTCCATCCCCTTTGATGCGGAGCGCAGCGGCTTCGTCATGGGCGAGGGGGCAGGCGTTCTCCTGCTGGAAGAACTGTCCCATGCCCAGGCCCGGGGCGCGAAGATCTACGCGGAGATCATTGGCTACGGTGCCACCTGCGACGCCCACCACATCACCGCCCCCCTGCCGGACGGCAGCGGCGGCGCCAAGGCCATGGCCCTGGCTCTGGCGGACGGCGATACCGCCCCGGAGCAGGTGGGCTACATCAACGCCCACGGCACCTCAACCCACCTCAACGACGCCGGGGAGACTGCCGCCGTGAAAACGGTGTTCGGTGCCCACGCCTATCAGCTGGCCGTCAGCTCCACCAAATCCATGACGGGCCACATGCTGGGGGCCGCCGGAGCCGTGGAGGCCATCTTCACCGCCCTGGCCCTGCGGGACGGCTTCCTGCCCGCCACCATCCACTATCAGACCCCGGACCCTGCGTGCGATCTGGATGTGGTGCCCAACGAGGGCCGTCCGGCGGACATCCGGTACGCCCTGAGCAACTCTCTGGGCTTCGGCGGACACAACGGCAGCCTGCTGCTGAGAAAATGGGAGGACTGACATGGGCCTGCAGTTAAATTCCAACGAGATCGCGGACATTCTCCCCCACCGTTACCCCTTCGCCCTGGTGGACCGCATCACCGACGGGGAATCGGGGGCCTGGGCCAAGGGCATCAAGTGCGTCAGCGTGGGCGAGCCGTTTTTCTGCGGCCACTTCCCCCAAAAGCACGTCATGCCCGGCGTGCTGATCTTAGAGGCGCTGGCCCAGGTGGGGGCCGTGGCGATCCTGTCCCTGCCGGAGAACCGGGGGAAGATCGCCCTGTTCGGCGGCGTGAAAAACGCCCGCTTCAAGCGGCAGGTCATCCCCGGAGACGTTCTGGAATTAGAATGTACCCTCACCAAGCGCCGGGGTCCGGTGGGCATCGGCGTCTGCACCGCCACGGTGAACGGCGAACTTGCCTGCACGGCGGAGCTAATCTTCGCCATTCAGTGATGCCCTTGCCTTTTTCCGCCGGAATTGCTATACTGAATGTCAGATTTGTGCTCTGCGGAAAGGGAATGTGCTATGCTGAATCAGGCCTTTAACGAAGTGTATACAAAGTTCAAGCTCCATTTTTACCAGGAGATCTTCCGCCGCTTTCAGGACAGGGAGGCCAGTCTCACCACCGTGGAGACCTTCTGCATGGAGAGCATCATGGCCCTGGGACGGCCCTCGGTGAACGAGTTCGCCACCTTTATGCGCATCTCCCCGCCCAACGCCGCCTACAAGGTCAACAGTTTGGTGAAAAAGGGCTATATCCGCAAGGTCCAGTCCCCCTCCGACCGCCGGGAATACCACCTGGAGGTCACCCAGAAGTACGTCGACTACTACAACATCTCCTCCACCTACATGGCGGAGGTCATGGACCGGATCGTCCGCCGCTTCCCCGCCGAGGACTGCGCCAAGCTGGAGGAGATTCTCACCGTGGTCAGCCAGGAGCTGATGCCGGAGATCCCCCTGCCCAGCCAGACGACTGCTGCAGAATAAGCAAGTCCCCCAGGCCGATGGCCTGGGGGACTTTTTTCATAGAACGGCTCCTTACAGATACGAACCCCGGCGCTGAACAGCGCCGGGGTTCGCTTTTCGACTTGTTCTGCCGGGAAATCAGCCCTTGATCTCCACAATGCGGATCACGCCGTCGTAGGCGTAGAGGTTCATGGTGCCGCCGTAATTCTTGGCGGCGTCCAGGTCCTCCATCCACTTGCCGGTGTCGGCATTGTAGCACTGCACATCGGAGGGGACCTTGCTCAGCTTGCTCATGGTAGCAAAGCTGGTGAACATGAGGTTGCCCTGAGAACTGGTCTTGATGCTCACCGCCACAAAGGTGCCGGTGCTGACGTTGTTGCCGCTGTTGATGGGGCCATAGCTCTTATCAGCCGTCTGAATGGTGATCTTCTGATCTGTTTTCTCTCCGGTATCCGGATCTCGTTCAAACTCTACTACCGCGCGGCCATAGATCACGTTGTCGGACAGGCTGTTATTGAGCACGATGAGATCGATCTCACCGGCCCAGTTGGTCCGGGCATAGGAGATATTGCCGGAGCGGATGCTGCTCTGGCTCAGCTCCGCCAGGGCCACCTGCTTGCCGCCGTCAAAGATCAGCACGTTGTCCGCCAGCTTCTTGCCGCCCAGGGTCCCGGCCCGGACATCCAGGTCGCCGCTGACCTTGCCAGAAACCGCCCGGAGGCTCAGCTTGCCCTTATTGCCGCTCTTGGTGCTGGTGACGTTCACCACGCTGTTTTCGTAGCCGCTGCCGCTGCCATTGATCTTCACCAAGGTGCTGCCGCAGATCAGCTGCATACTGCCGCTGCCGTCCACCACGGCCAGAGCGTTGCTCCGGGCGCCGCTGGCGCTGGAATCCACGGCTCCGGCCACCTGGCCGTCCGCCGTCAGCAGCAGGGTCATCTGCTGGCCGGGCTTGAAGTGGGTCAGGGACTCCACAGCGGTGGGCAGCACATTCAGCTCCGTGCCGCCCAGCACCGTAACTGTAGTAGGATTGCTGGGAGAAGGTGTGCAGTCCTCATAATACACAGATACCTTCGTATCGCACACGATCACTGCATTGGTAGCGGAGGCGTAGGTTGCCACATCGTACTTTTTCAGTTCCTTTACAGAGGCGGGGCTGCCGTTTTTGTAAATGGTGTAGCTGTTGCTGCCCGCCAGGGAATCCAGACCCAGGGCGGAGCCGTTGGCCCCGATGATGACCGCCGCGTTGGAAATGCCGCTGGTGCCGGTGATCGGCAGGAAGGTCAGAATATCGCCGTCGCCGTTGAGGACCACCTTGCCCTTGGAGCCGATGAGGCTGGTGGAGGTGACAGGGTGGGCCATAGTGTAGGTCTTGCCCCCAGCAGTCAGGGTACCCTTTCCGGCGTCCAGATTGGTGAGGTAGGCCTCTTCCTTCTCCGGGGTAAAGCTGAACAGCACCACGGCTCCCTCGCCGGTGCCCCGCTTGGCCTCAAAGAGGTTCAGGAACAGCTTGGCCGCCTGGCCCCGGGTCAGGGCGCTGTAGGCAGAGGTGATGCCGGTGGACTTCAAAAGGCCGCAGGTCTGGGCCTCGGCCATGTAGCCCTGGGGCCACACGCCGCCCATGTTCTCGTCCTTATAGCCCAGGCCCCGCATGAGAATGGTCACCGCCTGTCCGGTGGTCACGGTCTGGTTGGGCTTGAATTTGCCGTCGGCAAATCCGGCGATGACGCCCTTCTTGGCCGCCATGTTGATGTAGGAGGCCGCCCAAAGGGAGGGCTTCACGTCCGGGAAGATGGTGACGGTGGAGTACCGCCCCAGCTCGCTGCTGCCGTCCATGGCGTAGACCGCCATTTTGCAGAACTGAGCCCGGGTCAGCACGGCGTTGGGCCGGAAGGTGCCGTCGCCATAGCCATCCAGCACCCCCATGAGCCGCAGGGTCTCCACGGCGGTGGCGGTGTAGTTGTCGGTGATGTCGGAAAAGCGGGTGGTAGCCGCGGAGGCCGCCCCGGCGGGGACCACCAGCAGCGACGCCAGCATGCTGACCGACAGCAGCCATGTCAAAAGTCGTTTTTTCATTGTTCTCTCTCCTTTTACTCCGCCCGCAGGGCTTCCACAGGCTGCAATTTGGATGCCTTGGCCGCCGGGTAGCTGCCGAACAGCACCCCCAGGGCCACCGACAGCCCGAAGGCCGCCAGCGTCACCCATGTGGCCGGGAAAATCGTCATCTGGAACAGGATCTTGCCCAGGACCAGGCTGCCGATGGTGCCGAAGATGATGCCCACGATGCCGCCCATGCCGCAGAGCATGCCGGACTCAATGAGGAACTGGGCCACAATGCTGCTCCGCTGGGCACCCAGGCTCCGGCGGATACCGATCTCTCGGGTCCGCTCCGTCACCGTCACCAGCATGATGTTCATGATGCCGATGCCGCCCACCAGCAGGGAGATGGCGGCGATGCCGCCCAGCACCAGGGAGATCATGGTCAGCTGCTCGTTCTGATAGTCTGCCCAGCGGTTCTCTTTCTGGACCTCATAATCACCGATAGACTGGTCCACCACGCCGGAAAGGTAGCCGCCGATCTCGGAGATGGCGGTATTCATGCTGGCGTCATCCTTGGCCTTGACCAAAAAATCCGTGGGAGCCGCATCCCCAAGCAGACGGGTGGCAGTATAAGGGAAAATGATGAAGTTGTCCGTCTGATAGGCGGAGGGGGTGTCCGGCTCCACCCGGGCGCCGTATACGCCTACTACCTCAAAGCTGTTGCCGTTGACCTGCATGACCTGCCCCACAGGGTTCGCCGTTCCAAAAAACACCTTGGCTGCCTGGGCGCCCAGGACGCAGATCTGGTTGTACTTCTCGCAGTCCAGCCACGCCAGATCCCGGCCCTTTGCCACCGCCAGATTGTTGCAGGCGCTGTACTGGTCGGAACCATAGTAAAGCTGTGGAGGACCGCTGGTTACATTGTATTGCTCGTCGTATTTCCACTCCATATTGGCCGTGCTTTTGGTGCCGTAGACCACGGTAGCGTTTGAACTGCTGTTGGGGGTGATGCCGATGATGGAATCCTTCAACGCGGAGCAGAATTTATAGAGGCCGGTAAAATAGTCCTTGGAGATCTGATTGCCGTCCTCATCATACATCCAGGAATAAACGCTTACCGTAATGCGGTTGGAACCCATTGCGGCAAACTGCTCCATGGTTTTGGCCTTCATGCCCTCCATGGTGGAAACGATGGTCATGACGGCGGCGATGCCGATGAAGATGGAAAGGATGGTCAACGCGCTGCGGCCCTTTTTGCCGCAGATGGAACGCCAGGCCATCTTAAATGCCTGCCCGATATTCAATACCAATCCACCTCCTGGGGGTGATCCTCGATGATCTTGCCGTCAGCGATCCGCACGATGCGCCGGGCCGTGGCGGCAATGCCGTTATCGTGGGTAATGAGAATGACGGTGCTGCCCTCTTTATTCAGCTGCTGGAGAAAGCCCAGCACCTCGTGGCCCGTCCGGGAATCCAATGCGCCGGTAGGCTCATCCGCCATGATGATGGGCGGATGGGTGGAAATGGCCCGGGCGATGGCCACACGCTGCTGCTGGCCGCCGGACATCTGGGTAGGCTTATGCTGCGCCCGGTCGGCGAGACCCACGCGGGTCAGCGCCTGTATCGCCAGCTCCCGCCGGTCAATGGGGTCGATGCCCTGATAGATCAGCGGCAGCTCCACGTTTTCCAGCACCGTCAGATTCTGGATCAGGTTGTACTGCTGGAAGATAAACCCGATCTGCTTGTTGCGGATGCGAGAGAGTTCCTTGTCGGTCAGCTCCCGGACGTCCACGCCGTCCAGGCGGTAGGTGCCCCGGGTAGGGATGTCCAGGCAGCCCAGCACATTCATCATAGTGGACTTGCCGGAGCCGGACTGGCCCACCACCGCCACAAATTCACCCTTTTCCACATCCAGCGAAACGCCATCCAGGGCCCGGACCTCGCTCTCAAGGCCCTCGCCGTAGATCTTATAGACGTCTCGCAGTTCGATCAGCTTCGCCATGGCTTAACCCCAGGACGTGGCTACATCGGAAACCATCTGGGTATAGACCGTGTCGCCCTCGTTCAGACCGGATTTGATCTCCACATTGTAGGTATCCTGGATGCCGAGCTCCACCTGAACGGGGTAGAAGCCGGAGGGGATCTCCTCATCCTGATAGGGCAGCTCCAAGGCGTTGTCCGGCTGGCTGTCCGCCTTGATGTAGACCACGGTGGCGGAAGAGCCGTCCTCCAGGCCCACGGTGCGCACCGCCTGGATGGGCACCAGCAGACAGTTGTCGTTCTGGCTGGCCTGGATCTCATAGTTCACATAGCTGTTGACCTGCAGGGTGCCCTCCGTATTGTCGGCGGAAATGGTGATGGGATAGGAGGCCACGCCGTTGTTCACCGTGCTGGAAAGGCTCACGGTTTCCACAGTGCCGAAGGCGCTGGTGCCCCACTGGTCCAGGTTCACGGACATACCGGTCTTGATGTAACTGATGTTCCGCTCGTCCACGGTGGCACTGATGGTCACGGTGGAGGTGTCAGAAATGGTCACCAGGGTGGTGTTGGCAGCCAGCTCCTGGCCCTGGGTCACGGACAGGCCGATGACCTGGCCGGAAATGGGAGCCACAGCGTTGCAGTTGTCCAGATTCTTCTGGGCGGCCTCCAGCTTTTTCTGGGCTTCTTCCAGGTTCTGCTGGGCGGTAAAGATTTCCGTTTCGCTGTCCTCACCGTCGATGCGCACCAGTACCTGGCCGGGCTTCACGGAGAGATAGTCCACCAGGCTGCTGGAAATGACCGTACCGCTGACGGTGGAGTTCAGGTCGCCCACCCGGTAATATTCCAGCTTGGCGGCCTCGTAAGGATACACGGTCTCGCCGTTCACTGTGGCGGTGGCGGTAGCCACCATGTCCTTAGCCAGTACGCCCTCGTTGGGGATCACGATCTCGGCGGAGAAGAGCTTGGAGCCCTCCGGCGTGATGCGGCTGACCATGTGGACCGCCTCCACAGTGCCCTCCACCGTGGTCATCAGAGCGGGGATGGAGACCTGCACCTTCTGCCCCGCCTTCAGCTCCCCGGCGTAGGCGTAGCTGTAATACTGCTCCAGCCGCATCCGGGTATCGTCCGCCAGGGTCGCCACCTTGGTGCCCTTGCTGATCTCGTCGCCAGGGTTCAGAGTCACCACATCCATCAGCTTACCGGCATAGGAGGGTGACAGGTTCAGCCCGGCAATATCCTTTTGCAGGGTGTTGATCTGCTTCTGGTAGCCCTCCACCGCGTCCCGGGCCTTCTGGACCTCGGTGGAGGCATTGGGGGAATCGATGGTGAACAGGGGGTCCCCCTGCTCCACCTGCTGGCCCTCCTCCACGAACACGTCCATAACCGTGCCCGCCGTAGTCAGGCTGATGGTCTCGCTGTTTTTGGCCTTCACCAGGCCGCTGCCATCCACCACAGAGTTGATGGAGCCATAGGACACATCAGCCGTGCCCACCTCGCTGCTGGCGCCGCCTTTTTTCTTGAAGAACAGCACGCAGCCCACGATCAGGGCGATGACCACCACCAGGGCGATGATCCGGCGGATCAGGCGCCGCCGCTTTTTCTTGTCAGCCGGACTCTTTCCCGGCTTTTTCGCTACCGGGGCAGGCTCTGCCGCCGGAACGGCCGCTTCCGCCTGGGTTAGCTCCTTTTTCTCTTCCATGATCTCTGCCATGTCATTTCTCCTTTACAGTTCACAAGGGCCGTAGGCCCGCTTCCTTTCAGTCCATTTATGCTATAATAGTTAAGAGGGCAAATCAACAACAAAACAGTAACAAATTTTTGCGGCTGATCTCTCTCAATGGAATAGACGGTCCCAGGCCCCAAAAGGTTCCGCAAGGCTATAAAAAAAGGCCGCTTCCGCCGGAATTTTCCAGCGGAAGCGGTTTGATTCAAATTCAGGCAGTCAGCTTTTTGGCGCTCATGCGCTGGAGCAGCACAATGCCGCCCACCACGATGAAGCCAGCCACGTCGGAAGCGGTGCCGGGGATCATCATGCACAGGCCGCCGGCCACCAGAGCCAGGCGGAACAGCACGGGGATCTTCTTGTAGAGATAGCCGTTGAGGGCCGCGGCGATGCCGAACAGACCCAGCAGGGCGCTGATGACGATCTGGACCACGGCCAGGGGGCCGGACACGTTCTCAAACAGCATGGCGGGGCTGTAGGCAAAAATGTAGGGCACCACAAAGGCGGCGATAGCCAGCTTGGTGGCGTTGAAGCCGGTCTTCATGGGGTTGGCCTTGGCGATGGCGGCGCCTGCGTAAGCGGCCAGGGCCACCGGCGGGGTGATGTCCGCCACGATGCCGAAGTAGAACACGAAGAAGTGGGCGGCCACCAGGGGGAAGCCCATCTGGATCAGGATGGGGGCGCAGGTGGAGGCCATGATGCAGTAGTTGGCGGTGGTGGGCACGCCCATGCCCAGGATGATGCAACAGACCATGGTCAGGGCCAGACCCAGGATGGTGGCGTCGCCCGCCGCCTGAACGATGGCGTTGATAAGGATGGAGGCAAGGCCGGTGACGGTGATGCATCCGGCGATCATGCCTGCCATGGCGCAGGCCACAGCCACGGTGATGGCGCCCTTGGCACCGGCCTCCAGGGCCTCCACGATCTTGCCGAAGGTCAGCCGTTCTTCCTTATTCAGGAAGCCCACCACAATGGCGGCCAGAATGGACACTGCCGCGGAGAACTGCATGGTGCGGGTACCGGAGGACACCAGCCAGATCAGCAGAGCCAGGGG
>ENA-UERS01000987-UERS01000987.1-human-gut-metagenome-genome-assembly--contig:-NODE-987-length-10080-cov-2.366390_pt1 | contig 10080 bp, 11 predicted proteins | sample MGYA00242991_ERZ507992 | MGnify/ENA primary metagenome ERZ507992 (study PRJEB26167, sample SAMN06115535) | human gut metagenome | host: Homo sapiens | place: China:Chongqing | collected 2015-10-24...
GGGCTGTCCCGCTTTCCTCTTGACAAAATCCGACAAACCGGATACTATAGAACCGCTATTGTGTAACATAGTGGCCTTTTTGGCAGAGAGAGGAGATCGCGCCATGGAGCTGACCCGGGCGGTGGGGGAGAATATCAAGCGCATCCGCAAGAGCAAGAAGCTCAGTATGGAGCGGCTGGCGGCGGAGGCCGGCGTGTCCCGCTCCATGCTGGGGCAGATCGAGCGGGGGGAGGCCAACCCCTCTGTGGGGCTGCTGGGCAAGCTGGCCGGGGCATTAAAGGTCCCGGCGGAGGTGCTGCTGGAGAACGACGACTTCGAGCCGCTGCTGCTTCTGCGGGAGCTGGACAACAAGGCCGCCCGGCTGGATGGGGGCAAGGCGCTGTTGCGGCCCTCGCTGCCCTATGACGACGTGTTGCGGCAGGAGACGTTCTTTCTGGACCTGTACATCAGCGGCCGGTACGCGCCGGAACCTATGGTGCCCGGCTGCGTGTGCCTGGCCACCAGCCTCTCCGGCACGGTGCTGCTCCACGCGGAGGGGCAGGACTTCCAGCTGCTGGAGCGGGACGCCCTGCGGTTCGCGGCGGATCAGCCCTTCTGGCTGGAAAACCAGTTCAACGGCACCGCCCGGTTGCTGCTGACTTACCGTTATTTGAAATGAGGAGGATTTTTTCATGCACATTCGGACTGCCTCTCTGGCGGACGCGGCTGCCCTGGCGGCGGTGGAGGCCGCCTGCTTCCCACCAGCGGAGGCTGCCACGGCGGCGGAGATCACAGACCGTCTGGCCTACTACGCAGACCACTTCTGGCTGCTGGAGGAGGACGACGGCACGCTGGTGAGCTTTGTGGACGGCATGACCACCGACGAGCCCACGCTCCGGGACGAGATGTATGAAAACGCCGCCCTCCACGACGAGGACGGCACCTGGCAGATGATCTTCGGCGTCAACACCCTGCCGGCCTATCGCCGCCGGGGCTGCGCCGGAGCGGTGCTGGAGCGGGTGATTGCCGACGCCCGGGCCCAGGGAAGACGCGGCTGCGTCCTCACCTGTAAGGACAAGCTGGTCCACTACTACGAAAAATTCGGCTTTGTGAACGAGGGCGTCTCCCAGTCCACCCACGGCGGCGTGGTATGGTATGACATGCGCCTGACCTTTTGAAAGAGAAAGAGAACCCGCCGGCCATCAGGCCGGCGGGCTTGTCTTTGTTATGGCGGGAACTCAGTCACCCATAGGGGCGCCGCACTGGGGGCAGAACTTGCTGTCAGAGGCCGCGCCGCAGATGGGGCAGATCTTCTGGGCGGGAGCTGCTGCCTCAACCTCGGCGCCATCGTCCTTACGGGGTTTGCTGGCCTCCAGCTCGGCGATCTTGGCCTTAGAGGTGTTGACGGCCTCTACCAGGTCCCGGACGGCGTCGGGGATCTCCCCCTCGTACTCGCTGACGAACCACTCGCCTATGGTGCGGTAGTTCTTGTCGATCTCCCGCTGCTCCCCGGCGATGGCCATGGAGATGCGGGTCAGCTCCGCCGCGTCCTTGGCTTTATCCGCTGCCACGGCGGCCACATCCTTGGCCTTGTCGGCGGCCACGTAGGCCAGGTCCTTTGTCTTTTTGGTCAGATCCTCAAAAAAAGCCATGTCGATAAACTCCTTTCACCTGCGGACCAAACGCCGCACTGATCGTCTTCATTTCCGTTTCATGCCTCTCACTTGGCTTCAGTATAGCGCACTTTTCCACTGAACGCAACAAATTCCGGATTTGTTTACACATCGTTTTCAATCCACCGCAACGCCCGGTCCACTGCCCGGCGCCACAGGCGGTACTGGGCCTCGCAGGCGGCCTGGGGCCGCTGGGGCAGAAATACGTGCTGGCTGCGGCGCAGGGCAGCCACTTCCTCCAGACTGCCCCACACTCCGGCCGCCAGCCCCGCCAGGGCCGCAGCGCCGAAGGCAGTGGTCTCCACCTGGGCGGGTCGGTCCACCGGCAGTCGCAGCAGATCCGCCTGGGTCTGCATCATGATGTCGCTGACGGAGGCACCGCCGTCCACCCGTAATGTGGTGATGGGGCAAGGGGCGTCGGCGTTCATGGCCTGCACCAGATCCGTCACCTGGAAAGCGATGGCGTCCAGCACCGCCCGGGCAATGTGGGCCTTGGTGGTGCCCCGGGTCAGTCCCACGATGGTGCCCCGGGCATACATATCCCAGTAGGGCGCCCCCAGGCCCGTGAAGGCCGGGACCACCACCACGCCGCCACAGTCCGGCACGCTTTCCGCCAGCCGGTCGCACTCCGGGGCGGAGGAGATGAGCCCCAGTTCATCCCGCAGCCACTGGATGGTGCTGCCGGCGTTGAACACGCTGCCCTCCAGGGCATAGACCGTCTCCCCGCCCACCTGCCAGCCCACGGTGGTCACCAGACCGCTGCGGGACCGCACCGGCGTGCCGCCCACGTTCATCAGGGTGAAGCATCCGGTGCCGTAGGTGTTCTTCGCCTGACCGGGGGTGAAGCAGGCCTGTCCGAACAGGGCGGACTGCTGATCGCCCGCGCTGCCGCACACCGGGATGCCCGCCAGATCCTCCAACCCCGGCAAACCGGGAGCCAGATGGCCGTAGACCTCACTGTTGGACTTTGGCTCCGGCAGCAGGCTCATGGGAATTTCCAGGGCCCCGCACAGCTCCGGGTCCCATTGCAGGGTGTGGATGTTGAACAGCATGGTGCGGCTGGCGTTGGAGTAGTCCGTCACGTGGACCCGGCCCCCGGTAAGGTTCCAGATGAGCCAGCTGTCCACCGTTCCGGCGCACAGCTCCCCCCGCTCCGCCTGCTGGCGGACGCCGGGCACATGGTCCATGATCCATTTCAGCTTCGTACCGGAAAAATAGGCGTCAATGAGCAGTCCCGTCTTTTCCGTCACCGTTTCCCCCAGGCCCTCCGCCTTCAGCCGGTCGCAGATCTCCGCCGTCCGGCGGCACTGCCACACGATGGCGTTGTATACCGGGCGACCCGTCCGCCGGTCCCACAGAATGGCCGTTTCCCGCTGGTTGGTGATGCCGATGCCCGCGATGGCCTTGGGGTCGATGTGGGCGGCGTCCACCGCCTCCGCCAGGGCCCGGGAGGTAGTGGCCCAGATCTCCATGGGATCGTGCTCCACCCAGCCCGGCTGGGGGAAGATCTGCCGGAAGGGATACTGGGCCTTGGCCACGATCTCCCCCCGGCTGTTGAACAGAATGGCCCGGGAGGTGGTGGTCCCCTGGTCCAGCGCCGCGATATAAGTTTCCATCGGGAATTTCCTCCTCTGGTAATTTTTAAAAAAGCGTGGTACACTATGGTTTAACAGGATTTTACCATACACAGGAGGAAATTTCCATGGTGAAACGTGAATTTACCTTCCCCTCCGCCGACGGGAAAACCGCCATCCACGCGGTGGAGTGGCTGCCGGAAGGCACGCCCCGGGCGGTTTTGCAGATCGCCCACGGCGTTTCGGAATATGTGCTGCGGTATGAGGACTTTGCCCGCCACCTGACGGAGCGGGGCTTTGCCGTGGTGGGCAACGACCATCTAGGCCACGGCCTGTCCGTCGCCGACGGCGCCCCACGGCTGTACTTCGGCCCCAAGGGCAGCTGGAACTGGGTGGTGGAGGACATGGAGCAGCTCCGGAAGCTGACCCACGAAAAGTTCCCCAACCTGCCTTATTTCCTGCTGGGCCACTCCATGGGCTCCTTCCTGACCCGGACCTACCTTATCCGCTATCCCGGCACCGTGGACGCCGCCGTCATCATGGGCACCGGCTATATGAACGCTGCCGCGACGGCGGCCAGCCTGGCGGTCATCAACGCCGAATGTCTCCGGAACGGCGCATCCAAACCCAGCGCCGTGGCCACCCAGGCCTCCTTCGGCATCTACAACCGCCGCTTTGCCCCCAACCGCACCTCCATGGACTGGCTGTCCCTGAACCCGGACAATGTGGACGCCTACCTGAAAGACCCCCTCTGCCAGGGCAACGCCTCGGCGGGGCTGTTTCGGGAGATGCTCTCCGGTATTCGCTTTGTCTGCAAGGAGGAGAACATCCGCAAAATGAACCACCACACCCCCATCCTCTTCATCTCCGGGGCTATGGACATGGTGGGCGACTGCTCCAAGGGCGTGGAGCGGGCGGCCGCCGCCTTCCGGAAGGCCGGGATGCGGGACGTGACGGTGAAGCTCTATCCGGAGCTGCGCCACGAGGTTTTGAAAGAGGCCTGCCGTGAGCAGGTCTACGGCGACATTGACCGCTGGTTGGAAAGCAAGCTGGCCGCCATTCACTGAGTTCTCATTTCCCCAGCCGGGCCGATTTTTCGGCCCGGTTTTTATTTTCCCTCTTGACAATATCGATATTCGATAGTATGCTGTAAACAGAAATATCGAATATCGATAGTGAGGAGGTGGAACTGTGGCCCGGGAAAAATTCCAGACCCTGACGGAGCAGATGTTCTACGTGCTGCTGGCCCTCCGTGAGGAATGCTGCGGCACCGACGTCATGGCCCGCATCGCCAACCTCACCCAGGGCCGGGTGACGGTGGGCCCCGGTACCCTCTACAACCTGCTGGACAGTTTCCAGGCCACCGGCTGGATCATGGAGACGAAAACCGAGGGCCGGAAGCGGAGCTATCTCATCACCCCCGCTGGGGAGCAGGCCCTGGCAGACGAATACCAGCGGCTGCAAATCCTCTCGGAGGATTACCGCAGCTACATGGGCCGGAGAGGAGAGATCGAATCATGAAGAGAAAGAAATACCGGGAACTCAATCTCTATTCCTATTACGACCACGCGGGCATCGCCCGGCATCTGGAGGACATGGCCCGGCAGGGCTGGCAGCTGGAAAAGGCTGGAAGTACCTTCTTTACCTACCACCGCTGCGACCCGGCAGAGCTCCACTACGCCGTGGTGTACTTCCCCAAGGCCAGCCAGTTCGATCCGGAGCCTCCGGCGGAACAGCGGGAATTCTGGGAACTGTGCAAGGCCACCGGCTGGGAGCTGGTGACCAGCCGCTACCAGATGCAGATCTTCTGCAATCCGGCCAAGGACCCCACCCCCATTGAGACGGACCCGGTGGTGCAGGTGGAAAACGTCCGGGCCGCCATGAAAAAAGGCGCTGTCCGGGCAAACTGGTGCCTGCTGGCCTGTTCCCCGCTTCAGCTCTGGCTGCAATTCCGCTCTGCCTACACCATCCGGGATCTGCTGCTAAACACTTTTACCCTGTCGGCTATTCTCATCTGGCTGCTGGTGGGCATCAATGCCATTGTGGAACTGACCGCCTATTACCGCTGGTATCGAAAGGCCAAAGCCGCTGCCCGGGAGGAGGGCATCCTTCTCTCTCCCCGCAGCCGCAAGTGGTGGCAGATACTGCGGATCATGTTCCTTGTGGTCATTGTCACCATCAACCTGCCCATCCTGTTCCTGGACCCCTCCTGCAGTCCGTCTACCCGTATGGTCATTTTGGTCAGCTTTTTCTGCTACGCAGTACTGCTACTGATCATCTACGGCAGCCGGCAGCTCATGAAGAAAAAGGGCTTCTCCGCCGAAGCCAACATGGGGCTGAATATCCTCATTGCCATTGTAGGCACCTTTGTTCTCATGGGCGGCCTGATCTGGATGAGTTTCCGCGTCGCTGACGATCCCAGTCTGAATGGCCATCAAAATGCGGAAACCATTTCCTACACGCGGGAAGGTCGAACCTATACCTATGACTTTTACCGCGACAGCCTTCCTCTGACAGTGGAGGACCTGTCCGACATGGAGCCCGATCCGGACTATTCCCGCCGGATGGATGTCAGCGGTACGCCGCTGCTGCGGGAGTATGACATTCGGCAGGTGATCCCCTATTATTCGTACTCAGACGCTCCCGAACTGACATATACCGTCTGGGAGGTGGGGGAAAGCAGTCTCTATGGGCCGGTAAAAAAGTCCTTTTTCAAGGATACTGTCTACACCTTTCACGGACAGATCGACTTTGTGATCCCCCACGGCTGGGTGGCTGTGGACGCCGCCCCCTGGGGCGCTCTGGACGCCTACCAGTACCATGACGAGGACGGCCAGCCCTATGGCTCCTATCTCCTGTGCTACGACAGCCGCTTTGTGGAGATCTCTTTCGATGCTTGGAATGCCGCGCCGCCCACAGCGGAACAAATGACGCTTGTGGGCAAGGTTCTCGGCTCCGGCCCCCTGTCCTGACCCAATTTCTATAAACAAACGCCCGGAGCAGTGCTCCGGGCGTTTATTCGTCCATCTTTACTTGTCCGCCAGCTTTTCCAGCGCGGACTTGGCGGCCATCTGCTCCGATTCCTTCTTGCTGTGACCGCTGCCCTCACCGATGGCGGCGCCGTTGAGCCGCACCTCGGTGACGAAGGTCTTGGCGTGGTCGGGGCCTTCCTCCCGCACCATGCAGTAGGTCAGCTCCTGACCCGCCTGCCGCTGGACCCGCTCCTGGAGCAGCGTCTTATAGTCCCGGCGGCGCTCCTCCACCACCTCTTCCCGCTCCACATCCAGCAGGACCCGGTGGATCAGCTCCGACGCGGCGGTGATGCCGCCGTCTAAGTACACAGCCGCGAACACGGCCTCGGTGGCGTCCGCCAGAATGGACGGCCGGCGGCGGCCGCCGCCTGCCTCCTCTCCCTTGCCCAGCTTCAAATAGCTGCCAAGGTCCAGCTTCTGGGCCACCTCATGCAGGCTCTGCTCGCACACCAGGGCCGCCCGGATGCGGGTCAGATCCCCCTCCGGCAGGTCCGGATGCCGGGCAAAGAGATATTCCGCCGTCACAAAGCCCAGCACGCTATCCCCCAGAAATTCCAGCCGCTCGTTGCTGCCCAGGCCCTGGGCCCGGTGCTCGTTGGCATACGAGCTGTGGTTCAGCGCCTCCCGCAGCAGCTGCTGGTTCCGGAAGGTATAATTCAGTTTTTTCTCCAGTTCCTGCATCCCAGATCACCTCATAAGGAAGCCCCGCGCGTGGCGGGGCATTGCTCCTTTTTTATTTCAGCTTGGACGCGACAAAATTCACCGCGTCGCCCACGGTCGTGAGCCCCGCCAGCTCATCCTCACCGGCCTCGCCCATATCAAATTCCTCTGCCATGGCCATGACCAGTTCCACCAGGTCCACGGAATCCGCCCCCAGATCCTCTTCAAAAGAGGTATCCGTGGTCACCTCGGAGGGTTCCAGTGCAAACTGTTCGGACACCAGGTCCCGCATAGTCTGAAAGATTTCATCAACTGACATACAAATTCACTCCTATGAGATATTCACAAAATCACGTGCTGATTAGCATGAAGCAATCATACGGCAATCCCATAGCCCTGTCAAGGGGGGCAGCCCTTTTTTATCCGTTCCTTTCCACCTTCATCTCATCGATGTGGGCTTCCACATCGGCGATGATGCCGCTCTGGGCATATTCCACCGCCCGGAACACGGCGTTGCGGATGGCCCGGGCATCAGAAGAGCCGTGGGCCTTCAGTACCGGCTTGCTGATGCCCAGGAAGGGCGTGCCGCCTACCTCGCTGGGGTCCAGCAGTTTTTTCACGTCTCCCAGGCTGTCCTTGACCAGCAGGGCCCCCAGCTTGCCCTTAGTGCTGGAGAGGAAGGCTTTTTTCATCTCGCCCAGCAGCAGCTTGGCGGTGCCCTCCACGGTTTTCAGCAGGATGTTGCCGGAGTAGCCGTCGGCCACGATGACGTCGGCCCCGCCCAGCAGGGCGGTGTTGGCCTCCACGTTGCCGATGAAGTTCAGCCGCCCCTCCCGGCCCGCCTCCTCCAGCAGGGCAAAGGTCTCATGCCGGAGGGTATCGCCCTTAGAGGGCTCGGAGCCGATGTTCAGCAGGCCCACCCGGGGCTTCTCCACCCCCATGAGCCGCTGGGCGTAAAAGCTGCCCAGATAGGCGAATTGCAGCAGGTACTCCGGGGTGCAGTCGGCGTTGGCGCCGCAGTCACAGAGGATGGCGTGGCCTGTGGCGGTGGGGATCACCGGCCCCATGGCCGCCCGGCGGATGCCCCGGATGCGCTTGACCAGCAGGGTGGCCCCTGCCAGCAATGCGCCAGTGGACCCGGCGGAGATGAAGGCGTCGCCCTCGCCGTTTTTCAGCATGGTCAATCCCACCGTCAGGGAGGAGTCCTTCTTGCGCTTGAAAGCGGTGGCAGGGTCGTCGCACATCTCCACCACCTCCGTGGCGTTCACGATCTCCACGCCCTCCGGCAGCGGCCCGGTCAGGCAGGCCCGGATGGCCTCCTCCCGGCCCACCAGGGCGATCTCCGCGCCGCACTGGGCGTGGGCCTCCAAAGCGCCCTCCACGATGGCCTGGGGAGCGTTATCGCCGCCCATGGCATCTAAAATGATCTTCATTGGCAGTTTCCTCCTTTCAGGGGAACAAGCTCCGGCTGATCACAGCCGGAGCGGGGTTTTCTCTCTGCTGGCTGGCGGTGGCGAAGTGAATCCGCCCTCGCCAAGGTTTCGCTGTGCGAAACACTTATACGCCGCTGATGCGGCGGGCTCGCGCTGCTCGCCAGGGCAAGCGGATCAGGCCAGAATATCCGTCTTTTTCTCCTCCAGGATCGCCAGCGCACGCTGGGAAATCTCGGCGTTCTTATTCCGCTTGCCCTTTACAAAGTGGTCCAGGGGCGGGATGATGCCGAAGTTGATGTTCATGGGCTGGAACTGGGTGACGGATTCGTTGGAAATATACAGGGCCAGGGCGCCCACTGCCATCTCCCGGGGGAAGTCCACAGGGGGCTGCCCCTTCAGGCGGCGGGCCGTCTCAATGCCCACCAGAAAGCCGCTGGCGGCGGACTCCACATAGCCCTCCACGCCGGTCATCTGTCCGGCAAAGGCAATACGGGGTTCCTTTTTCAGCCGGTAGTACCGGTCCAGCAGCCGGGGAGAATCCAGGAACGTATTCCGGTGCATGACGCCGTACCGCAGAAATTCCGCGTTGTGCAGGGCGGGGATCATGGAAAACACCCGCCGCTGCTCCGGGAATTTCAGGTGGGTCTGGAAGCCCACCAGATTGTAAACGGTGCCCTCGGCGTTGTCCCGCCGCAGCTGCACCACGGCGTAGGGCCAGCGGCCCGTCCGGGGATCGTCCAGCCCCCGGGATTTCAGGGGACCGTACAGCAGGGTGTCATGGCCCCGGCGGGCCATGACCTCCACGGGCATACAGCCCTCAAATACCATCTTGTCCTCAAAGCCGTGGACCGGGGCCTCCTGGGCCGTGGTCAGCTCCTTCCAGAAGGCGTCGTACTCCTCCTCGGTCATGGGGCAGTTGACATAGTCCGCCGTTCCCCGGTCATACCGGGAGCCGAACCAGGCCTTGTCCATGTCCACGCTCTCGGCGGTGACCAGGGGGGCCGCCGCGTCGTAGAAGTGGAGGGCGGTGTCCGCCCCCAACAGGGACTGGAGCCGCTCCGCCAGGGCGTCGGAGGTCAGGGGGCCGGAGGCGATGATGACCTCCCCCTCCGGGATCTCCGTCACCTCGCCGGGCACCACCGTGATATTGGGGTGGCTGCGGATCTTCTCCGTCACCAGCCGGGCAAAGCCGTGGCGGTCCACCGCCAGTGCGCCGCCGGCCTCCACCCGGGTGGCGTCGGCGCACTGCAAAATCAGGCTGTCCAGCCGCCGCAGCTCTTCCTTCAGAAGGCCCACGGCGTTTTCCAGCGCAGCGCCCCGCAGGGAGTTGGAGCAGCACAGCTCCGCGAAGTATTCCGTTGTGTGGGCGGGGGGCATTTTCTCCGGCTTCATCTCGTGAAGCTCCACCTGGATCCCCCGCTGGGCCAGCTGCCAGGCACATTCGCTGCCGGCAAGGCCCGCGCCGATGACTGTTACCTTCATGTTGAATATCCTTTATCTCCGGGCCGGAAAGGGGTCATTCCGCCGCCTTTTCGGCCTTTTTCGTTGTCTTTTTTGCAGTGGTTTTCTTCGCGGCAGTCTTGGCCGCCGTTTTTTTCGCCGTGGTCTTTTTGGCCGCAGGCTTCTTTTCCGCGTCGCCGTCCTCCGCCTTTTTCGCGGTCTTTTTCACGGTGGTTTTCTTTGCGGCGGTCTTGGTTGCGGTCTTTTTGGCAGCTGTCTTCTTGGCAGG
>ENA-UERS01000988-UERS01000988.1-human-gut-metagenome-genome-assembly--contig:-NODE-988-length-10077-cov-3.004500_pt1 | contig 10077 bp, 6 predicted proteins | sample MGYA00242991_ERZ507992 | MGnify/ENA primary metagenome ERZ507992 (study PRJEB26167, sample SAMN06115535) | human gut metagenome | host: Homo sapiens | place: China:Chongqing | collected 2015-10-24...
GACGCCATGGCATCAAGTACATCTTTTATAGTGTTTCCTTGTACTTTAAATACTCCATAAAAACGTTTATCTTGCAAGGAGTCTGCAACAATTATTTCAACCCCATAACTGCGCATTAAACGTTTGGCTATGTGTTTAAGAGGTAATTCATCAAAAAACAATTCATCATTAATCCACGTATTAGAACGTTTGGCTTTCGTACTTGTTTTTTTCATTTCACCTGTTGCCTTGTTCATCACCATTTTTTCATCTGGTTTCAAATAAAGCTCAGGCATACATTTTATCTCATTATGCAGGGCTACTTTTCCTTCCATGAGGTTCACAATAGCTTCATCATCATCTGGATAGTTACGAAAATTAAATTTTGTTCCTAAGACCTTCAGATTAACTTCCTTTGTCCTTACCTCAAATGGAATATCAGGGTTACGAGTTACTTCAAAATATCCTTCACCTTCCATTTTCAATCGGCGGTCATCTACTCCAAAACCTTGAGAATAAACAATCTTCGAACCTGCATTCAACCACACCAATGTTCCATCCGGAAGATATAGTTTGGTACGAGCTCCCAGTGGAGCTTCAACTACAATATCAGCAAAAGTTTGCTTTACAGACTCTTTTCCTTGCCAGTATCCGGCAAAAGGCAACAGCATGATTAAAATAACCGCTGCTACACGTACCCATGTCTTCCAAGACAGTCTTCGCATTTGCTCATCAGAACGTTTAGCTTTATTTATACGCTTTTGAAACAATTCAAATGCTTTATCCTTATCAAAAACACAAGTTTCATCCGCAATACAGGAAGAAAACCATATTTCAACTTTATTTTTTACATAAATACGATTTTCTTCTGATTCAGAAGCCCAGTCCTTTAACTGCGCAAACGCCTCCTTATCTAATTTACCGGATAGGTACTGGGTAATAAGCAAATCTATATCGTTATTTTTCTCTGTTTTCATATTCTAAAAAGGTCCTTTTACTATAAAGACAAAAAATCAGAATTAAAGGGTAGTCAAAAAAAGACATTTTTTTAATTCTGATTAAATTTTACTTGCTTTTATTCAGAGATTTTTCCATAATCTGAACTAAACAACACTGGTAATATATTAAATTACAACCAAATACATTAAAAAAAGGAAATAGTTAAATGAAATTTATGCACTCATGAAAATATATATGATAAGTAACTTCAAATAATTCCCCAAACGCTTTTGGAGAAAAGCCAATGCATTTTTTATATGGTACTTGACAGTATTAACAGATATACCAAGTTCATCGGCTATTTCTTCATACTTTTTTTGTTCAAAACGACTCTTATAAAATACTCTTCGACACTCCAATGGTAGTTCGTCTATACTACGCTTCAGTTCATCTTCCAGTTCTTGTTCTAAAAGCATACCTAACGGCTGTTTATCATCAACAAACAGAAAGTCTAAAAAATCCATACTTTCCGGTGACAAAAAAGAAGAAAGATGAAGTTCTTAACGATGACTTTGCGATTGTAGTTCATTCAGACAACGGTTACGTACGGCACGCATTAAATAAGCACGGATAGAATAACGAATCTCAACTTCACTCCGATGTTCCCATAAATAAAAAATAACATCATCTACAACTTCTTCTGCTAAAGCTGCATTATTTAAAATCTGATTGGCAAAACGGCACAGCAATACGTAGTGACGATCATAAAGCAAACGGAATGCTTTTTCATCACCCTTACGAAGTTTTTTGATTAATTGCTCCTCCATCACATACATCATACTACCTTTCTCTTACATAAGTCTTTTTATCAGAACCTACACCTGTAACAGTTACCCGTTTCCAGTGAGAAGGAAGCGCTGACGGAAGCTGGACGATTCCTTCATCCGTAATCTGGAGTCCACAAAAGCCATTCAATACAGCCTGCAATAAACCTCCTGCTCCAGTCATAAAATATGGATTGTTACTTGTGGGAGTTTCCGAAATAACTCCGAAAGGCTTTTTCAGATTGGGCTCATAACAACGACGAAACATCTCGTATGCTTTATCTGCTTCTCCCATACGAGCATACTGTACGCAATAAACAGAGTACGACATAGCCGGTCCATCTTTTTGGTCTATACGCTCGGCATAATATTCCAAATCTTGTCTCTGTCTGTATTCATCAGTTATCACCCCTAGTGGATAAGCTAGCAGATTTGCATCAGCTTGTTTGATCATTTCGCCTTTATAAGTGGAATGCTCACGTGTCACACCATTTTCGAATTGTAATATGCGGATATTTTCTCCAATCTCCCGCCATATTTCCGGAACCTTTTCTCCACAAATCTCAGCAGCCTGACAAGCATACTTAAGCGCAAGTGACGCTGCACCGTTAGTAAACGCATTATCCGTAACACCGTTTGCATATTCATCAGCTCCGGTCACGTTATGAATTGAATATGAACCATCCTGATTGCGAGTAACACGACTTGCCCAAAAGTCTGCAATTTCTTTGAGCAGTGGATAACCTTCACGTTGCAGCCAACGCATATCACGAGTTACACAATAATAATTCCAGCAGGCAATTCCTATGTCGGCTGTAATATGATGTTCAAACGGACCGGTCAATGCATGAGTAGGCGTAGCTTCTTCACCAGAATCATCACTCTCCCACGGGAACATTGCTCCCCGATAACCATATGCCAATGCTTTTTTACGAGCAGCAGGAAGACGGTCAAAGCGATAATCAAGCATTGACCGGGCTATATCCTGATTCAACAGAAGCATAGGGGGATACATCCACAATTCTGTATCCCCAAAGATATGTCCATTATATCCCTGCAACGATAATCCCATAGGAGGGATACTTAAGCGACTACCTCCACGACAAGAAGAATATAAATTAAATAAGGCAAATCTTACGATACGCTGTGCGTCATCATCTCCTTCAATACGTATATCACCTTGCCATAGTTCATCCCAAAGACGATAATGTGCCTGCATCAATGCTTCTTCTCCCTCATGCACTGCATAAATTACCTGCCGCTCTGCTTCATTATAGGGATCAAAAAAATCACGTGATGAACATACGCTTCCTACTAAAGAGAAACAAAATGTTTCTCCCTTTTTTAGCTGAATCGAAAAAAACAATTCCCGAGTAGCTTCATCATACATAGGCTTTATCTGTTCGCCATTGAAAAGAAAAGAAGAAGTAGAAGCTACCCGACGGTATCCAAACCGAGAAGTTGCATCCGATTCAAGCATGTACATACGATTTCCATCAGCTTCCATTTCACGATGCCGAATTGAAGATTGCGAATAATCGTCTGGAATACCCATTCCTGAACGGACTTCCAACAACATATCCTTACATGCCTGAACAGTCACACGAATTAAACCGGCATAAGGCAAATTGCGTAAAGCACACAACTCATAAGAAACATCTGCTTTTTCTAAAGTCTGGAAACTTGTTTGATGTACAGCACGACGCATATCTATCGTTTGTTGCCAGTCAGAGATATTTGAAGTATCAACTTTTTTATTGTCTATTTTCATAGAAAGACAAAACGGATTAATTCCTCTCATTACTCGACTAACAACATGGGGAGATGCAGCATCGAATACATGATTCAACATAACATGCTCTACAGCAAAAGGTTCTTTTTGAGGAAGAATCCCTATACATCCGTTTGCCATAGGAGCAGGAGCATATGGAGCTTGAATATCAACAGCATGCAGTTGCCATAGTCTTTCTTCTTCAGCTCTTATAGACGTTGCAGACAAGATTATTCCCAGTATAAAACATAGAGCATGTATTCTCATAGTAATTTTCATTCTGAAGTACATTTCTTATTATTTTCAATTCAGGCTTTGGCAAAGATACATTTTTCTTCAAAATAAAAATCAACTTCCTTGAGGGTAAAGCGAGCAGCAGTAATATTTTTCACGAAAGCAAGATATTACATAATAAAAATATCAAAGTTGACTTTCTTTACAACAAAATGTATTTAAACCTTATCAAACAGTTGACTGGCTGACCGAAAATTCATATTTTTGCACAATTAATTGAAATTACGTAATTTAGTTAAAATGAATCAAGAATTCGAGCTTATCGCCAAGACCTTCCAGGGACTGGAAGAAGTGCTGGCACAAGAACTCACCGAGTTGGGAGCCGGAAATATTGAAATCGGACGCCGTATGGTTTCTTTTACCGGTGACAAAGCAATGATGTATCGTGCTAATTTTTGCTTGCGCACGGCTATTCGTATCTTAAAACCAATCAAACATTTTACTGCAAAAACAGCAGACGAAGTGTATGAAGCTGTTAAAAGTATTGCTTGGGAAGACTATTTGGATAATATGAGCAGCTTTGCTGTTGATGCGGTAGTATTCTCCAATGAATTCCGTCATTCGAAGTTTGTTGCTTATAAGGTAAAAGATGCTATTGTCGATTATTTCCGTGAAAAGACAGGCAATCGTCCATCTGTACGTATTAGCAATCCGGATCTGGCTATTAATATCCATGTTGCAGAAGACCGTTGTACACTTTCACTCGACAGTTCGGGTGAATCACTTCATCGCCGTGGCTACCGTCAGGAACAAGTAGAAGCTCCTTTAAACGAGGTATTGGCTGCCGGAATGATTCTGATGACTGGATGGAGAGGCGAATGTGATTTAATAGACCCGATGTGTGGCTCTGGAACAATTCCTATTGAAGCAGCACTTATCGCACGCAATATTGCTCCGGGAGTATTCCGTAAAGAGTTTGGCTTTGAAAAGTGGCGTGACTTCGACCAGGATTTATTCGATTCAATCTATAATGATGATTCTAATGAACGTGAATTTAACCATAAAATTTACGGATATGACAACAATCCGAAAGCCAACGAAATTGCTGTGCACAATGTAAAAGCAGCAGGAGTAAGCAAGGATGTCATTCTAAAAATCCAACCGTTCCAGCAATTTGAACAGCCTAAAGAAAAGAGTATCATTGTGACTAATCCACCTTATGGAGAACGAATATCTTCTGATGATCTGCTAGGCCTATACCAAATGATTGGAGAACGCTTGAAACATGCATTCAGCGGCAATGATGCCTGGATATTAAGCTATCGTGACGAATGTTTCGATCAAATTGGACTAAAGCCATCAGTCAAAGTTCCTTTGTTTAATGGTTCACTGGAATGTCAGTTCCGGAAATATCAGATTTTCGATGGAAAATACAAAACCTTCCGTAGTGAAAACAGTGACAAAGAATTTAAGCCTAAGCGGGAAGGAAACGAAACCCGTCCACGGAAGCGTGCAGAAAAAGTAGAATATAAAGGAGATAAAAAAACAAGTTTCCGAACAGAGCGTAAGGAAAACGATAAGAAAAACTTTTCTCGCGAAAATCGTCCTTCACGTCCTTCTACTGATGACGGACGCCCTAAGCAGGCACCCGCACCTCGTTACATGCACCGTCGTCGTGCAAACGAAGAAAATACAGAAAATGAATAAGTAACGTATATCCACTGAAAATGAAGCGTATATTTCAAATAATAGCTCTATTCTGTATGATAGCAACAATTTCATCTGCCCAAGAGAAAAAAACATTCACCCTCAATGATGTAATACCGGGTGGAGATAATTATTTTAATCTTGTGCCGAAAAGCATGCCCGGACTACAATGGTGGGGTGATATATGTGTCCGTACAGATATAGAGAACATCAAAAAAATAGATACTAAAAGCGGAAAAGAAAGTATACTCGTCACACTGGAAGAGGTAAATGAAGCGCTGAAAAATGGCGAAATGCCTTACAAACTTACAAGTCATATCAAACCACTTCGTACACTGATGGCTGCTTCACTTCCTTGGGGTGACCGTAATGTGATTACTTTTACCCAGTATGACGACCGTACTCCCGGACAAAAGTACATGATATGGTATGACTTCAGCAAAAAGAAAATAGTCAATCTATTTAACCTGCAGGGAGAAGGCCCGACAAACTTCGATTTCTGTAAAGAAAATGGCTACATGGCATATACTATCGGGAATGACCTGTATGTAGCACATGAAAGGGATTTCAGCAGCATGGTTAACCCGAAAGTTACAGGTAATCAACAGCAGGAAAAGGATGTCGTATATGGCCAAGCTGTACACCGTAATGAGTTTGGTATCATGAAAGGTACTTTTTGGAGTCCGAAAGGTACTTACTTGGCTTTCTACCGTATGGACCAAAGTATGGTAACTGATTATCCACAGGTAAATACTACAGCACGCATTGCCGAGCTTGTTCCCGACAAATACCCAATGGCTGGTATGACAAGCCATAAAGTAACTGTCGGAATATACAATGTAAAAGATGGCAAGACAATTTATTTACAAGCCGGTGATCCTACTGACCGTTATTTTACTAACATCAGTTGGGGCCCTGACGAAAAGAGTATATTCGTTATCGAACTGAACCGCGACCAGAATCATGCACAACTGGTTCAATATGATGCCGTAAGCGGACAAAAGATAGGAGTACTTTATGAAGAGAAACATGCTCGTTACGTAGAGCCTCAGCATCCTCTGATATTTTTACCTTGGGATGATAGCCAGTTTATTTATCAGACACAGCGAGACGGTTTCAACCATTTGTATCTTATGGATACAAAAACCAAACTGAAAGGTGAATGGAAAACTGGAAAGGATAGTGAAGACCAATATTGTGAATATCTGAAAACAATCCCATTGACCGAAGGCAACTGGCTGGTTCAAGATGTTTTAGGATTCAATACTTCTCGTAAAGAAATCATAATTGCAAGTACGGAAATATCTCCTTTACAGACTAATATATTCAGTCTGAACGTAAAAAATGGGAAACGTACACTGATCGGTATGGAAGATGGTACTCACCAGGCCAAATTATCAGCAAGTGGAACCTATCTTATCGATTACTTCACTTCGAACAATGTTCCACGTGAAATCAGTATTCTTCCTACTACCGGGAAAAAAGGTACAACTCTGTTCACAGCAACCGACCCGCTAAAGGAAAACTACAATTTACCGGAAATTACTGTAGGAACAATTAAAGCAGCCGATGGAGAAACAGATTTGTATTACCGCTTAATTAAGCCTGTTAATTTCGATCCGAACAAAAACGTATACGGAGGTCCACATGCACAAATGATACATAATACCCGTTTTTATGATGCACGTGGATGGGATCTTTACATGGCACAACAAGGTTATGTAATGCTTACTGTTGACAACCGTGGAAGTGATAATCGCGGTATTAAGTTCGAAAATTGTACCTTCCGCCATCTTGGTACAGAAGAAATGAAAGACCAAGTACAAGGAGCCAAGTTCCTGCAATCACTTCCATATGTTGATGCAGACAAAATCGGTGTTCATGGATGGAGCTTCGGGGGATTCATGACAACTAATCTTATGCTGACTTATCCGGATATCTTCAAGGTAGGAGTAGCTGGTGGTCCGGTTATCGACTGGCAATTCTACGAAGTTATGTATGGAGAAAGATACATGGATACTCCACAAGCTAATCCTGAAGGATATAAAGAATCAAATCTTCGCTTAAAGGCTGGTAACTTGAAAGGTCGTCTGGAAGTAATTATCGGTGGAATGGATCCTACCTGTGTACCGCAACACAGCATCAGTTTTTTACGTGCTTGTATTGACGCTGGAACTCATCCAGATTTCTTCATCTATCCGGAAGACGGTCACAACATGATGGGGCGCGACCGCGTACACTTGCACGAACACATCACCCGTTATTTTCTTGATCATTTGAAATAAAATAAAGAAACAAATCATAATACTGTAAACATATGAAACTGTTACTGTTAGGTTCAGGTGGACGTGAGCATGCACTAGCATGGAAAATCGCCCAAAGTCCGAAAATAGAAAAACTATACATCGCTCCAGGTAATGCCGGAACACGTGAAGTTGGTGAAAATGTAGCAATAAAAGCAGACGATTTCGAAGCTATCAAAGAATTTGTTGTAGCAAATGGTATCAACATGGTAGTAGTAGGCCCTGAAGATCCATTGGTAAAAGGTGTCTACGACTTCTTTAAGAACGATGCTGCATTGGCCAATATCCCAGTAATCGGTCCGTCAAAAGCAGGTGCCGTACTCGAAGGAAGTAAAGAATTCGCTAAAGGATTCATGCAACGTCATCACATCCCGACAGCTGGATATAAAAGCATTACGTCTGCCAATTTAGAAGAAGGTCTTGCTTTCCTCGAAACATTACAAGCTCCGTATGTATTGAAAGCTGACGGTTTGTGTGCTGGAAAAGGTGTACTGATTCTTCCGACTCTAGAGGAAGCAAAAAAAGAACTGAAAGAAATGCTCGGCGGTATGTTCGGTAATGCATCGGCAACCGTTGTTATCGAGGAGTTTTTGAGTGGCATCGAATGTTCTGTTTTCGTTTTGACTGACGGAAAGAACTATAAAATCTTACCTGAAGCAAAAGATTACAAACGTATTGGCGAGGGCGATAAAGGTCTGAATACCGGAGGTATGGGTTCTGTTTCGCCAGTACCGTTTGCAGACGAAGCTTGGATGAAGAAAGTAGACGAACGCATTATTCGTCCGACAGTAGAAGGCCTGGCAGCTGAAGGCATCGATTATAAAGGATTTATCTTCTTCGGTTTGATTAACGTAAAAGGTGAACCAATGGTTATTGAATACAATGTCCGTATGGGTGACCCTGAAACTGAAAGTGTCATGCTGCGCATTAAGAGTGACCTTGTGGAACTGTTTGAAGGAGTAGCGGCAGGAAACCTCAATGAAAAGACACTTGAAATAGATTCACGTTCTGCAGTATGCGTTATGCTGGTATCTGGCGGTTATCCAGAAGCATATGAAAAAGGATTCCCTATAACAGGAATCGAAGAAGCTAAAGCAGGAGGCAGCATCGTATTCCATGCCGGAACAGCATTGAAAGATAATCAGGTTGTCACATCCGGAGGTCGTGTGATAGCTGTCAGCTCATACGGTACCAACAAGGAAGAAGCATTGAAACAATCCTTTACCAATGCCGGAAAAATTTCATTCGAAAAGAAATATTTCCGTTCTGATATCGGTTTCGACTTATAATATTTCAATTCATCACCACAGCTACACCAATTATTCTGTTTAAAGAGTAAATGAGTGTAGCTGTGGTGACATTTCTTTTGTCATCAATATCCGTCACATGATCCAGACCAGAAACAGATTTCAATACGAAGTTGCAACAGGACGTGCCACACTTCCAGTTGTAAGTACTTTAACACTTATTCTATGGGTCATATCGACTCCACATTTATGGGCAAATATTGGCTCGTTATTAATATTCAGCCTTACTACTTACCTGTTACTGGAGACGGATACGAAGTTTGCACTGATACGTACACGTACGACGCTTCCTGCTTCTTTTTTTCTTCTGTTTTATGCGGCAACACCTTTCTTGCATACATGGGATGTTACACTATTACTTCCAGTATTCTTTCTTTGTATGCTATATTCACTGTTTCAAAGCTATGAATCTCCCCATGCTTCGACCGCCATATTCCATGCTTTCTTGTGGATGGGGTTAAGTAGCCTTATTCTTCCTTGTATAGCTTGGATTACTCCGCTACTATATATTCATATGATTAACCTTCGTTCGCTTGAAGGAAAAACCTTTTTTGCCGGAATCATTGGCTTTACATTACCTTACTGGCTTCTGCTGGGATATGATTTGTATACGGATCAAACCGAAGAATTCTACAATGTAATTTCGCATATTCTACAGTTTGATCAAATAAATTATGCATCCATACATTTCAGCTATTATACTTTATGGGGAGTTATCACAATATTATGGATTGCATTTAGTATTCCTTATTTACGATTTGCATATAAAGACAAAGTACAAACTCGTATTTTATTACAAGTGATACTATCCATGGGAGTATGGATAAATATTCTTATGGTTTTACAACCATCTCATATTAAAGCATTACTTCCTTTAGCTATTATTCCGATGGTATTTATGGGAGGACATTTATTTTCACTTACTTTCAGTAAATTTACCCGAATAACTTTTATTACGGTTCTTGTTATCTGGTTTGCATTGTGCTTATTTAATTTATGGATATATTTCTTCA